>Ga0307374_10000097_pt1 | contig 146032 bp, 126 predicted proteins | sample OX3MG_FD_202532 | JGI IMG/M metagenome (GOLD analysis project Ga0307374, IMG submission 202532) | Soil microbial communities from Risofladan, Vaasa, Finland - OX-3 | ecosystem: Environmental > Terrestrial > Soil > Coastal area > Acid sulfate soil | place: Finland: Risofladan, Vaasa...
TACAGCGTCGCGCTTGAGATCCCGTGGCGCCGGCACACCTCTTCGGTCTTGGCTCCGGCTTCGTGCTCGCGCAGCACTCCGATGATTCGCTCCTCGCTGAAGCGGCTTCCCTTCATCGCCCGTCTCCGTTCAGTCGACGGACTCTACCTCAAATTTGGCTGAGTTTTAGGGGTGCAGGCCATTCGGCGAAAACCGACAGCAGAGGGTGTTCGGCGGGTGGCGCAAAAACATCAATCAATCCAACCCACATACGGTCCAACCGACGGCGGGCGCTTTTCCCTTGCCGTCCCAATCCACGCCGTCTAAAGCAGCGACTTCACGAATCGTTGTGGCTGTCGGCGGCCTCTGGCTTAATGAAACTGACGCTTTGCCACGAGGGGCTACGGCACTGACGGGACTGAAAATGCGCTCCTTCGATATCGATTTCTTGGAGACATACGACGACGATTCGATCCTCTCCGAGCTTAAGCGTATCGCGTCCCTCCTGCGGCCAGGACACCGTAACAAAGGCCGACATCGAACGAATCGGCCGTGTCAGCTATTCGCTCGTATGCAAACGTTTCGGCTCTCTCCGTCAAGCACTTCAATTAGCCGGGCTCGTACCCCAGCGATTCATGAATGCCACGGATGAGGAGCTACTTGAAATCCTGGTCGAGCTCTGGGAACAGGTCCTTGAAAAGGAGGGGCGCACTCCGCAACGGAAGGATTTGAAAGCCCAAAACTTTCCGGTCTCTGGGGATACCTACATTAGGCGATTTGGCACTTGGAAAAAGGCCCTTGTGAAGGCAGCAAAATCTGTTGATGCAGAAAACGCTGCTGCGAACGATCCGCCGCCTGCGATCACCTCGGATGTTGTCCCCCAGGAGGCGAGAGAACCTATCCATTCGAAAGCGCTTTTTCGTGATCAAGCGCGATTCGTTTGCCTGTGTCCTTTGCGGCGCAAGCGGCCGTGGCGTCCCCCTGGAAATCGACCACAAAACTCCTTTTTCTCGGGGTGGAGATGACTCCATCGAGAACCTGCAAACACTTTGCTTCGACTGCAATCGCGGGAAGCGGGACTCGCATGAGGCTTCGCAAGGAGCTCAGAAGAGTCCTCCATCATAGGGCTACGGCGCAAACATAGTGCTCATCATCGTCGGTCGTGGCCCGCCATCGAGTCCGCGATGCTGAGAAATTCCGCGTAACGACGGCCAAATTTAAGCGTATACAGGTTTGGCGATCTCAAAGGCCACCAGAGCAATGCCGATGCGGCCGTACCTGCGCCGTTCGCCTGGGCTCCCTCCGTTTCGACTTGCGACGGTGGACTTTGCCGTCGTGAGCATTCACTTGTCCGCAGACGGGAGAACGTACAGACTGAGTTCGACGCGGATGAAATCCACGGATTGTCGATAGCGGTTTGGTGCAGAGCCGCAGAGGACGAGCGAATGCCCAGGTTCGACACCATCGTAAAGAACGCAATGATCATCGACGGGACTCGCGCACCCCGCTATCGCGGCGACCTCGGAATCAAGGATGGCAGAATTGCCGAGATCGGCAGGCTTGACGCTGGCGATGGTGCGAACGAGCTCGACGCTTCCGGCCTGATTGTCGCTCCTGGCTTCATCGACCTGCACACTCACTATGACGCACAGGTTTTTTGGGATCCCTACTGCTCGATTTCGGGATGGCATGGGGTGACCTCGGTCGTGATCGGTAATTGCGGCTTCGGCTTCGCCCCGGTGCGGCCGGAACAGCGGGAGCGGGCGATGCTTACCATGACTCGCCTGGAGAGCATTCCGTATGCTTCGATGAAGGCCGGTCTGCCCTGGGACTGGGTGACGTTTCCGCAGTTCCTCGATAGCCTCGAGCGCCAGCCCAAGGGCGTCAATCTGCTGCCCTGTGTCCCGCTTGGCCCGCTCATCACGTGGGTGATAGGAAGTCCCGAGGAGGCCAAGCATCGGACGCCCACCGCCGCCGAAGAGCGCGAGATAGTCCGCCTCTTCAGCGAAGCGATGGATGCCGGCGGATGCGGCTGGTCGGCGCAGCGCTTGCACCCGGACGGTCCGGTGTGCATTCAGCGCGATTATGACGGTTCCCCAATGGTCACCGACGTCATGGGCGACGAAACCTGCCGCAATCTGGCCCGGGAGCTGGGGCGGCGCAATTCGGGTTTCATGCAACTGTCGATGGCCACCGCGGATCCCTTTCATGATCTAAAAGAGATCGAAGCGCTCGCCGAACTGAGCCGGCGCCCACTGCTCTATCAGGCGCTCATGTCATTTGACCGCGAACCGGAAATCCACCGGTTTCTGATTGCCTGGTTCGACCATTGCCACGCCAGAGGATTGCGCGTCTACCCGCAGGCTCACACCAACACCACCAGCTTCACCTTTACCTTTGCGGACTGGAACCTGTTTGACGACTCCGAAGCCTGGCGCGAGGCTACACTGGGCAGCACTCAGGAGCGGCTGATGAAGCTGAGCGACCCGCAGCGCCGCGCGAAGCTCAGAGACTACGCCAACGGTCAGCGATTGGTGACTGGTGATTTGGAGAATTTTGTAATCGAGAAGATTTTTACGCCTCGCTTCAAGCACCTTGAGGGTCTGACTCTGCGGGATGCCGGCGCGAAGATGGACCGACATATCGTCGATACCATGCTCGAAGTCGCGATTGCCGATGAACTGCGCACGGTGTTCGACGCGCCACCGCCGCATACGCGTCTGGACATGCTAAAGGAGATCGTCAACTACCCGTACACAATCCCGGGCCTCTCCGACGGCGGCGCGCACACCAAATTTTTCTGCGGCGGACGCTATCCGACCGAGTTTTTGGCCTCATTTACCCGCGACCACGGCATGCTGAGCCTGGAAGAGGCGCATTGGAAACTGAGCGCGTGGCCGGCGATATGCGCGGGGCTTTCGGACCGCGGCGTGCTGTGCGAGGGATATGCGGCCGACATCGTGATGTACGATTACGACCGTTTGGGGATCGAACCGAGCGCGGTGGTGCACGACCTTCCGGGCAACGAGTGGCGGCGTGTGCAACGCGCTCGCGGCTACCGTTACATCATGGTCAACGGTGAGGTCACGTTCGTCGATGGCCGACCGACCAAGCTCGCGCCGGGTCTGTTGCTGCGGCACGGAAAGGGCCGGAACAACCCCCGGATGCGCCGCGCGGTCTAAACCTGGTTCCTACCAACGGAGACCGGCACGTTCTCGCCATTGATGGAAAAATGCAACAAGTGGGCATTCGTACATTTTGTGATGAACGATTCGGACTAAACGTGCAGGAGGTGATGAGCGCGCAAATGCCCAGTCAAAACGAACCGATCACTGGCGCGTGCCGAGGAGCGCGTTGACGGAAGCGGTCTCGCTCCTCAGGAACAGCACATGACATGAGTTCTCCAGAAGATGCGTCAGATACAGGCATTCATCCAACGTTTCGGCCAACGCGAATGTGCCATGACCCCGCACTGCGACGATCTTGTTCTCCGTCAGCGCTCGGGCGATGCTAGCCGGGTCTTCGCCCAACTGCTCCTGGTCCTGGGACTCCAGCACGAGAGTCTGGCCCAGCACGTCCTTGGCTTCGTTATAAGCAGGAGGGATCCTGTCGTTACAAATCCAGCTGGCGGCGACGGTATAGAGCGGATGACAATGAAGGATCGCGCCGCGTCCGCGGGCCGCCTGTTTGTAGATTCCGCGGTGAACGTAAAATTCACAGGAGGCTTCGCCGCGGTCAGTCTCGAAGGGGTTGACCACAATCAGGTCTGAGTAAGGCTTAAGACCCCGCAGGGATCGGCCGCTTTTGGTGATGAGGATATTATCTGTCGGCAGAAGGACCGAAACGTTGCCGGACCTCAATGAATTGAGGCCGAGTTCCCACGTCGCCTGGGCAGCATTGACGATCTCGCTTCGTGTCGTCGATGAGTCCTCGTACACGGCGGTTTCCTCCATTCGGGTCAAAGCGACCTGTGGTTAGCGTTTTGTGGGTCTGAGAATCCATACTCAGATACAGTTCGCTTTGTCCCTTCGGTGGCAATTTAGTATGCTCTTGTGCCAAGGTCAACTCACTCGACGGACGTGAATCTCAGTCACGTCAAAACGTGAAGAGAAGCGCAAACCGTCCTCCGATTCTGTTCTTTTTGAACTCCGGACGGGAACGCGCGCATGAAACGCACCCCGGTGCGAACCGAAAGTCGCCGGCGGTAAAAGGATGCATCGTATTACATGAAACGCTCAGTATCGGTCGCCGCAGCGCTTGCGCTATCGCTGGTAGTCTCAGTCGCGCCATCCTTGTGCGCTGGCTCCGACAGCGGAATTCGCGTAGTGGTAAAAGGTTTGCGCAATGACCGCGGCCGTGTCGGATGCTCTCTTTTCAAGGGTCCGGACGGCTTCCCGCGCGAAAAGGCGAAACAGTTCCGCGGTATGTGGACCCAGAAACACAACCAGGTGGCCGTATGCGATTTCACCGGCGTTCCCGCCGGAACCTACGCGGTTACCGTGCTCGACGACACCAATATGAACGGCAAGATGGATTTCAATTTTATAGGGTTTCCCACGAAGGGCTATGGATTCTCGAACGATGCTAAGGCGACGCTCTCGCCACCATCGTTCAGCGCGGCGAGCTTCAACTACAGCGGCCAGGGCTCGCTGCCGGTGCCAATCGATATAGTTTACCGGTTGGGGCAATGATGCTGATAAGGGCCAAGCCGAAGTGACCGGTTCGCTGAGGCTTCCCTCTGCGACAAAAGATCGTCCGATCGAGTTTCGCTGCGGTCATGTTCCTGATGGCACTGGCAAAAACCAACGTTCCGTAAGGTCGTCTGCGAGTTGATAGTAGGTGTGCATAAAAAATAGCCATGATAAATGTCTGTTACGCGACGATGCGGTATCTCTGAAAATCTCCTGGTCTCGAACTCCAGGACCGTGCGCATGGGTAACACTTTCCTGCTTGCCGCTTCAGTTTCACGCCGCACATACTCCCTGACTTGTCCGCTATTGTTTTTTCCATGAAGGTGCGGTGCGCCGGCGGGCGTCACGCGAACGGACCGGCTAAGATCGCGGCTCGGCGTTGCCAGTGGAGGCGGCGCTCGGCTCTTGCGGGTCTGCCTGAGGATTCAAGCCCGGAAATGATGGAATGATTCCGAGACTTCGGGACCTCGCGCGCTGCAGGGCGAAGCGCCGGATCAGGTGACGCGCGTCGCTCCTGGTCGCGCAAATCTGCGAACATCCAGCCTCAAGCAGTTCGGCGCGCGATGACAAGGCCGCTCCTCCACCACCGATGATCGTGAGATGAGGCGAATCCTGTTTGAGACCCCGCACCAGTTCCACCGCCGCCGGCAAGCACTCTGTCGTGGAGCACGACAGGCAAACCATGTCAGGGGCGTAGCGTTTGACGAAGTCGCGGATCTCATCCGGCGATTTGTGGTCAACCAGGTTGGCTGCCGCTCCGGCGTGACGCATCAGTTCAAGTAGCATTAGCAGGCCCAGGTTGTGAACCTCGCCAGGCGCACATATGCCCAGTATCCGGAGCCTTGGTGTCGTGCGGGGTCTGATGAATCTGCTTCCCAGCTCCTTGACCAGGTCCCGGGTCGTTTCGACGATCAACTCCTGGTTTTCCTGACTGATATGGCCTTCAATCCGTTCTTCGCCGGCAAGAATCAGAGCCGGGATCAGAACGTCGTCGAAAGTCAGCTCCAGGCCATGCTCATCGCAATAGTGAGTAGCAAGAGTGCGCGCGCTTGACCGATCGAGCTCAAGGAGCATGCGATAGTAGTCGTTATAGTCTTCGAGGACATTCTCGGCGCCGAGTAGAATCGCGAAGAACCCGAGCTCGGGAATGTAGTCACCCGCGACCTTCAGGCAAGCGGTCAGAGGCGTGGATAGAAGCAACCCCGGCAGTCCCCAAAGCCAGGCCCAGTACATCGCCGAAACCAGTAAAGCCACGGGGGACACGCCGACTCCACGGCCGATCAAAAGAGGCTCAACCAGCTGGGCTATCACCTGATCCACGATGACGAAGGACCCGAGAACCTCGAGCGATCTGGTCCATCCGGGAAATATCGCGAACGCCACCAGCGTGGGCAGCGCGGCCGAGGCTAGTGCTCCCACATAAGGAATGAAGCGAAGCAGGAAGGCCAGCGCGCCCCAGAACGCCGCGTTGGGTAGCCCGAGCAGCCATGCAATTATTCCCATGGCGATCCCGTACCCAAGGTTGGTTAATGCGAAGAGCAGCAGGTAACGGCCGACGGTGCCGCCGGCGGTTTCAATCGCCTCAACTGCGATTATTAGCCGGGCTCTGGCCGCGAGTCTTACGAAACGGTCGCGCAAATCCTTGCGCCCGTGTAGCAGAAAAAAGAACAAGACAATGATCAGCAGGCTTTCACCGATGCCAGAGAGTATCGGCAAAGCGGGCTGCAGCACATCCTTCACGCCAGGCGACGCCGGCTGGGCTTGCATCACTCGAGCTGTGGGTCTCTTTGGTTCGGAAGCTTTGTTTTGCAGCCGTTCTTGAATGTCCTTGACGCCGCCCTCGATACTTCGCAGCCAGCTTGGGGTGCTCTCTTGAAGACTAGCGAGCTTGTTGGCGATATTGTCGGAATAGCCGGCAACCTCAACTGCGACCGAGGTAAGCTCGACCGTCAAGAAGTAACCCACCACGCCGATGGCGCTTATCGCTATCAGCACCACCCACGCCGCGCTGACGAGACGTCCAACGAATGGTTCCAGACGGCTGGCAATAGGGCTGAAGGCCACTGCCAGAATCGAAGCCATCGCCAGAGGCAACAATATGTCTTTGCCGAAATAGAGGATGACCGTCGCAACAACTACGGCGAGAAAAGACCGGGTTGCACCACCTTCATGACCCCCATCGCGGTCGTCAACCGCAGGTCTTGACTCCTGATCGGGTTCTTCCATTACCGGTGGGAAACCGCCATTGCCTAAGGGCAACTTTGGGAGCGGGCCGTCCGTGGCGTTAGACACAATCCTAGCACACTTGACTCAAGTTGCCAGAAGCCGAGCATCGCGACTAACCCTACGACTCGCCCCGAGTTGCCGTGTGACAAAATCAACGGCGGGCGCTTGCCACCCACTTGGCCGTTCTTGAGCTATCTCACAATGCTTATCATACGAACCAGCCCTTCAGCCTGGTGCCTTGGCACTGCTGGCGAATCTTCGTCCTTCCGAGTGTCTATTACAGTATGTGCGCGATCAGAAACCGCGCTACGACCAATGAGTCGACTCCAGGTAAAGTCAGTTTTGAGATTTTCTTTCCGCGTCATACCGCGCTGCTATGCAAAAAGACTAAAGGTGAACTATAACCGCAGCCGGGATGGGTCAACACGCGTGAGCGGAGGGGAGGTTGTTCGAAATCGCTGACTTCCGATATTTTGGCGTGCGAGGTTGGTAAGTGAATCTTTCGGCGATACGACAACCAGAGACGCATCGCAGCGGACGTTCCGGGTGGCTGCGCGCCGCGGTGCTTGGTTCAAACGATGCGATTGTATCGACCGCGAGCCTGATGATCGGCGTCGCAGCCGCCTCGGCGTCGAAACAGGCCATCTTGATCGCCGGTGTTGCAGGGCTCGTGGCTGGCTCGATGTCGATGGCCGTCGGCGAGTACGTCTCGGTTAGCGCGCAGCGAGATTCGGAGCAGGCCGACATCAAGCTCGAACAGCAGGAGCTCGCGAGCGAGCCGCGAGCCGAGCTGAACGAACTCGCGATGATCTACGTCAAGCGAGGACTTGAAAAAGAACTGGCCATGAAGGTCGCGCAACAGCTGAGCGCTCGCGACCGGCTGGGCTCACACATGCGGGACGAACTGGGGATCGAAACGGGAGCCCTTGCGCGCCCGCTGCAAGCGGCGTGGATTTCCGCCGTTAGCTTCGCAGTTTTTGCGGCGGTCCCCATAGCGGCGCTCCTCATCGTTCCGCCATCCAAGAGCATTCCAGCGATCTCGGCGTTATCCCTGGTCTGCCTCGCCGCGCTTGGCGCATTCGGCGGCCATCTCGGTGGCGCCCCGCTGGGCCGTGCGGCGTTGCGCGTCACAATTGGAGGAGCCCTGGCGATGGCGGTAACAGCGGTCATCGGGCGCCTCCTCGGCGTTTCAGTAAGCTGAAGGCGGTCGCGTGCTCTCGGTCTATTGGCCCGGCGGTCACGGCGCCGGTCTCGATCAACTCCGATAGTTCACCGCCGCACAGTGCGGGCGCTCGGGCCCTTTTCCACCACGGCCGTTACTGCAAGCGCGCAGGCCTAAAGCGTGAAGCAGGTAGAGAGGCTGACCTCAGCTACAATCCGTGTAAACCTTGCCGAAGTCACCTTCCGGTCCCCCAGATAACACAATAGTCACTATTGTCGCACAACAATATGGCGCTGATTAACATTACTGGAGATACTGAATAATTAAGGCGCGGTGCGAACGTGCAGAAGCCTGGCAAAAAATGGCTATCACGATCACGCTTAGGGAGTAATCAATGTTGTTCCGATTCACGCATCGGGCCGCACGCGCAGTTGCGGCGGCAATTCTGCTCGGTACCTTGGCGTTTGGCAATCCTATAGCGGCACGTTCGGCCGATCTGACGCTGTCGCCGGCGGTTAAGTCTCTTCCGGCACACGAAGTTCTCGCGAACGCTTCTGTGCCGCCGGCAACGACGGAACCGGCGCCGATGGCCGCTAAGGCCAATCCAGTCGAGGCGCGGATAAAAAAATTGCACAACAGACTGCAGATCACGGCCGCCCAACAGGTCCAGTGGGACAATCTGGTCGAGGTGATGCGGGATAACGCGAAAACAATGATGGATTTACAAAAGCAAAGAGGTCAGGACGCAAAGTCGATGACCGCGGTGGACGCGGTCAAATCCTATGCCGCAGTCATCGAAGCACACGAAGCTGGAATGAGTAAATTCGTTCCCGCCTTTCAGGCTCTGTATGACAAGATGTCAAATACGCAGAAAAAGATCGCCGATTCCATGTTCAAAACTCGGGTAATTACTGCGTCGGCAAAACAGAGCAGCTAGGCTGACGTTCCGGCGTGAAGGTTAGGCCACCAAAGGCAAGGACGCTCGTTAGAGCGCGCGCACGTTCGTTTCGAGAAGCGGAGAGTTGTCATGAAAGAAACCATACTAATTAGAATTGGCAAAATTGCGATTGCTTTCGCATTGGCGTCGACAGTGTGCATCGTGGCCATTGGACCAACACTGGCGGGGGATCATCAAGGCAAAGATCATGTACGTGCAGCGGAGCATCATTATAACCGAAGAAACCGAGACCGACGTCACTATGAGCCCGCTCAGCCGAATTACTATTATGAACCGCCGCCGAATTATTATTCAGTGCCTGAGCCGGAGTATCCGCCATCGCAGGGAATCAACCTGTTTTTCGGACTGTAGTGACGATGGGCGGCTGCGCTTTGAAGGCCGAAAGGCGCGGTCGTAGATGGGTAGAGAGAGAGGTGTAGTAAGAGCGGTGGGAGACCGCGAACCCGAAGAGGAGATTGGAAAACGATGAGCAAAAGGAATCAAGAGTTGAAACGCGCGAAAAGAGAAACCGATCGCGTGAGCGGGAAGGACGTGAAGCAGGTTGGTCGCGTCAGTCAGGCGTCGAATGAGATCAGACAGCCTGGGCAGGAAATAGCCGACGATGAAGTCACGATCGCGAAAACCGGGAACAAACCGTAGATTGCGACGCGGGTTCGGCCTTTTGTTCAGAACGGCCGTTGGCTTCGGCAAAAAAGGAAATCCGGATTAGGATTAAAGATGTTGCGGAGAGCTTCCCCGATGCGGTCCCAGTCAGCTTGATGACCGTAAGCGAAGTCTTCGCTTATCTGCAAGTGCATCCGAGCAGGATCTACAGGATGCTGAGGCACAATCAGATTCCGGCGTTTCCCGCGGGCTCCGGCTGGCGCTTCAATATGAAGACGGTCGATAGCTGGTGCTTCGAGCAGGAGAAACTCGGCGGTTAGACATGCTGCTTCCTAAAATCTAATCCGCGGGCGGACGGGGACCGGGAGTGTTCGTTTGCTTGGCGCCGGTATCGAGGACAGGTTATTTCTGCACGACCGAAACCCGATTGGATTCCCATGGGCCAGGTTGTGAGGCAAAATTTGTTATCCAGGGCACCAATGCTCCAGTCGGAGCCCCGGCCGCGCTTGCTGCGAAGCATGCAATATCGAAGTGTGGATCCTGCATTTGCAAGCGTCTGGTCTGAGTGCGCCTAATAGTTGGAATCCCATTTTCAGCCTTAGGTGAATTCCCCGGATAACACCGGGCAAGATGATTAGTGTTGCGAGTTTTCGCGAGGCGTCGGCTTTTTCGGCTGAGACGACAGGTCATGAGCCGCGACAGGTCGGGCTCGTTTGGACGTGCGAAAGATTCCGGCAGGCGAAGGGTCGAAGCGTGACGCCGAGAAGTTAGGGCAAATTACAGGTTAAGAGGTAACCGCAATGACACTTGAGGAGACTGCGAAATCGACGGTTCGTGACGCAATGGATCAGGGTCGCGAAACCGCGGAGAAGGCGGGAAGTATGGTAACGAGCGCCTACAAGGCTGCGCGGCAGTACGCCGAGGACGAGGGTCTCAATCTTGATCTCGGTGACTTGATTCGGCGCGAACCGTGGTTGGCGGTAGCAGCCGCCTTCGCGATCGGATACGTCGCTGCGCAGATCGTCAGGCGTATTTCCTGAAGCGGCCGGTGGATATTTCAGCCGCCGCCGCTGCGCCGGCGCGCCGCCGACCCAATCGTCTGGGCGAGTACGTCAAGGACCAGCCGCTCAGTTCGCTGGCGCTTGCCGCTGCGGCAGGATTTATCGTTGGCGGAGGGCTCAACAGCCGTATCGGCCGAGCGATGCTCACAATCGTTGGCCGGATTGCTCTGCAAAGCGCTGCGGCAAGCCTCATCGCCGGCGTAGTCGCCGGCACTCACGAAAACGGAAAGCCGAACAGCGCAAGCCCTCGCGACCAAAGCCATGACAACCAGGCGTGACGACTAAAGACATGACGACTGAAGAACAGACTTTCAGGAACCAGAATGAACGAAACGAGGCCCGTCAGAACCTTCGGGACACTATGAGCGAAGTCAACGCCAAGGTCGAGCGCGCGGGACAAGACCTTCGTCCCGACCGTTTCGTCGAGAACTATCCCGTTGCCGCATCCTTGGTGGCGGGCGCTTTGGGCTTTCTTATCGGCTCAACTGGCAAGCATCGCATGACTGGGCCAATCGCAATCGCCGCTCTGCTGGGCTTCGCGCTGTCGAGACGGTCTTCAGGCGAAGAGCGTGCAATGCAATGACAGAGAAACATCCTTCAACCGCTGACGTCGGGCTCCCAACTGACCCGGATTGGCCGACCCTGATCGAAAGAGCGGTGAACGATGTATCGCGGATACTCCAGTCCGAGTTGCACATGTTTCAAGCCACGATGCGAGCGGCTCTGGACGCTCAAATAGCCACTGCGGTAGCGTTTCTGGCGATAGCCGCTGTGATAGTCTGCGGTGCAATATGCATTCTATGCGCCGCGATCCTGCTGCTTCATCGTTGGTTGCCGTGGTGGGAGGCTTTTGGAATTGCCGGCCTGGCGATCTGCGTCGCAGGGATCGCGAGTCTCGCGATCATAAGTTTCTCGAGAACACGCAGCACGCGTGAATCGAAATGCGGATAAGATCTACAACTACCGGCTTTTAACCAGTCAAGAAGCTAACGCTCCGGGCGGGCCTAAAAACTATATCGTCGATGGCAAGATGACTGGAGGATTCGCGGTGGCTGTTTATCCTGTTCTCCACGGCACTAATAGCGACCTCGGAATCTTGGCTCCCTTGACCCGAAGCGAGCACTATCGAAAGGTGGAATTGGCCGGGGACTAAAGAGCTAAAGAAAATGTCGAAACTGATTGCATCCGGAGCCACTGAGTATCGTAGCGAGTCTTATAGGAGTCGACTAGACGGAGAAACCTCCATGAAAAAAGAGCTTAACCTGTTGCTGTTGGTTTTAGGAGCGATGTTGCTGACGAGTTGTGCTTCCTTCGAATCTTATCCGAAGCAGGAGACCACGACCACTACCACCACGACGTGCCCGGCCGGGACGCAGCTTCAAAGCGATGGTATGTGCCGGTGAGTAGCGGGTAAAAGGCCGTTTAGCGCTGATGCCAACTGGCTGGAGGGTTGTTGCAGCGTGCTTACAGTCGGCGTCGGTCGGTTTGCCACAGGTCGTCGTTTTTATCGTGTTTGCCTGAGTATTGTTTCAAGTGGGCTTCTCAGCAGGAACAATCTGTCCGCTTGACATTCAAGACGCTGGTCCATGACCTGCGATAAATAAAGCGCACCACTCTCGTCGCAGAAATAGCCAACATAGACTGAATGTACAACGAAAGATGTCTGTTAGACTGACCGCCATGCGCGCCGTTCGAGTGTCAGGAATCCGAAAATTACGAAGACTCAAGAACATTTCCTGGCTCACTTCGCGCCAACTGAACAGACTCGCCGATGCGCTGATGATAAGCCGGGTCAAAAAACGTGACATCATTTTCAATGAGAAGCGCACCGCCAAATTCGCGTACGTCTTGCTCTCGGGAGCGGCGCGCATCACCTGCCGCAATCGCAAGGGTGATCGCACGATGCTGATCATGGTCGCGCCGGGCATGATTCCGAACGTGTTTCCGGCGGTTGGGGGGATTAGCTATAACTTTCGCTGCGAAGCGGCTACCGACTGCCAGATTGGAACCGTTACGCTGGCGACATTCATTAAGATCGCTCTGGGGATCAGCTCCACAGACTTTACGCGGATGGCCGCCAGCTATTCTGGACGATGGGATCTGGTGCAGTTGCGGTGCTCGAATTTCATGGCCTGCACGCTCGAGGAACGAGTGGCCTTGACACTGCTCGAGTTGAGCGAGAATTTCGGCAAGCCCGATCGACGAGGAGTGCGGCTGACGGTGCCGGCGACGCACAGGGATCTTGCCGAATTGGCAGGGGCCTCACGTCCGAGGGTAACCGAGTATCTCACCAGCTTCGAGCGCAAGCATTTGATTGCACGCGACGGCCGTCAGTTAATTGTTAGACGCGAGCAATTGGAGAAGTTCCTCGCGCAGAGACCGTCAGACCTCGTCGCGCTGTAGCTTCTCTAATTGGTTGGTCTTGGCCTTCTGGAAATCGCTCCACGGCTGGTTTCGGTCGCTGTTCTTCAAGTGACATTTCGTTTGCCTTATCGGGTCTTGTGACGTACGGTCGTCAAAGAAGGCCGTTCGAACTCGGTTTATATTTTGTAGTCAAAAAAGTCGCGCGGCATGCTTTTCAGACCATCGTTCAGTTACCAAACATCGCCGAGCTCGTCGGCGCTTCGCGGCTAAGAGGTGACCGAGCATTGTCTCAATAGGAGGCTGTCTCATGACTCCCGATAGACCACTCGCGTTAAGGAGCGATACTGATGAAATCGATCATATGGCTTGGCGCGCTGCTCGCCGTTCTGGGGATCCTGGGATTGGCAATTCCCGTGTTTACAACGTCAAAGACCAAAGAAGTGGCGAAAGTGGGAAGTCTTAAGCTTCAAAGCACCGAGCAGTCCACGCACGTCGTTCCCCAGGCTCTGAGCGCTGGCACACTTGCTTTAGGCGTCATTCTTGTCGGCGCAGGACTTTACCAGAGGCGCTGAGAACTCGCGCTTGTTCTAATCCGATCTTTAAGGAGACTTACCGATGACTTTAGTAGGTATCGTAGTGGTGTTAGTCATAGTCGGCCTGATCCTCTGGCTCATCAATACCTACATTCCGATGGCAGGCGCGATCAAAAGCTTGCTCAATATCGTCGTGTTTGTAGTTGTATTGATATGGCTATTACAGGTGTTTGGTCTGATCGGTCCCATTCAGGGAATCCGGATTCCCAAGCTTAAGTGAAAGCTTTGGCGGCCATCGGACTAACCTGCCAAACGCGGGCCCGGACCAAGAAGCAGGCAACATAGGAAAGCCTATGAAAATTGAATCGGCTCAGTTGCGCGATTTTGCAAAGCGCTATACCGCGGCCTGGTGTGGCAAAGATCCCGCAAGCGTCGCCGCATTTTACTCACTGAATGGCTCGCTCAGCGTCAACGGTCAAGCTCCGGCAGTGGGGCGGATTGCAATCGGAGAGGTAGCGCTGGGATTCATCACCGCTTTTCCGGATATCGAGGTGATGATGGACGACGTTGTCGTCGAGGGCAACCGTGCCGTTTACCATTGGACACTCGCCGGTACCAACACCGGGCCGGGCGGGACCGGGAAGCGAGTTCGCATCAGCGGCTTCGAGGTATGGAGGATCGGTGTTGACGGGCTGATCGCCGAGTCGCAGGGACACTTTGACAATGCCGCTTACCAGCGCCAGCTAGAATGCGGGTTCGAGGAATCATAGCAGCAATTGTGACCTGGCGATCCGCCGGAACTGCTACATGAAGTAGAATCTCCTGCGGCGCATGCGAAAACTACTCACGGCGTAGTCGCAGTCGCGATGTAGTCGAGGGCCGCTAGGAGTTAATCCGGATGGCTTCTCTAAGCCGCACTTCTGGTTCTCGACAGAACCAGATTGGAGCGGCCTGCGATGGCTCTTACGTTGCGTCCAATATAGAGTGGATACACGGGGATCGATATAGGAATCGAGTTCGAATTTGATCCAGCTCTACGGTGGCCCTTCCGCTCGCCTTTGACCAACGTCCCGCTAGACCAATCCCAACAGAACCAGGATCGAAGGCTCGCGCGGGTGGCTTTTGCTCAGCCTGCTATTTTCTTCGGACGCATCGCGGGGTTTGTTTGTGAACTCTGGCTGCTCCGTGCCGGTTGGCGATACCAGCGTCGCTGGAGCCGCAATCCGGTCGTTTGGCAGGTTAAAAGTACCGATACGAAAACCGTTTGAACAGCTTAATAGAAGGAGAGTGCGATGAGTGGAACGACCGACCAGATTAAAGGCCGCGTGAAGGAAGCAGTCGGTGCGGTGACGGATGATCAGGGCCTTAAGAACGAGGGACGAAAGGACCAAGCGGTTGGTAAGGTGAAGAAGGCGGTAGAGCGTGTGATCGACAAGGCAAAGGATTAGCAGGGGTTTTGCCTGGAATCCATTAAGCAACGTATCAAAGCAGAGGGTAATGAGGAGACAAGGTTATGAATAGCAAACACAAGATATTGGCTGTGATGCCGGCGATCGCGTTAGGAATCGGGCTGGCGATGCCGGCTTTCGCACAGAACTCGAGCGCGAGTTCTTCCGTGCCGGCTAGCACTTCGATGCATCGGGCGGGCGAAGACACTGAAGGGGCCGCGAAAAACGCATATACCGGAACGGCTACGGCGTTGAGTGATACGGCAATCACTACAAAGATCAAGACAGCTTTCGCCAGTGGGAAGGACATTGAATCCAACGATATCCATGTCACCACGACGGCTGGCCTCGTGACGCTCGGTGGCCAGGTACAGAATTCGGACATGGCGGCACGCGTTGTAGCGATCGCGCGAAATACGAGCGGTGTACGAGGTGTTACCAACGATTTGCGAGTGTCATCGCCAAGTTCTCAGAACTAAATGCGACCAATGGGCGGCGCGGATGCGATCGCGTGCGCGCCGTCAAATTGGAACACCGGCCCGGCTGATGAGTCGAGTTGCAGATGGTTGACGAACGATGCGAGTCCGGGCGAATTCGCGTATGCAATCTGAATACTTCCGAACGACGAGGAAATGAATGATAAAACTCCGCCACACCGCTGCGCTGGCCCTCATGGGCTGGTATCTGTTTGTACCGCCGCAGACCAGATTCTGGTGGATCGGCGAGCAACGTTACGACGATGCCGCGCCGCTCAGCAGGTGGACGCTTGACCGGTCATTCGATAAAGCGGCAGGATGTGAAGCGGCTCGGCTGGCTAGTCAGGAGCAGACTGGAGATGCGGCTATCCGAATGGGTCATGCGGTTTGTGTCGCGAGCGATGATCCTCGTCTCAAGCCGTACTAAGACGCCTCACTTCAGTTCTTTGGAGAACCGTGGTTCGCCGGCCGCGCCATATTGTCTTTTTATCTCTTTGCCACCCGGCGTAAAATTATTTAGGTTCTGACGTTCAAGCAAATGGCCCGTAGCCCGGCCGGACGAAGCTTTTTCTGCCGGTGCGGCTACTACGCCAGTCGGGTGTCGCGCCGCATATTACGTTTGTGAGCTGAGCGAGTGAAATTCCGGTGCGAAAGACGGTGCTCCAAAACCTTATCGCCTATATGGTCGCGGCTGCGATCGTCTACTACGCCGCGCGAAGCGTCTCGTGGAGGCAGATGGTCGACGCCTCAGGCCACGCCACGCTCGCGCTTTTTCTCGGTGCAAGCCTCGGTGGCTTTTTATGCTGGTTTGTCGGCGATACATTTCTGTATTCCCGCCTGTTCAGCTATTTTCACGGTCCGACCGGGGCGCGCGAACTGCTTCCGACCATGGCCTCGGTCTATTTCCTGCAGCTGATCAATTCCTACGTTGCTGGCGGCGCATATGTGCTTTTCCTCCATGCGCGCAAGCGAGTCCCCTGGATAACCGGTGGATGCACCCTGATGTTCCAGGCCTATGTCGACGTCATGCTGCTGGCTATATTATCGCTCTTCGCGATCGCCTTTGTGCCTACGTCACCGATTCGGCCTGGCCGCTATTACGCGGCGGCTGTGCTCGGTGCCGGCTGTGTGATCGCCTCGTTTTGGCTGTGGTGGGGCGCGCGGCTGACGCGCGGCAATTGGCTTCGCTGGTTCTACGAACGGCCGTCGATGTTGAGTTTCCGTATGGCGCAGCCTTCGCAGTTCATCAGGCTGCTCGGAATAAGATTCCTGATCTCTCTGGGCGCGGGCTTCGCGTTATACGGACAATTAGCCAGTTTTCATATCCAGGTTCCACTAACGCAGGTGCTGGCATTGGCGCCATTGATTGTGGCGATCGGGAATTCGCCTTTTTCACCCGGAGGAATCGGAACGACCCAACTGGTCTTCACTATCGGGTTTGCCGCGTTTGCCGGCAAAAGCGATCTGTTCGCGCTTTCGCTCGCGGTGAGCGCCTTTAACGTTCTAGTCCGGATCCCCATGGGGCTGGCGATGGGAGCGCCGCTTGAAGAGGCAGTCGAGGTCAAGCGCGAGTTCACGACCGAGCGCATCAAGTCGGTGAACGTACTACCCGGGAGTTCGGGCAGTTAATCGCTGCCTGGTGCTTGTTTTATTTACCCGTTAACAGGTCTGTTATGCGATGGCACAAAACAACTATGGGCCTGCTGGCCGGCTTGCTTTTACTGAGTCTCGGCCAAATCTCCCATGCCGCGGACGATCAACAGGCGCGCAAGATCGTGGATCGAGTGGCTCAGCTTTTCAGCGGCAAATCCAGCATCGCTACGCTGCAGATGCAAATCTCCGGAGAAAATGGGCAACGGGATCTCACGATGAAGATTTGGACCCAGGGAGAAAACGCCCTTGTCCGTATCACCAGCCCCGCAAAGGACGCGGGCACTGCCATCCTGAAAATAAGCGGCGACATCTGGTACTATCTGCCTAAAGTGGACCGTACGATCAAGGCGCCTTCTTCGATGACAATGACATCATGGATGGGAAGCGATTTCACGCTTGATGATCTGGTGAAAGAAAGCGATTTGGTGCGTGACTATTCTCTGGCTAATTCCTTCGAGGGCAAGCGGGGCGAGGTTGCGGTTTATGAATATACTTTGACACCCAAGCCCGGCGCGGTGGTGGTGTGGGGGAAAATTGTTTTGCAGGTCCGTCAAGCCAACCTGATGCCCGCCTGGCAGGGTTTCTATGACGAAGATGGGAAGCTGGTCCGAGAGCTGACCTTTTCCGACTACAAAACTACCGGTGGAAGGCTCATGCCTAGTCGCCTGGTTATGCGATCCCTGGATAAGCCCGGTCAGCAAACCGTCATCGTGTACCAGGCGGTCGCGTTCGACGTGCCGATCGGCGCCGAGACGTTTTCTCTGCCCAATTTGAAACGATGAGCGGACGTCTGCTTCAGCTTGCATGGCGCAATCTCTGGCGCAATCCCCGGCGTACGTTCATCGCCATGGCCGCCATCGCGCTGGGTTATACCATGCTGCTGTTTGTGGCGTGTTTGATGGCGGGGCTGCGCTGGCAGATGATTGAGAACGGCACGCGGCTGGTGCTTTCCGAGATTCAGGTGCACGCCCCCGGTTACTACCCGAGCCGGTCCATTCAGAAGACCGTGGGAGGGGGAAAAGGGACTGACGTCAGCGCGCTGCTCGGCGCCATCACCGCCGACTCCCGAGTCTATGCCGCGGCTCCGCGAGTGTACGGCTACGGACTGGCAAGCGCTTCGCATGGCTCTTCCGCCGGAGTTGCGCTGATGGGCGTGGCGCCCGACCAGGAACCAAAAGTCACGGCCCTGAACACGCTGATCGTAAAAGGGAGCTATCTGACCAGGCTGATGCCAAACAAGATCGTGGTGGGAGACAAACTCGCCAGCGTCATTGGCGTCGAGGTAGGGTCGGAAATCGTTTTGCTGACGCAGGCGGCCGATGGCTCGATGGGGAATGACCTGTACACGATTGGCGGGATTTTTCACACTGGCCTCGATGTCATGGACCGGAATCTGGTGCTGATGCCACTCGCCTCGCTCCAGGAGCTTTTGCATCTGACGCCGGCGCGGGTCCATGAAGTTGGTATCAAGCTGTATGACATAAACGAGGCTACAGCGGTGGCCGCGGCGCTTGAGGCGCGACTGAGTAAAACACTTCCCGTGCAGGTGAGCGCATGGCCCGAACTGGCGCCCGACCTGGCCGACTACGTGCAGTTCAATCACGGGGTCACGCTGGTGCTCTTTTTTATTTTTTTTCTGTTGGCGGTCATCGGCATCATGAACACCATGCTGATGGCGGTCTTCGAGCGCACCCGTGAGTTGGGCATGCTGATGGCCCTCGGGATGCGTCCGGTTCAGGTGATTGGCCTCATCATGGCGGAGGCGGCGGGTTTGGCCGCGGGCAGTCTGGTTTTGGGAGGAGCGCTTGGCGCTCCGCTGCTGTGGTATCTGCAGAAGCACGGACTGGACCTGGGCGGAGCCACGGGTGAGGTCGTCTCTGTCGCCGGGGTGGTGGTGGGCCATCTCTGGTACGGCCGGCAGGATTTTTCCGCCTACGCGCAGGCGGCCGTGGGGCTGGCCGTTACGGCGCTTGTGTCGGCGCTCTATCCCGCGTGGCGAGCCGCTCATTTTCGGCCAACGGAAGCGATCCGTAAGGTCTAGCAGTGAGAAGCTTTGTTCTTCTGATAAAGATCAGCTGGCGCAATGTCTGGCGCAATCCCCGAGGTACCCTGTTGACCGCCCTGGCCCTCGGTTTGGGTCTCGCCTTGCTGCTGATCTCTTTGGGCCTGCTCGACGGGGGCCACGAGCAGACGATCGCCAACGGAGTGAGGTTTGGTCCAGGAGACGTAGCCATCCAGGCCAAGGGGTTTCAAGACAGCGGTTCGCAAGAGCTTCTGCTTCCGGCCCAGGTGGTGTCAACGATCAACGAGTTTTTGCAGACCGATTCGATGAAACAGGTCCTGCTGGGCGCGAGTCCCAGGCTTCTGGCGACCGGACTGCTGAGTTCCGCGGCCAACTCCGCCAGCGTGACCATTATTGGCGTCATCCCGCGAGAGGAGCGCGCCGTGTCCCTGATCCCGCAGCGCATGATCGAGGGGACATATCTGAGTGACGACAATCCCGCTGGAATAGTCATTGGCGCCGACGTGGCGCGCAAGCTCGAGGTGAAGACAGGTTCCAAAGTAGTGCTCATGACACAGGCTGTGCGACAACCCGGGACCAAGGTCAAGGACGTAACCGGCGGGGAAATGCAGAGTACTCTGTTGCGGGTGAAGGGGATCTTTCGTACCGGCATAGAAGCGGTTGATGCCGATGTCATCCATCTGCCCTTGCCCGTGGCTCAGACGCTGCTCGGAGTACCGGACAACCAGGTGACCCAGGTCGCACTTTTTCTTCGGCACGAGGGCGACTCGCTGATGGTGGCGAAGAGCTTGCGCAAGCGGTTGGCGGGGGCTCCGGTTGAAGTTTTGACTTGGCGGGAATCGATGCCGATGCTGGCGCAGATCCTTGGGCTGGACCACGCTTTCAATTACGTCATGAACGGTGTGGTATTGGCGATGGTTGGGTTGGGAATACTCAATACCATTCTCATGCGGGTTCTGGAGCGCCGCTATGAATTCGGCGTTTGTAAAGCTCTTGGCCTTAGGCCCGCGCAGTTGGCAATGATGATCGTCGGGGAATCCCTTGCGCTGACGGCGATCAGCCTCGCTTTCGGGCTTGCGCTGGGTTTGAGCGTCGAGCACTATTTCGCCACCGCCGGATTGGATCTGCGCCTGGTATTCAGAACCGGCCTTCCCCGCGCGCTGGTGGTCGATCCTATTCTCTATTCCCGCCTGAGTCCGGCGCGAATCGTTTCGTCGGTGATCATTGTCTTCATAATGGCGACGGTCATATCATTTTATCCGGCATTGAAGGCGGCGCGGACCAAGCTGCCGGACGCGTTGAAAGTACTATAGCAAAGGCGAGTCTGCTGGACAGATACAAGACGAATTGGAGAGCGATTTGATCGAGCCGGCTGTGCAACTGAACGAGGTGAGAAAGACCTATCGAACGGGACCGATCGAAGTCCCGGCGCTGCGCGGGATCTCGCTGCGAATTGCGCCCGGAGAATTCGTGGCTACCGCTGGCCCTTCCGGTTCCGGCAAAACCACGTTGCTCAATATCATCGGCGGGCTCGACCGGGCGGATTCCGGAGAGGTATGGGTGGCGGGACAAAACCTTCAGCTCTTAGCCTCAGGTGAATTGGCGCGGGTGCGTCTGCGGCGCATCGGCTTTGTCTTTCAGACCTACAATCTGCTGCCCGTCCTTACGGCGCTGGAAAACACGGAGTTTACCTTGCTTTTGCAGGGTGTGCCTGCGCACACGCGCAGGGCAAAAGTCGAAAAGCTGTTTGCCGAGATCGGGCTCGCGGGGCTTGAAAATCGTCGTCCAGCCGAGTTGTCCGGCGGGCAGCAACAGCGGGTGGCCGTGGCTCGAGCCATGGTCACAGAGCCCGCACTCATCCTGGCCGACGAGCCCACGGCGAATCTGGACTCGGCAACCGCCTTAGCGCTGCTCGATGTGATGGAACGCCTCAATCGCAACACTGGCACGACTTTCATTTTTTCCACCCATGATCCTCAGGTCATGGAGCGGGCGCGTCGTCTGATCCGTCTAAGAGACGGTCAAATAGCAAGTGACGAGGCGCATGACAGGCAAGCGGCTGTCGTGACGGCAAAGGGCGGCGACGTCTGACGGGGCGCAGTGGACCGTCATTGAGCTATCGATGAAGGTCCGAGCACGGCGGCGATCGGTGGGCGGGCGGCGGCCACGGCCGGCGCGGCCAAAACCGGCGGCACGCCCGCGATGTAAAAGCGAATCAGTTCCGTGGTGACCTCGGGGCCGCCGACAAAGGTGGTGCCTTCCTGCTTGAGCAGCCTGTAGGGCGGCGTCGCGGCGAAATAGAGTATGTTCTTGGGAATAGCCGGCTTGATGACGTGCAAAACGAAGCGCGGCCAATTCGGCATCACGGTCGCGATATCGACTTGTGCGATAACCTTGAGCGCGGAGAAGCTGCCGGCCGGCACGGTTATCGGTTCGATGCTGGTAGCCGAAACGTCCTGGCCCACGTAACTGTACGGCGTGATCTGCTGATTGAGTATGCCTTCGGCGCCGGCGCGCGGCGCTTCGAGGGCGCGCAGAAACGCGATCCACGGAACCGCGTCGGGATACAGGTCATGTGGCAGGTCGACGGCCCCGGCCAGCCGGAGCACCGGCGCATCGTTGCGCCAGAACGAACTCTGCAGAGCGCGACCATGATCGTACAGCGTCCATTGGTACATGGTGCAGCCCTGCCGATGATTGGGGAACAGCCAGAACCCGACTTCGAACTGAGAGCTGGTCAGGGTGGTAACCTCGATGTGAACCGTATCGTCGCCGACGATTTCGTTCCACGACGTGGCCTGCATCACGAGTTGGCCCGTGCGGTTCTCCGTCTGCCGGGTTTCGTCGACTTCGACGCCAGGCGGTGGAGTCATCGCATGGCTCGATTGCTCGCCGACCATCCCGCGGCCAATCAATCCGCGCGCAACCAGCCAGGCATCGGTCGCGCCGCCGGCACTCGACTCCGTGCCCGGCGCCTGCGCGGTATCCGCACGGCCGATCGCGGGCCCCAGAACTAAAGCCGCTACGAACACCGCCAGCGAGGCAAGGCGGACTCGAAACGATAAGGTGTTCATGTGAAATTCACGGCTCCTACGCACGGACGGTCGAAACGCGCCCCTTGCCACGTTCTCACGCGTCAGAGCCGCGCTTAGAAGCGGATGGCCCAGCACGCATAGCGCGTGGCAACGGCAACGCTTCCTCGAGCAGAGTGTTGTGGATGTAAGAAAACTCTCGGGCGAGGTGGACTAATCGTATATTCTTTGAGTCAGCGACGCAAAGTGGCGGGAGAACGAGCCATGCGCGGTGACAGGAACTCGACCGTTCTTAGCCAGCGAACCGCTTTGCTCGCCTTCAACACTCCGTGCGAAGAGCGGGCACCTTCTTCAGTTATCTTCAGCACTCGATAGCCCATAGGTGCTCGTCAATGGAGCACTTCCAAGCTGTCCGCCTTGGTTCTGTATGTGACAATATTCGACTCGCGCCGGTTACCTTCTGCTTCCGCCTTTGCCCTTAGTGGGTGTAAACTGGAACTAGTTGATCGGTGCGATTTGAACCTAAGAGGGAAAACGCGTGATACGAACTACCATCGGTTGATTCGGCTGAAGGCTTTATCGCGGCTTTTGACCTCAGAGCCCATCGTGCTCGAAGACAGGCCTGCCGTAGATGACTCCAAAGGGCAGGAGGCGCTGGCAAATACGCATCCTTTCAGGAGACAGACTCGTGTTGCCGGCAGGGGCGCATATGAATAGCGCCTTTGCCAATGAAATAAGTAGTTTTTCCACGCTTGTTGAGGTTCTTCGCTGGCGAGCGCTGCGGCAACCTGAACAGCTAGCCTATGCCTATTTGCTCGATGGAGAGGCAGAGGGGGGCCGTCTGACCTATGCGGAGTTGGACCGCGAGGCCCGAACTATTGCGGCGCTGCTCCAGACCTGCTGCGCAAGTGGGCAGCGCGCGCTGTTGATCTATCCAACCGGTCTCGAATTCATCGCAGCTTTTTTCGGTTGCTTGTATGCCGGCGTGATTGCCGTCCCGGTACCCCCGCCGACTGCGGCTCAGCAACAGCGGACTTTCCCCAGGTTACGAGCCATCGCGAACGATGCCCGGCCGTCGGTGGCGCTCACCACCTCATCGATCCTGTCGAAGGTTGAGGCTCTGTTCACGCAGGCTCAAGAGTTGGCGACGATGCGCTGGGTGGCCACCGACAAGCTCACCGGCGGTCTGGCGCCGCAATGGCAGAACCCTGCCGTGACCAGCAACAGTCTGGCCTTGCTCCAATACACCTCCGGTTCGACCACCGTGCCCCGGGGCGTGATGGTCAGTCACGGGAACCTTCTGCATAATTCGGCCAACGTCAACCACGCGTTCGAGCTTACCCCGCACAGTGGCGTATCGGTGTCGTGGCTGCCGGTCTTTCATGATATGGGACTTACCAATGGAATCGTTCAACCGACATATGTTGGACGTCCATGTTTCATCCTGCCGCCACAATCCTTCCTGCAGCGGCCGGTGCGGTGGCTTCAGGCAATTTCGCGATACCATGGCACCGTCAGTGGAGGCCCCAATTTCGCTTACGAGCTGTGCGCTCGCAAAATCACCGCGGAACAGTGCGAAAATCTCGACCTCAGCAGTTGGTATGCGGCGTACAATGGCGCGGAGCCGGTGCGGGCGGACACTCTGAAACGATTTGTCACGGCCTTTGCAAAATATGGTTTCCGCCCAAGCTTCCTGTACCCCTGCTACGGACTCGCCGAAGCCACTCTCGTGGTCTCAGGCGGTCCTTTGAAAGATGAGCCTACCCTGTATGCGGCTCAGGCGGCGGCGCTTGAACAGAATCGCGTCGCGGAGGCCTCCGACCAGCAACAGAATGTGCGGACCCTGGTTGGATGTGGCCGCGCGATGCCCGGTACCAGGATTGTCATCGTCCATCCCGAATCGCTGACTCGTTGCGCGCCGGAAGCGGTAGGCGAAATCTGGGTATCAGGCCCGACCGTTTCGCGGGGTTATTGGAACCGCCCCGAGGAGACAGAACGCACTCTGCAGGCTTACCTGGCGGATGGCGGAGAGGGCCCATTTCTGCGCACCGGAGATTTGGGATTTCTCAAAGACGGCCAACTGTTTGTCACCGGTCGGCTGAAAGATTTGATCATCATCGGCGGCCGTAACCTTTACCCCAACGACATCGAATTGACGGTGGAACAAAGCCATCCCGCAATACGGTCGGGATGTTGCGCGGCGTTTTCGGTCGATGTCGCCCACGAAGAACGTTTGATCGTCGCAGCCGAGGTTGAGCGCCGCTACCGGCCGGCCGATAGCCACGATCGCAGTCGGCCGCCGCATTCGGCCCCGCGGCTGTTGCTGGACGTTGGAGCGATGGTCCGTGCCATTCGGCGAGCGGTGGCGGAAGAGCACGACGTGCGTGTGCATGCCGCGGTGCTGCTCAGGGCGGGAAGCTTGCCGAAGACTCCAAGCGGCAAGGTTCAGCGCAACGCGTGCCAGGTCAGCTTCCTGAACGGTACTCTCGCCAGCCTGTAAGAAGTGCGCGATGTCGGAGAATTCGATCAGCGGGGCGTCGCCAGGTTCTGTGGAACGGAGTTCCGTCGATCGAGAGCTGCCAAATTTATCAACTGAATTCCGGAACGCGGAAGCTATACAAACCTGGCTGGTCTCCCGGCTGTCCGAGTTGCTGGGAATTGAGCCGCGCGAGATCGATGTCCGCGAGCCTTTCGCCAGCTATGGCCTTGGCTCAAGCGAGATGGTCGGTCTCTCCGGCGAACTGGCGGATCGGCTCGGACGACAAATTTCTCCTGCGCTCCCGTATGAGTACCCCACCGTCGAGACCCTTGCCCGGCATTTGGCGGAGTCAGTGGATGCCTCGGAGTCGCGCGATGCCCGGTCAGACGTCATAGTCGACCGGGAAGCGACCAGCGAACCGATCGCGATTATCGGCATCGGCTGCCGGTTTCCCGGAGCCGATGGTCCGCAAGCGTTCTGGCAATTGCTGCGGGACGGAGTGGATGCGATCACGGAGGTTCCGGCGGAGCGCTTCAAGCTTGACGCCTTTTACGATCCGGACCCGGCGGCGCCGGGCAAAACCAACACCCGCTGGGGTGGCTTTCTCAAGCAGGTCGACCGGTTCGATCCCTGTTTCTTCGGCATCTCTCCTCGCGAAGCGGCGCGCATGGATCCTCAGCAACGCCTCCTGCTGGAGGTGGTGTGGGAAGCATTACAAGACGCTGGACAGGTGGCGGAGCGTCTGGCGGGCACCCAGGCTGGCGTATTCATCGGCATCTCGAACAACGACTACGGCCGGACTCAGTTCGGCGACCTGCGTCGCATCGATGCCTACGCGGGCACCGGCAACGCACTGAGTATCGCGGCCAATCGCATTTCCTACCTATTGGACTTCCACGGGCCGAGCATGGCTATCGACACTGCCTGTTCCTCGTCACTCGTCGCGGTCCATCTGGCCTGCCGCAGTCTCTGGAACGGAGAGTCCGGCCTCGCGCTGGCCGGGGGCGTGAATCTGATCCTGTCGCCCGCGATTACCATCAATTTCACCAAGGCCGGGGTCATGGCTCCCGACGGCCGCTGCAAGGCCTTCGATGCTCGAGCCAACGGCTACGTTCGCGCCGAGGGCGCCGGCGTCGTCGTTCTGAAACCGCTATCCAGAGCCCTGGCCGACGCCGATCCGATTTACGCCGTCGTGCGAGGCAGCGCGGTGAACCAGGACGGACGCAGCAACGGCCTGATGGCTCCCAATCCACTGGCCCAGGAAGCCGTTGTGCGAGAAGCGTGCCGGCGCGCAGGAGTTTCGCCCGGCGAGATTCAATTCGTCGAGAGCCACGGCACTGGCACCTTGCTCGGCGACCCGATCGAGGTGAAGGCCCTGGGCGCGGTGCTTGGCGTCGGCCGTCACCCGGGGCGACCGTGCGCCCTGGGCGCGGTCAAGACCAATATCGGCCATCTCGAGGCCGCGGCCGGCATCGCAGGCTTGATCAAGGTGGCGCTCGTCCTCAAGCATCGTGAGATCCCGCCGAACCTGCACTTCGGGGAACCCAATCCACACATTCCCTTCGAGCGGCTCCCGTTGCGGGTGCCGACGACGCTAAGTCCGTGGCCGGTCGAGTCGGGTCCGGCCCTGGCCGGGGTGAGCTCATTCGGATTCGGCGGAACCAATGCTCATGTGGTGCTCGAAGAGGCTCCCAAATCCAATTCAGGGATCCGGAGTGCGGAATACGCAATGGATAGCCCGCACTCCGAAATCCGTAATACCAGGTACGGGCACTTGCTGCCGCTCTCGGCGCGCAGCCCCGAGGCGCTCCAGTCTCTCGCTCGAGCGTACCAGGACTTCCTGTCATCTCCGGAATCCGAACTGCCGCTGCGCGACATTTGTTACACGGCCAGCGCGCGGCGCGACCATCATGACTACCGTCTCGCCGTGACAGGCTATTCGCGCGAACAACTGAGTGAAGGGCTCCAGGCTTTTTTGCACGGAGAGGCCCGTCCGGGCCTGTCTTGCGGCCGCAAGGATTCAGGCCGTCAAAGAAAACTTGTGTTCGTGTTTCCAGGACAAGGATCACAATGGTTCGGGATGGGGCGGAGCCTGCTGGAACAGGAGCCGGTTTTTCGCGAGGTCGTGCAACGCTGTGACCGGGCGATGCGGCAGTACGGAGACTGGTCTTTGCTCGGCGAGCTTGCGGCAATCGACGCGGCCCAGTCCCGCCTGAACGAAGTCGATATCATCCAGCCGGCCCTGTTTGCGATTCAAGTCGCCTTGGCGGCCGTGTGGCGCTCCTGGGGTATTGAGCCACAGGCCGTGGTCGGCCACAGCATGGGAGAGATTGCGGCGGCTTACGTGGCCGATGCGCTTAGCCTCGAGGATGCGGCGCGGATCATCTGTCATCGCAGCCGCCTGGTCAGGCGCGTAGTCGGACAGGGAGCCATGGCTGCGGTCGAGCTCTCCATGGAAGAGGCGCGCGGCGTTCTCGCCGGCTACGAAGATCGCGTGTCCGTCGCGGCCAGCAACAGCCCCACCTCCACGGTGTTGTCGGGAGATCCGGCGGCGCTGGAAGCAATCCTCGATCAGTTGCGGCGTCGAGACATCTTCTGCGGCATGGTGAAAGTGGATTTCGCTTCTCACAGCCCGCAGATGGATCCCCTGCGCGCCGATTTGTTGCAGGCTCTGGAAGGGCTGGCGCCGCAACCCGCATCGATGCCCATCTACTCGACCGTGACCGGTATGGTCAGCGGCGGGCTCGAGTTCGAGGCGCGCTATTGGGCGAGAAACCTGAGAGAGCCGGTGCTCTTTTCAGCGGCAATTCAACGCTTGCTGGAAGATGGACATGACATTTTCCTTGAAATCAGTCCGCATCCCATTCTTCTAAGCGGCATTCAGCAGGGCTTGCATCACCTCGGCCACGAAGGCGCCGTGGTGGCGTCGATGCGGCGCGATGAAGAAGCACGCACGGCGATGCTCGTATCTCTCGGCGCGCTCTATACCTTGGGATACCCAGTGGACTGGAGTCTTGTTCATCCGGCCGGAGGCCGCTGCGTCCGGCTTCCGTTGCACCCCTGGCAGCGAGAGCGCTGTTGGATGGACAGTGCGGCGGATGAAACTGACTATCTATTCGATACGCGCGGGGATGCGCTCGCGGAAACGCGCGGCGCGAAAGAGCACCATCCATTGCTGGGCCGGCATTTCAAATCGGCAGGTCCTGCGGAAACCCACTTCTGGGAAGCCACGCTCGACAAGCGCGCCCTGCCTTATCTGGATGACCATCGGATCGAAGGAGTTGCGGTGCTGCCCGCGTCGGCCTATATAGAGATGGCCTTGGCCGCCGCGGTCGAGGCCTTCGGCGCACAGTCTTTCGCACTGGCACAATCCTTCACGCTGAAAGACCTTGAATTTCACCGGGCGCTTTTCCTGCCCGACGGCGAAGCCCGCCTGCTTCAGCTAATCCTTTTTCCCGGCACGGATGGAGCCGCATCTTTTCAGATTTACAGTCGCCCGGCGGGAACCGGCCAATCCGGTAAATCATGGACGCTGCATGCGGCCGGCGGGGTTTCTTTCCGGGCAGACGACAGCGTCTTTGCGCCAGGGCAGGAGACCCTCGCGGAGACCCAGGCTCGATGCCCGGAAAAGATCCCTGGACAGGACTATTACGCGAGACTGAACGAAAGTGGTATCCACTACGGCCCTTGGTTGCGGAGTATTACTCAGTTGTGGCGCGACCGCGGAGAGATGCTCGGTGAAATACGGGTTCCCCAAGGGCTGGAAGCTGAATGTAGTGCCTATCAGATTAATCCGGCGAGCCTGGACGCCTGCCTGCAAGTTGCCGGTGCCGCGGTTGCCGCTGAGGCAACAGCAAACGGCAAACAAGACATCTTCATGCCGACGCGCATAGATGAGATCCGGATCCACGGCCGACCAGGGGCGCATCTGTGGAGCTACGCCCACCTGCAAGAGCCAAACGCCGATGCGGTCAAGGTAGAGGTGCGGCTGCTGGATGAAGCCGGGCAAGCGATCGCCGAGATTGTGGGGCTGCGCTTCGAATCCCTGGGAAGGCATGCGCGGCGCGCGGTCGAAAAGAGCCGGGAAGAAAATATACGGGAAGAAAATGTAAACGACTGGCTATATGAGTTTCAGTGGCAGCTCAAACAGCGCGCGGATGAACCGGGAGCCGCGGGATCTTCCGCGCGAGCCGACGGAGAGCAATGGCTTATTTTTGCCGACCGCGGCGGTGTAGGAGAGGCGCTGGCAGCGCTGTTGGAGGCGCGAGGCGCGAGCAGCACCCTGGTCTCTCGCGGCGATTCGTACGAGGCCGCGGACAGTACGCATTTTCGTATTCGTCCGGAAAGTCCGGAAGACCTCCGACGGCTTTTCGAGGCGGTGCCGCCGGGCAATCAAGCGGGCCGCCGGCGGATTGTCCATCTCTGGAGTCTCGATAGTTTTGATACCTGTGCGTCGCCGGAGACCACCGCGGCTTCGCTGGCGACGGCCCAGAGTCTGGGCTGCGGCGCCGTGCTGCAGTTGATCCAGGAATTGGCCCGACAGGAAATCGAACGACAGGAACCGGCACGACAAGAACCGGCACAAGTTGACCTGCGTGATCCCCAGCGGCTGTGGCTCGTAACCCGAGGGGCTCAGGCCGCGGGTGAAGAGCTCCTATCCCTCGATGTCGCTCAGGCGCCGCTTTGGGGGATGGGCCGCGTCATAGCGCAGGAGCACGCCGCAATGTGGGGCGGCCTGATCGACCTGGAGCCCACGGCCTCTTTGCATGACGCCGTTGCCAATCGGTTGTGGGAGGAAATCTCCAGCCCTGATGGAGAGGATCAGATTGCGTTTCGTCAGGGGCGGCGATACGTGGGGCGCCTGGTGCGCAAACGGCCGTTCGTCGCGCAGCGCCCTCCGCTCGCGTGGCGGCCTGATGGCAGCTATCTCATCACCGGCGGATTAGGAGACCTCGGTCTCGCGGTCGCCCGTTGGATGGTCGAGCGGGGGGCTCGGCGGTTGATCCTTTTGGGACGCACGAAGTTTCCGCCGCGCTCGAGTTGGAGCGCGGTAGAGACGGGAAGCCGCATGGCCCATCAAGTCGGCGCCATTCGGGAGTTGGAAGCCTTGGGCGCGAGCGTGCATCTGGCCTCGGTGGACGTCGCGGATGAAGCACAGCTTAGCGCTTTTCTCGAAGAGTTTGGCGCCGAGGGTTGGCCGCCGATCCGCGGCGTAGTGCACGCCGCCGGAGTACTACGGGACGGACTGCTCTTGCAGCTTGATCAGGCCGCGCTGAATACGGTCTTGCGGCCCAAGATGATAGGTGGTTGGCTGCTGCATCGCCTGCTCGAAGACGCCCCGCTGGATTTCTTCGTGCTCTTTTCTTCCGCGGGCTCGCTCCTGGGACAGCCCGGCCAGGGAAACTACGCGGCCGCCAACGCCTTCCTGGATGCTCTGGCGCATCATCGTAAAGCCCAAGGCCGGCCGGCCCTGAGCGTCAACTGGGGGGCCTGGGCCGAGTTGGGTTTTGCGGATACGGCCGGAGGCAAGCGTCTCGCCGCACGTCTCGCGCTCGTGGGAATCAGGAGCATGGCGCCCAGGCAGGCGCTGGAAGTGCTGGAACGGATGCTTGGGCAGGAGGCGGTCCAGGTCGCGGCGGTGCCGGTCGATTGGAGACAGTATCGCCAGTTTTACTCAGTGGGTAGTGAATCGCCGTTGCTCTCTCAACTTGCTAATGAAGAGGCCGCGGTCCAACCGCAGACGATCCATCCGGGAGAGAAGAGGGAAGCCCTTTTGGCCGCGGAACCCGCGGTGCGCCCTCAGCTTTTGCGTTCCTACCTGAGCGAACAAGTGGCCCGCGTGCTCGGACTTTCCGCGTCCAGGCTGGACGTAGAGCAGCCGCTCAGCAATCTCGGACTGGATTCTCTGATGGCGGTCGAGCTGAAGAACCGGATCGCGGTTGACCTGGGCGTGAATGTGCCGATGGTGAAATTTCTCCAGGGACCGAGCGTTGCCCAGGCCGCAACGCAGATCCTCGATCAATTGACCGCGGAGCTTTCCGCCTCATCGGCGCCGCGTGCCTCGGTGGTCGCGCAACGCCAGCAAGAATACCAGAATGGCGATGCCAACGGAGAGCTGCTGGCAAACCTCGATCAGCTTTCGGATGAGGAGGTGAATTCATTACTCACCGAGATGCTGGACAAAGCGGAAATTAGTGAATGAACAGCGCCCCCCAGAGAGTCGCCGATCTTTCGCCGAAAGAAAAGCGCGCCCTGCTTGCCAAACTCCTTCGGAAAGAGGCGAGCGAGTCTCAATCGTTTCAGCCGCTATCCTATAATCAGCAGGGGATATGGTTTCTATACCAGCTCGCGCCGGAGAGCATGGTTTACAATGTCAATTTCGCCGCCCGCATCCGCTCCGACGTGGATATTCCAGCCTTGCGGCGCGCGTTTCAGGCGCTGGTCGATCGCCATCCCGCCCTGCGGACCACTTTTTCCGTGCGCGCCGGCAAACCCGCTCAACGGGTCCATCGACAGCTAGCCGTCCACTTCGTGGAGACCGATGCGTCGGCCTGGGACAGCGAGGTTCTGAAAGCCCGGCTGCTCGAGGAGGCCTATCGCCCCTTTGATCTGGAACGCGGGCCGGTACTGCGGGTGAACCTGTTCACCTGCTCGGCAAAGGAACACGTTCTTTTGCTGGTCGTACATCACATCGTGATCGATTTCTGGTCGCTCGCGCTGCTCCTCACGGAACTCGGCGTACTGTATCCGGCGGAAAAGGCCGGCGGGCGCGCGCTATTGGCCGCGCCTGGTTCGCAATACGCCGACTATGTTCGTTGGCAGGCCGAGATGCTGGCGGGCTCCGAGGGTGAGCGACTATGGGCCTACTGGCAGATGCAATTGGCTGGAGAGTTACCTTTGCTGGAGCTTCCGACCGATCGGCCGCGACCGTCCGTGCCGACCTATCGCGGCGCTTCGTACGATTTCAATTTGAACGATGAACTGAGCTCGCGCCTGAAAGCGCTCGCGAAAGTCCAGGGAGCGACCTTGTACATGGTTCTCCTGGCGGCATTTCAAGTGATACTGCATCACCACACCGGTCAGGAGGATCTCCTGGTGGGCTCTCCGGTGCTTGGCCGGAGCCGGGCCGAGTTCGAAGGCGTCGTGGGCCTCTTCACCAATCCGGTCATCTTAAGAGCGAATTGTTCCGGCAACCCGACCTTCGAGGTGTTTCTTGGCCAGGTGCGCCAAACCGTACTGGCTGCGCTCGAGCATCAAGACTACCCAACTCTGCTGCTGGTCGAACGACTCCATCCGGCCCGGGATCTCAGCCGACCGCCACTGTGCCAGGTCATGTTCGTACTGGATAAACCGCATCAGTCAGCCGAATCGGGAGCCCCTGCATTCGTGCTGGGCGAGCGCGGGTTGCGTATGAATCCAGGGGGACTCGAGTTGGAAGCTCTTCCCTTGGAACATCGCGCGGCCACTCTCGATCTGGTGATGTTGACCATCGAAACGGCGCACTCGCTCTCCATTTCCATACGCTACAACAGCGATCTGTTCGATGCCGCAACTATCACCCGGATAGCAAAACACTTCGAAACACTGTTGCATCATGTTACTAAGCAACCCGATGTCAGGTTGAACGTACTAAAAAACATATTTGTCAAAACGGACAGACAGCAACTGGCGGCAATCCGACAACAGTATAGAGACACTAACCTCCAAAAGCTGAAAGTTGCGAGACGGGTCGCGATTAGCTTATCCGAAGTGGGTAGTGACGGCGCGAACGGCTATGGAACGCCCTGTTCGTCGGGCGGGCGGCCGCTTCTATACCTCAATGGAGCCTCTTCCGGCTCAAAGCACTGATCAGGCAATGGAAAAGTGCGACTCCCAGGCCCGATGATGACTGAGGGCTTTCGACTTTCACCTCAGCAGATACATCTGTGGTCGTTGCTGCAGAGGGATCACTCTTCAGCTTATTATGCCCAATGCGCGGTTTTAATCGAAGGACCGCTCGACATAAAAGCGCTAGAAGCGGCGTTGCGAGAAGTGTTCGCTCGACATGAGATTTTTCGCACCACGATTGCTTGCTTGCCCGGCACGACCGTTCCAGTTCAGGTTATAGCCGAAAGCGGCACACCGTCGATCGATCGGCACGACCTGCGTGGCCTGGAGCCTCCCGAACAGGCGGCGGCACTTGAATCGCTCCTTAAAGTTGCCGGCGAATCGCTCTTTGAGCGCGACCAGAACTCGCCTGCCCATGTGTCGCTCGCCGCTTTATCCGCAGATAGGAAAATGTTGTCTGTCACCCTGTCCGCCTTTTGCGCGGATAGGGCGACCCTCACGATGTTTGTCCGTGAACTAAGCAGTCTATATTCAGCCTGCTCGCGCGATAAGACACTGTTGGCTCCTGCGCTGCAGTATGCCGATATCGCGCAATGGAGCAATGAGCTGTTGGAATCGCCGGATACGAGTGCAGGAAGAGACTACTGGCGCCAGCAAAAGCTTTTTTCCGTACGTCGTCTAAGCCTTCCCTGTGAACCTCAGCCCTTTGCCACGCTGGGGTTCGATCCACGATCTGTAAGCTTCAGGCTTGAGACTGACCAGACGGCGGCACTCAAAAGCGCGGTCAGAAAATATGATACGTCAATTTCTGTATATCTGTTGGCGTGCTGGCAAACTTTACTGTGGCGTCTCACTGGTCAACCGCACTTTATCGTCGCCATGGATTGCGATGGTCGCACATATGACGAGCTAAGAGAGACGCCCGGGCTGTTGGCACAATCGATGCCGCTTAAGTGTCATCTGGACAAACAGCTCCACTTTACTGGTCTCCTGAAGCAGATCGATGAAGCGGCGCGAGAGGCGTTCGAATGGCAGGAGTACTTTGGCTGGAATTCAATCGCTGAAGCGAATGCGGCTGTCGAGGCCGTGCCGTTCTTTCCTGTTAGTTATGAATTTAACCAGCAGCCTGTGCGGTATTGCGCGGGCGGCGTGACATTTGCGATTCAAAGCCAGCGCGCTTGTACTGACCGGTTCGCGTTGAAGCTCTCCTGTGTGCAGCAGGCGGACCTTCTGAGTATTGAAGTTCAATACGATGGCGGCGTGTTCCGCGTCGAAAATATGAAGCGGCTGCTTGAACAGTGTAAGACGTTGCTGGAAAGTGCTATTAGCACTCCTGAAGCGTCGATCGGCGAGCTGGAGATACTAAGCGGAGCTGAACGAGAGCGGCTGTTGGATGAGTTCAACGATACCGCAGCCGACTATCCAATAGACAAGTGCATTCATAAACTGTTCGAGGAACAGGTCGAGCGTACGCCGAACAACGTCGCAATCGTTTCTAGCGGCTTGCGTCTAACGTACGCGGAGCTTAACGCTCGCGCCAATCAACTCGCCCATCACCTGCGGACTCAAGGCGTGGGGCCTGACGTGCCGGTGGGTCTGTGCATGGAGCGCTGCCCGGAGATGCTGGTCGCGCTTCTCGGCATTGTAAAGGCCGGTGGGGCTTACGTGCCATTGGACCCGACGTACCCCGCGGAGCGGCTGGCATTCATGTTGGAGGACACCCGGGCGCCACTGCTGCTGACGCAAAAGAGGGTAGTGGAAGACGGCGTAGTCGTCCCAGAGATGCGAGTGGTGTATATGGACTCTGACTGGGAGACGATCGCTCGGGAGAGCGCGGAGAATCCGATAAGCGGGGCGACCGATAAGAATGCCGCCTATGTCATTTACACCTCAGGCTCAACTGGAAAACCGAAAGGCGTCGTCGTCGAACATGCGGGTCTGGTAAATGCCGTCAACTGGCTGACGCAGACGCTGGAGTTGTCTGTCAGGGACCGATGTCTATTGAAAACGCCGATTACCTTCGATGCCGCCGGGCGCGAAATGTTTCCGGTCTTGATGGCAGGCGGGAGTCTGGTGATTGCGGAGGCCGACGGTCATCGTGACTGCCGTTACATAGCCGAGACGATTCGCAACGAAGGTATTACGATTGTTCACTGCGTTCCATCCTTTCTTCGCCTTCTTGTCGAGGAACCCGCTTTCGAAGGCGCTTTCGCTTTGCGCGCTGTTATGTGCGGCGGAGAAGCTTTGCCGCCCCAAGTGGCAGGGCGCTTCCATCATCGCTCCAAAGCCAAGCTGTATAACGTATACGGGCCGACCGAGACAATTATCGACTCGACATGTGGGCTATGCGAAAGAGATGTTGTCGATCCCACAATATCTATTGGACGACCTATACCGAACGCACGAATATATATTGTGGACGATATGATTCGCCCGGTGCCCATCGGGATCGCCGGCAACCTGTACATCGGAGGAGTGGGGCTCGCGCGAGGCTATCTCAACCGCCCAGATTTGACCGCGGAGAAATTTATTCCAGACCCGTTTAGCTCCAGACCCGGAGCGAGACTGTATCAGACCGGCGATCTGGCTCGCCATCTGCCTGACGGGCGTATCGAGTTTCTTGGGCGTGCCGATCATCAAGTAAAGATCCGGGGGTTGCGCATCGAACTCGGAGAAATAGAGGCTGTGCTTCGCCAGCATCCGGCCGTGCGCGAGTCGATCGTTGTGGCGGAGCAAGATGGGGCTGGAGAAAAGCGGTTGGCGGCTTATGTGGTCGCCGCGCAAGATCCGCCGCCGACCAGTAGCGAGGTGCGCAGCTTTCTTAAAGCAAGGCTGCCCGAGTACATGGTGCCCGCGGTGTTCGTGCCGCTCGATGCGTTGCCGCTGATGTCCAATGGGAAGGTAAATCGCGGCGCGCTTGCGGCGTTCGACCGAAGACGACCCGAACTGGAAAAGGGGTTCGTAGCACCACGAAACGCCGCGGAAGATCTCGTGGCCGGGATCTGGGCCGAAGTCCTGGGAGTCGAACGAGTAGGTATCTACGATAACTTCTTTGAGTTAGGCGGACATTCGTTGCTGGCAACTCAGGCCGTTTCTCGGATGCGCGAAGCCTTTGCGGTTGAGATACCGCTGCGGCGGCTGTTTGAGGTGCCTACCGTGGCGGGCCTGGCTGAAAGTATCGAGGCCGCCCGGCGGACCGGGCAGAATGCGCAGGCTCCGTCCATATTGCCTATTCCACGAGACGGAGATTTGCCGCTCTCCTTTGCCCAGCAGCGGCTATGGTTCATCGATCAATTGGAGCCGGGCAACTCCGCCTACAATTTTCCCGCCGCGGTACGTTTAAAGGGCCCGCTCAACTTGGCTGCGCTGGAGCGGAGTGTCAACGAAATCGTCAAGCGCCATGAAGCCCTGCGAACGACCTTTACGACGGTGGATGGGCGGCCGGCTCAGGTTATCGCACCAACGCTTATTGTCAGGTCTCCGATAGTGAGTCTGCGGGAACTGCCTGAAAGCGAACGGGAGGCCGAGGTCCGCCGTTTGGCCATTGAGGAGGCCCAAAGGCCGTTCGACTTGGCCCAGGGCCCGCTCCTACGGGTCACTCTGTTGCGGTTGGCCGAAGAGGAGCATGTAGGGCTCCTGACGATGCATCATATCGTCTCCGACGGCTGGTCGACCGGAATACTGATCCGAGAGATGGCGGTGCTTTATGAAGCGTTCGTCGGCGGAAGATCCTCGCCACTACCTGAACTGCCTATACAATATGCGGACTTTGCCCATTGGCAGCGGCAGTGGCTGCAAGGCGAAGTTTTGGAGACTCAGCTTGCCTATTGGAAGCGGCAACTGCTCGGCGCTTCTCCGTTCGAGCTGCCGACGGACCACCTCAGGCCGGCCGTGCAGACTTTTCGGGGCTCACGCCAATCGTCGCTGTTGCCCAGGAACATTGGTGAGGGCTTAAAGGCGCTGAGCCGGCAGGAGGGGGTTACTCTGTTCATGACCTTGTTGGCGGCGTTCAAGATTTTGTTGCACCGCTACACGGATCAAAACGACCTCATCGTTGGAACTCCGATTGCCAATCGCCATCGGCTGGAGATCGAAGGGCTGATTGGATTTTTCGTGAACACGCTGGTTATGCGCACTGACCTTTCAGGCAATCCTACCTTTCGAGAGCTCCTGCGGCGCGTGCGAGAAGTGTGCCTGGGAGCGTATGCGCATCAGGACCTGCCGTTTGAGAGATTGGTCGAGGAACTACACCTGGAGCGGAATCTGGGACGCAATCCGCTCTTTCAGGTGATGTTCGTGCTGCAAAATGCGCCGCTGCAAAGGATCGGGCTGCCAGGCTTGAGTCTAAGCCCGGTAGAGATCGATAGCGGGACCGCTCATTTTGATTTGACCCTGCATATCGCGGATACCGAGCAAGGGCTGATCGCAACATTTGCCTACAATAAGGATCTGTTTGAGGACGCCACGATTGTTCGTATGCTCGGCCATCTCAGAACCCTACTTGAGGCTGTGGTAGCTAATCCTGAAGGGCGGCTTTCGGACCTCACTCTCTTATGCGAGGCTGAGCGACAACAACTGCTTGTCGGGTGGAACGAAGTTAAGATCGACTATCCGAAAGATCTGTGTATTCAGCAGCTTTTCGAGGCGCAGGCCGAACGAACGCCCGACGCGATAGCGATCGTCTTTGGACACGAGCAACTGACGTATGCGGAGTTGAACCGCCGCGCAAATCGAATTGCGCATCATGTGCAGGCTCTGGGAGTGGGACCGGAGATGCCGGTCGCGATCTGCCTGGAGCCCTCGACAGATATGATCGTCGGGCTGCTTGGCATTCTGAAGGCAGGCGGAGTGTATCTGCCACTGGACCCGGCGTATCCGAAAGAGCGCCTGGCTTTCATGTTGGAAACGGCTCGAGCACCGGTGATGTTGACGCGGGAACGCTTGCTCGCGGCGCTGCCGGAATGTGATGCGACAATAGTCTGTTTGGATTCAGGCCAGGAGGCGATTGACCGGGAAAGCGAGCGGAATCTGATTAATTCGACCAGGCCCGGAAACCTCGCTTACATAATCTTCACCTCGGGATCCACGGGCCAGCCAAAGGGAGTGCTCGTCTCACACGCATCGCTTGCGGCGCACTGTCTCGATGTTCAAAGGTACTACGAACTGGGCGCGACTGATGGAGTGCTCCAGTTTGCTTCATTGAGTTTCGATCTGTCATTGGAGCAAATCCTGCCTACCCTGATCGCAGGGGCGCGGTTGGTTATAATGGGTGCGGACGTATGGCATACGGCGGAATTTCATCGAAAGATTTCTGAATTTGGACTGACGGTACTTAATCTTCCAACCGGTTACTGGCAAGAACTGGCTCGAGAGTGGGCGGATGTTCCTGAGCTGGCGTCGAACATCCAAGCCAGACTGTTTACGGTTGGCGGAGACATTTTGCTGCCCGAGGTTCTCAAGCTCTGGCTGCGAACGCCGGCGAAATCAATCCGCCTGCTCAATGCCTATGGCCCGACGGAGGCTACGATAACCGGAACCGCTTTCGAGATTGATCATCGGTCTTGCGCGATTGCGACCTGTCAGAGAATTCCCATTGGCCGGCCTCTTGCTAACAGAGAGACGTACATTCTCGACCACTACGGCAGCCCTGTTCCTGTTGGAGTTGCCGGTGAATTGCACATCGGTGGAGCGTGTCTGGCACGGGGCTATCTGAACCGGCCCGATTTGACCGCTGAGAAGTTTATTCCACACCCATTCGGCACCGAGCCGGGAGCACGACTGTACAAGACCGGCGATTTGGCCCGTTACCTGCCTGACGGGAACATCGAATTTCTGGGCCGGGTTGACCACCAGGTCAAAGTCCGTGGTTTCCGTATCGAGCTCGGAGAAATCGAGGCAACGCTTGGCCAACACCCGGCCGTTCGAGAAGCTGTCGTTCTGGCCCAGGAAGACGCTCCTGGAGAAAAGCGTCTGGTAGCCTATGTGGTCGCTGAGCGGCATATTTCCCCTACGGCTGGTGATCTGCGCGACTTTTTGAAACAGAAGGTGCCGCAATACATGGTTCCCTCGGCGTTCGTGCTGTTAGACACGCTGCCGCTAATGCTCAACGGCAAGGTGGACCGCCACGCGCTGCCAACGGCTGGCAGAACAAGGCCAAAGGTGGAAAAAGCTTTGGTGGCGCCCCGAGATGCTTTGGAACTCCAACTCACTCATCTGTGGCAGGAAGTTCTGGGTATTGAATCTATCGGAGTAAGAGACAATTTTTTTGAGCTTGGAGGGCATTCCTTGACAGCGGTGCGTCTGTTCGCCCTGATAGAGAACAGGCTGGGAAAAAGACTTCCGTTAGCGGCCGTGTTTCAGGGGGCGACTATCGAACATCTTGCCACGCTTCTTCGCCAACAGGCCGAGCCAGCCCCTCTATCGTCTCTGGTTGCTATTCAGCCTGATGGCAGCAAACCTCCGCTTTTCCTGATACACCCGGCCGGCGGCCAGGTGTTCCCCTACGTTCATCTGGCGCAGTATTTGGGCCCCGATCAACCATGCTATGGGTTACAGGCAAAGGGACCGGAAGAAGGACGAGACCCATACATCCGGATCGAGGATATGGCTCGCTGTTACATCGAAGCGCTACGAAGAGTCCAGCCCGAGGGCCCGTACCATCTTGGAGGATGGTCGATGGGGGGGACGATAGCTTTCGAGATGGCTCAACAGCTTCACGCGCAGGGTTATGCGGTGGCCTTACTAGCCTTATTGGATAGTCGGATCCCGGCTCCTGATGAGAAGTTCTCTGCACACGATTTCGAAGCAACACTGTTGACCGATGTGGTACGTTACTTCGGTCTTCCCCTCGACCTTGAGGATATATCGCAACTTCCAAGGGACGAAGTATTAGCCCGCGTGCTTGAGCAGGCCAAGGAAGCCGGTTTGGTGCCTCCGGAGATTGAAGTGTCTCAGGCTCAGCGATTTGTCGAGCTCTGCAAAGCCGACTTTCGAGCTACGCGGAACTACGTACTGCATCGCTATCCGGGTCGAATTACACTATTTAGAGCGAATGAGGAGCCTGCGGGAGCGTCTCCTGACCCAACTTTCGGGTGGAACGAATGGGCTGCTGGAGGAGTCGACGTCCATGCCGTTCCGGGCAATCACGCCAACATGGTTTATCGGCCCCATGTTGAAGTATTGGCTGAGAAGCTGAGGGCCTGCCTCAGCCAGGGGCAGTCGGGCGAGGAACGGTTCTCCGACAGAGTCAATTCACGGAACATCTTGATGAAGGACCTCCAATGAATACCGATGACAGTGAAAGCAATCCAATCTACAAGGTCGTCGTGAATCATGAAGGGCAATACTCGATCTGGCCTGCCGAGCGAGAAAACCCTAGTGGTTGGAGCGACGGTGGGAAGAGCGGGCCCAAAGCGGAATGCCTCGCTTACATTGAAGAAGTCTGGACTGACATGAGGCCACTCACGCTCCGGAAGGAGATGGAGAAGCGGGGAAGATAGACGCACGGATTCCGCGCATGAGCCAACCTATGACAGCTACTGCCACTGTTGGCCCCTGGATAGCCAGTCGCAAACTCAGCCCGCAGGCTCGTGTCCGTTTGTTCTGCTTCCCATATGCGGGAGGTAGTGCCTCGATGTTTCGCACGTGGTCGAACGCTTTGCCGGCGGATGTTGAAGTCTGTCCGGTTCAACTTCCCGGACGGAGCGCTCGGTTGATGGAGCGGCCGTTCACTGAGATGTCGCCGCTGATTCAAGTCCTCGCGCCGGCGCTCTCTTCGCTTCTGGACAAGCCCTTTGCTATCTTTGGCCACAGCCTGGGATCATTGATTGGCTTTGAACTCGCGCGCCAGCTCCGCAGGCAGTATGGTGTAAATCCCGTTCGCCTGTTTGTCTCCGCTGGGCGCGCGCCCCAGGTTCCTCGTCGAGACGCGCCTATTCATACCTTACGGGCAAAGGAGTTTTTAGCGGAAGTGCGCCGCCTCAACGGTATCCCGATGGAGCTGTTGGAGCACGAAGAGCTAATGGAGATCATACTTCCTATCTTGAGGGCCGATTTCGCACTCTATGAAACCTATTCGTACTCGGCTGAGCCCCTCCTGAACTGCCCCATCTCAACCTTTGGCGGCTTGCAGGATCGCAAAGTGAGTCGCAGCGATCTCGAAGCCTGGCGCGATGAGACTACAGAGTTCTGCTCGTTGCGAATGCTTACTGGCGACCACTTTTTCTTGAACACAGCTCAACCCCTTCTTCTTCAGATGATCTCACAAGAACTGCACTGAGACTGTTGAGAATAGTTAGGTGACGACCGCGTTTTCCACCGCCCTGGCTGCTTCTCCGTGGCGTTCTCCTGGAGAAAGCTTAATTCTAACTAATGATGAGGTGCACGTCTGGCGAGCCGCCTTGGACCAAGATCCATCGCAGATAAATAGCTTGCTCCGCACGCTTTCAGAAGATGAGCAGGCGAGAGCCGAGCGGTTTTACTTTCAGTTCGATCGTGAGCGCTTTATCGTCGCGCGTGGAGCGCTCAGGGAGATTCTCGGCGTTTATCTGAATAGAGCGGCGAAATCCGTGTCGTTCCGCTACGGCCCGCATGGGAAGCCGGCGCTTGCCCGGGACTCTGGCGGGAATGCGATCCATTTCAACGCATCCCATTCTCACGGTGTCGCCCTTTATGCGATTACTCGTGGTCGCGAGGTCGGTATCGACCTCGAATTCATCCGCGAGAACCTGGAAATAGATGAGCTCGCGGAGCGATTTTTCTCGCAACGCGAGATTGCGACGCTCCGAGAGCTTCCGGTCAACCTGCGGAAATACGCGTTCTTTCTCTGTTGGACCCGCAAGGAAGCCTACATCAAGGCGAGAGGTGAAGGGCTATCCTTGGCCTTGGATCAGTTCGACGTGTCGCTGATTCCCGGGGAACCTGCGGCGCTGCTGAGGACGCAAGCAGATCCAGACGAAGCTCTCCGTTGGTCTCTGCGGGAGTTGAGCATTGACCCCGGCTACGTGTCCGCTCTCGCGGTGGAAGGATGCGGCTGGGCGCTTTCCTGCTGGCAATGGCGTCAGCGCCGCCACATCGGACTCGCGCGCGAGCCGAAGCTGGCACGCCACCAACCCTAACGATCGCTTGCGCCGGGTCTGGCGCTACCGCCCATTGCTGCGCAATATTCCAGAGCTTCCCCTTTTGGTGGGGACGGCTAAAGGAGATCACGATGAGAAGAGTCAGCAAGAACGTCTATGCAGAGGTCTACTTTTGGGGTTGCAACCCTGGCTTCGTTGAAACCAGCGACGGCGTGATCATGATCGATTCACCCCAGCAGCCGATCGACGCGATGCGATGGCGGGAGATGTTGCAGGAGAAAGGACCAATCCGCCACTTGGTTAATACCGAACCGCATGCCGACCACATCCTCGGTAACGCGTACTTCCCGGACGTCGAGGTTATCGGTCAGGTCAAACTGCAGGCTTGTTTCGATCAGTACCTCAACATGATGTTCACTCCTGAGGTGCGCCTGGAACGGATGAAGACGGAAGATCCCGACAGCGTCTTCCTCATCGGCCATCCCGACTATCCCGCTTCCAATCCGCCCAAGCGCACCTTCAAGGATGAACTGACACTGCACGTCGGCAATCACACCATAAAGATCATTCACACGCCCGGTCATACCGCGCCGCAGACCTCAATTTATCTGCCGGAAGAGGGCGTGGTTTTCACCGGCGACAACGTCTTCCAAAAGTGCAAGACCTTCGTCCAGGAAGCTGACCCGTGGGAATGGCTCGGAGCACTGAAGCGCATCGAAACGCTCGACGTTGAAACGATCGTTCCGGGACACGGAGAACCCTGCGACAAAAGCTACCTCCGGCGGCAAGCGGAGATCATCGAGAACTGGATCGAATTGGTCGAGGGCTTTGTCCAGCGGGGATTGAGTGAGAAGGAGGCTTTGGAGCAAAAAATTGACGTCAGCAAGCTGGATCCCTACCCGATCGGCCAGAGACTATTCGAAATGAGTGATCGGCTGGACAAATGGAACGTGAGCAATGTTTATAAGCACGTCGTCGCGCGGAAGACCGGCAAGCGCGTGGAGGCGGACGGAGCCAAAATCCAGTACTATACCTAATCGCGATTGTCGCTCGGCGCGGTAACATCCTGTGCGGTTCACGAAGCTCGGAGCGGTGGTCACTTGGTTATTACGGTCAACTCGTCGGGAAAGCTGCTGAGTTCCTCCAAGCCGTCCGCGGTCACCAGGAAGTTTCGCTCCCACAGGAGATTTCCGAGTGCAGTGGCCGTGACCCATTCGGGAGAAATGATCATGCCTGGCTCCAACCTCAGGTCTTTGGGCGACCGTGTTCCGAACCAGGGACGCTCGACCACCTCTGCGCCCAGGCAATGACCTAGAAAACTGCCTTGCAACAGATCTCTGGCGCCATGTTTTTCGAGCACTGCGCTGGTGTCCCGTGCGATCTCGGCGGCCGGGCGGCCCGGCCGCCACGCTTCCATCGCTTCCTGGTAAACATCTCTGAGCTGGGCGTGCGTCCCGATCTGATCCGCGGTCGCATCACCCCACGCGATGAGAATGTCGAAGTCGCAAGTGTAGCCGTTGTAGGTCGCGCCAGCGTCAAACCATTGCAAGTCGCCGGGCTGCATCGAACGGCCTGAGATCTGAGCGCCGAAAATGGCGCCGGTCGGATGCGTGGTCGAGAGCACCATCCCGATCTCACTGGCCCCCGCTTCGCGCTGGCACGACAACATCTCGAATATGAGGTCGGATTCGGTCATCTTGCGGGAGATTCGTCCGCAGAAGCTCTTGAAGGCGGCGTTCTGAATTTCGACCGCGCGGCGCATGCATGCGATCTCAGCCGGCGTCTTGATCATGCGCAAGCGCCAGAACAGTTTGCTGGCATCGCGCAGGTCGAAGCCACTCAGTTCGCGGCGCAAAATGTCGAGCTCCCCCGGGCCGATGCCGGAGGCGGAACCGATGTCGAGCCCCACCGCACCAGCGCGAATACCGCGGCTCTCCAGGATCTGGCGAATCGTGCGCGGCCGATCGGCAGGGGACATCACCGGCCGGATGTCGCCAAGGTGAGTCTCCTTCGCGTATGCCTCGGCCATCGCGGTAAGGCCGGTCAAGGCCGGCTCGCCGGTCAAAGGAAGTACTACTTTGGGCAGGACCACTTGCTGTGTGTACTCCGCGATCCGCCCAGTCCCGGCGCTGCCACGAAAACCGCTGAGCCAAAATTGATTTCCCGGACTATAGCCGATAATCGCCTGAAAGCCGGCCTCGACCATGAGCTTGCGGGCCCGCTCGTAGCGCCCGTCGAACTCACTTTTGGGGAAAATCGGTTCAGCCATCTTGTCCGTGCCTTTCCGTCTGCCTGATCTACTTTAAACGCGACTATTCTAAGTCGCTTACCTGCGTCCGCGGGCATCGATAGGCCAGATGTCGATCACTTCATCGCCCTTCACGCAAACGATGCGATCGTAGAGACACACCGTCGGATCACAGTGAGGCGGCTGGCACTCCAGCCGGTCACCGAGCGAGAGCCGAATCCCCGGCTTGAGATTGATCCTGCCGTGCTCGTCACCCTGAAATTCATATGCGCAACCTGCCGCAGGTCCGTTAAGGATTTGCGGCGGTGGCCCGTTGAGCGCGAACGCTTTGGTTCCGCCGTCGGTAGTAACAAAATCCGGCTGATTGCCGCTGATTACCGTGGTCTGTACGAAAAGCGCGGGCTCAAATGGATTTTGTGCGCCTTCATCCAATGCCACGTTGGCGTACTCGGCATCCATGAAAATGTATGATCCGACTTGCAGCTCCGTGAGGACGCCGCCAGGTCCATCGATCGCGTGCGTTCCGGTGCCTCCACCGGTCACCGCGGAAGGCGCCAGCCCCAGGAGTTCCAGCCGGGCCCGGAGTTCCGCGAGCCGATCCGCGACCTTCGCAGCCTCGGAACTGCGTTTCGCAAAAGCCGCGACATGCTGGATGCGCCCCGCATAACCCTGTATTCCGGCAAAGCGGAGATTGCTTGTCGCCTGGATCTGTTGAGCGAGATTCAAAGCGGTCTCCACTGTCGCCGCGCCGGTGCGATGATCGCCAACATCGAGGTCAACCAGCACCAAAAGCGAGACCCCGCTCTGCCGAGCCGCTTCTTCGAGCAGCGCCACGTGCTGAGGATGATCCGCGACCACGGCAAGATCGGGCCGTCGATGAGCCAGCTCTATCAGCCGGCTCACCTTGTGTTTCGTCGCAAGCGGTGAGGTCACAAGTATTCCCGGCAGATCGGCGTCGGCCATGACCTCCGCTTCGTCGATCGTCGCGCAGGCGATTCCGATCGCTCCGGCCGCTACTTGGCGCCGTGCGATCGCGCTGCACTTGTGTGTCTTCGCATGCGGCCGCAAGGCGACGCCCCAGGCTTTTGCGCGTGCCGCCATCGTCGCGATGTTACGGTCGAGAGCTTCCATATCGACGACAAGGGCCGGCGTGTCGATCGCGCCGCGTGACGATTTCATGAGAATCCCCGTTTGGATGTGCTTATCATGCTGTGGCGGCTCCGGAGGCCTCCTTCGCGACGTCAGTGGTGGTGATTCCCATAGCCGGAGGCTGACTTAGATGGCAGGTGAGGACGGACCACGCCCGCGGTCGGCATCGCGCCGATCGCGGCCGGCGCGCCCGGCGTCGCGAACGAAAGGTCGCTCCACGACAGCTCCGTCTTGACGAATGCGTCGGGCGTGACGCTCACGGTGCCCCGGAATGGCCAGTCGAGCGCGATGATCAGCACAACCACCAGCGCCAGCGAGGTGGAAACCGCCGCTGTGGTTATGACGTGCATACGGAAGTTGTGAAATCCGAAGAGATAGGTGTAACCGGTCGTGATCGCTCCGCCGAAGAAGATGATCCACCAGATGACTTCCGGGATATGCCCCTGCACGGCTGAAAGCCGGCTGCTTCGCGCGCTGTAGAGCATGTTCAGAGTCTTCAGCAGCTCGGCCTCGATCACGGTCTCGCCGGGGGTGACAGGACGCATCGTTACGATTGCGCTGTGAATCTTGCGCAGCGGTTCCCATCCCTGACCGGGTACCTTACCCGTTTGTTGTACCGGCCATTCCTGCCGAATAACGGTATCCGTGTAGAGCCGGATGTTGGAGCGTATTTCCTGCCCCATCGCTTCCGGCAGTCCCTGCGTGTCGCGGTAGATGCTGCCGACGCAATCCGCCTCGCGATCCACGATATCTTCGGATTGCGCGAATGATTCCCACGTCGCGATGGCGATAAAGGCGAGCAGGACGGCGTAGGTGACGCTGATGACCGCGACCGTGAAGCCGGTTAACTCATTATGCGCGCGCCGCACTTCGAGGTGTATAAGACGATGAAACAAAACCAGCCCGACGCATGCGGCAGCGTCCAGCGCGACTACCACCACCGTTCCCCATAACCATGTGGGATTGCTGTAGATCCAGTCGAGTATCATGCCCGCTTCCTCGCGATTCGCGCGTGAGCCGCAGGCGGTTTGCGGAAAGCGCGAATTCCGCTGCGTGTGAGGAGCATCGGATCAATGAGCCGGGCCAGGCCTTGGCGGGAAGCCACGGGCACCGGCGCGGATCCGCCGCGCACGGTGCGGTCGAGTGCGGCGGAGTCTTTGACCACGTGCACGGTTATGCCTCCCGCGTCCAGTCGATCTGCCGCTTAATCTCGGTGCTGGAGATTTTGTACCAGGAAAAAATCTCGTTTCGTCCGAGTAGCATCAGCTCCCGATGCGCCGCATTGTCGATCCACGATTGCAAGGCGCACTCGTCGCGCCAGTACGAAATCTCGAGCATCGCCCCGGGGCGCGTTTGACTCTGAAAATTGTCCATGGAGATGAAGCCATCGATCCTCTGAATCTCCGGAACCAATGCGGCGAATGCTTCTCTCAGCTTGTCTTTCATTCCAGGCCTGACGCCGTACTCGATGATGCATGCGATCATTGCTCGCTCCTCAAAAAGACCCGACGCTTCGCGCCGAGCCGCGCCCCAGCCACTCGACGGAGTGACGCATGCTGTCGCACCGAGGGCGCTTGTTGGTCCAAGGCCTTTTTCGCCGCGACCCGCATGTTTGGCTACCGCCAATAGATTCAGGTGCAATAGCAGAGATCGTTGCGGCGGCAAATAATTGTCCGGATAGTGTTTCGATCACGAGGCATCGTGACACAACTGTCGTGTGTTCATCTATGAAAATTCCGGTTAAGATTGGGCTGCGGCTCGGTCAACGACTATCGGCGGCCTGACGGCTCGCCATGCGCGAGGACAGGCCGGAAACCGCGGGAGGAACGAAGTGAGCAATCGCGCCAGGACCTGAAGGTGCAAGGGAGCCGATCGGCGGCCGAAGGGAGATCATGGATCTCATTCTGAAGAACGCGCGACTCGACAATGGAGAGCGTTGCGATATCGGGATCGCGGAGGAAAGGATCGCGGCGATCGCACCGCGTCTCGAGTCCGAGGGCGATGCGATCGATCTCGACGGCCGGCTGGTCTCGGCCGGCTTCATCGAAACTCATATACACCTCGACAAGTCCTGCATCCTTGACCGCTGTGCTTCCGAGCGCGGCGATCTCGCCGAGGCGATTGGCGAAGCCGCCAAGGCCAAGGCCGCGTTCACGGCGGACGACGTTCACGCCCGTGCGAGCCGCACCCTGGAGAAGTCGATCCTCCAGGGCACGACCCACATGCGCACCCATCTCGAGGTCGACCCCGGCGTCGGGCTGCGCGGCCTGGACGGTGTGTTGCCGCTGATCAGAGAATACGCTTGGGCGATCGATCTGCAGATCTGCGTGTTTCCGCAGGAAGGCCTGCTCAACAATCCCGGTACCGACCAACTGATGGTCGAGGCGCTTAGACGCGGATGCCGCGCGGTCGGCGCCGCGCCCTACACGGACTCGGATCCTCGCGGCCAGATCGACCGGGTGTTCGAGATGGCGCGCGAGTTCGACGTCGACATCGACATGCATCTCGATTTCGGACCCACCTGCGACGAGATGGATGTATGGCACGTCTGCCGGCGGACCGAAGAGCACAAATACGGGGGACGCGTCACCATCGGCCACGTCACCAGGGCGACCAGCCTGCCGCTCGCGGAGCTCGAGCGGATGGCGCGACGGCTGGCGGAGGCCGGCGTGGCGCTCACGGTCTTGCCCGCGACCGAACTTTACCTGATGGGGCGCAATCACACTCACGACCACAACCAGCCGCGGGGAGTGGTGCCGGCTCACAAACTGCTGCGCCACGGAGTGAACTGCTCGCTGTCGAGCAACAACGTGCTCAATCCATTCACGCCATTCGGGGATTGCTCGCTCATTCGGATCGCGAATCTTTATGCCAACGTCTGTCAGGTCGGCAGCAAGACTGACCTGCGGGAATGCTTCGCGATGATCACGCAGCGGCCGGCCCAACTGATGAGGCTCGGGAACTACGGGATCGCGGTCGGTAAGCGCGCGGATCTGGTGGTGCTCGACGCGGTGGAACCTGAAATGGCGGTGGCGGAGGTGGCGCCGGTGCTTTATGCTTTCAAAGCCGGCCGCATGACGGTTTCGCGCGAGCCGGCGCAACTCCATCGAGCAATATGAGCATCAACGACCCGCTCAACGCGTTCTGCCGCCACGACGAGGTCGCCGTCGAAGGCAGCGCGACCGGCCCCTTGCTCGGTTGCAGCTTCGCCGTCAAGGACGTGTTCGACATCGCCGGACACGTTACCGGCAACGGCCATCCGCGATGGCTCGAGACCCACCCGCCCGCACCACGTACCGCGTCGGCTGTCGAGCGCCTGCTCGCCGCCGGCGCTCGGCTGGTCGGCAAGACTTACTGCGATGAAATGACCTACAGCATCAACGGCGAGAATGTGCATTACGGTACGCCGCTCAATCCCAAGGCTCCCGGGCGCATTCCCGGCGGATCGTCGAGCGGTTCGGCGTCCGCGGTGTCGGGCGGCCTCGTCGATTTCGCGCTGGGCACCGACACCGGCGGGTCAGTGCGTATACCGGCTAGCTATTGCGGCATCTACGGGATTCGCACGACGCATGGCCTGGTGCCTGCCGACGGCGTGGTCCCGCTGGCGAAGAGCTTCGACACGGTGGGCTGGTTCGCGCGCACGGCGAGCCTGATGCGCCGGGTGGGGACTGTGCTGCTGCCGGCCGGCCGGCCGTTCGTGCCCGCGCGGTTGCTGATCGCGACCGATGCATTCGCGGCCCTCGATCCGGAAATCACTACGACGCTCACCCCGGCTATCGAAAAGGTGACGGCGGCGATCGCGAAAACGGCTCGCGTAAAAGTCTACACCGGCGACGCCACCGAATGGCGCGAAACATTTCGCGTTCTCCAGGGCGCCGAGATTCACGCGCAGCACGGCGCCTGGATCGATCGCTACCATCCGGAATTCGGACCGGGCATCCGCGAGCGGTTTGCCTGGGCGGCGACCATCGCGTCCGCCGAGGTCGCAGCGGCAAAGCCCAGGCGCGAGGAAGTGGCGCGCCACCTGGAGAGTCTACTCGCGGACGATGCAATGCTGTGTCTGCCGACGGCCCCGGGGATCGCGCCCAGGCTCAACACGCCGCCGCCCGAGCTCGAGGTTTTCCGCAGCCGCGCCTTCGCGCTGCTATCGATCGCGGGGCTCGCCCGTCTGCCGCAAATCAGTCTTCCGCTTGGCACGTTCGACGGTTGTCCGCTCGGACTGTCGCTCATCGGACCGCGCGGCAGTGACCAGGGAATGCTCGACTGGGCCGCGAACCACCTCGATTGATCGTGCTAGCGAGGAATCGCAACCGATAGAGAGGGGTGGGGCGCACTCGCTACTCAATCTCGGTCGCCATCCGGTTCGAACTGCCGGGAAACGACCAGGCGAACAGCCCGGTAGCTATCGCAAATACGGAGGCGAGTGAGATTCCTCCGCTCAGCCCGTAACGCTCGGCGATCAATGCCACCAGCAGCGGGGTGAGAAACTGCGTGCCACGGGCGAGGTTGTACGCCCCGCCCATCGCCGTGTTGCGGACCGCCGTCGGAAAAAGTTCGGTGAACAGCGGCCCGTAACCGCCAAACATCCCGGCGCCGAAGCCGGTCACAAACATCGCCCAATTGATGAAGACGCCGGATTCGCTGGTCTCGCCCCAGAACCGCGTGATTGCGAGCAGGCCGGCGGCCATTACGAAGGAGAAGAGCGTAAAGGAGGCACGCCGCCCGATGAGGTCGGCGATATAGCCAAAAGCCAGCTGGCCAACCAGGATTCCGAAGTAGGCAATTGCGACGGTTGCCGCGCTCGAGCCGGTCGACATCCCGCGCTGCTCTTCGAAGTAGGTCGGAAGCCATGAAAAAGCGATCCAAAACGCCGACATGTCGAGCGTGCATAGAATGGTCGAGCGCAAGAAATCGAAACGATGCGGACCGGTCAATAGCGAACGGATCGGATCGATGATCGCTTTGGGCGACGGCAGAATCAGCGGCCGGCCTTTGCGGACCTCAGGATGGCGTTCCAGCCAGACGTCCGATTCAGGCAGCGCTCGGCGCACGCAGGCGGAGAGTATCGCGGGCAAAGCCGAGATGATGAAGCACCAGCGCCAACCGACTCTCGGCTCGAGGAACCCTCCCACTGCGGCCGCCATCAGGCATCCGACCGCTCCGCCAGTCTGCATCACCGAGGCATAACGGCCCCGGTAGCGCGGCGGAAATGTCTCACCGACGTAGGTGTGCCCGGTCGCCCATTCGCCACCCACGCCCAGGCCGGTGATGACGCGAAAGACGATCAGGCTGCCGAGGCCGCCGGTCAGGCCACTGAGCAACGTGCCGAGGCTGTACGTCACGATCGTCCATTCGAGCACGCGCCGGCGCCCATAGAGATCGGCCAGCGCGCCGAAGATGATTCCCCCGACTGCGCTGGCGGCGAGCGAGGCGCCCAATGCGTAAGAGAGGTCCAGCTTGGTAAGACCGAAGGTCGCGCCGATCGGACGGATCAGGAAGGTAAAGAGGATCAGGTCATAGATGTCGAAAACCCACCCAGCCCAGCATAGCGCCAGAATCTTGTAGTGCTCTTTGGTGGGACGTGGCTCTTCGGCGAGAAGGTGGTGCGGCGGCGGCCGCCGGCGCGGCATTCGGACTGCAAGCTTGGTGCGCATACGGCCTGACATCAGCAACCTCCCCGATTGAGCAGAGGCAAAAATGCCTCTCAAGCACGACATAGCCGGAGCCCAAGGACTATGAACTCCGACCGGCAATAGCACTAGTAGCTTTCAGCGCGTTTGTATCACAGTCTTATGTACAGGAGTACCTCCATAAATTACTTGACACTGACACGGTACCACGCTAACTACTCGGATTTCCACTCATATATGTAAGCATCTGATTCGATAAGTGCTTGCACAGCCATTATTCACGCCGGTCTGATTGCGATTGGGTGCCGTGGAGGAGGACAGCCGGTGGGACCACCACCGTTAACTAACCAGGCTTTTGTTCCGCTTGGATCGCTGGGCGCAGTCGCCGTGTTGTTCGGAGTTGGCGGCGCCGCTTTGAGTCCTTTTCTGGGGCGTATCGGTGCGAGCCCTTCCGCTATGATGATGGCCCAGGACATCCAAAACAAGCTTTTTGAGTATTGGTGCCCATATTTTTTAGCGCTGCCGGCAGGACTGCTGTTGGCCCTTGCCTATAAACATCTATCCGGTTCGCTGACGCTTTTCGCGCTGATAGCTTTGCTGATTTACCCCTGGATGCTGGACCCGCATTCCGAGGATACTGATTCACTTCAACATTCAATCGCTGAACAATGGGCCTTCAATCTCAATACCGCGGCGAATGGTTATTTCGTCAGGTCGCTCGATTCACGATTGACTCTGGATTCAGCAGGCTTTGCTCTGGTAGATGTACTCAATCGCGAGATCGAAGCCGGACGCATTACTCTTAGTACACATATTGTGCATCTGACGGACTCCATCAACTACTGGATCATGCTCCAATATCCGGTGTTCACGGGAATCAACGACAATCCCGTAGACTACGAGGGTCAAAGCCGCAACGTGATGATAGCGGGTGGAAGGGTTCGTGGAATGGATCAGCTTCAAGCCGAGCTTGCCAGGAACCCTCCCTACATTCTGGAGCAGGTGGCGCCACCGTCATGGATGGCGCAGCCTCCGGCCGGATACGTTGAGATATTTACACAAGGAAAGCTGCGGCTGTTTCGGCGTCAGGATCTGTGAGCCGCGCGTAGTCTCGTCGCCGCCATCTGATAGCAGACTTGCCGGGCCGCGACGAGTTTCCGCAGGAATCTTCCTGTAACTACTATCACGCCATAGGGATCAAGCGTCGAGAGACACGCCGATTGGAGAAAAAACCATTCCAAACCTGCGAATAGGGAAAGCGAAAGTCCCCGAGGTTCCTCGCCTCGCGCGACTGCCTAGGGTAGCGGCTGGATCGAGCGTTCCGCTGCTGGAGCGCGACTCCGCACGCGTCGCGATCATCGAACCGAGCCGCATCATCAAACCCATCGACGTCGCCGAGCACTGCGTCCTGTGCTTCTTCCAGGAAGTAATCAGAGAGCTCGTGCGTGAGGGCGCCCAGGCGCGCCACGTCCACAACGGCGAGAGCGAGGCGGGCGACTACCCGGTCTACGAGCTGGATTATGGAGGCCGGCGGCTCGCCGTCGTCCATCCCGGAGTCGGCGCTCCCAACGCGGCGGCGCGCCTGGAGCACATGATCGCGCTCGGCTGCCGCAAGTTCGTCGCCTGCGGCGGCGCCGGAGTCCTTGTCGAATCCATCGACGTCGGGCATATCGTCGTCCCGACCGCGGCGGTTCGCGACGAGGGCACCTCGTATCACTATCTGCCGCCGGCGCGCGAAGTCACGCCCACGCGGCGCGCCCTCGCGGCGATCGAATCAGTGCTGCGCGAGAACAATCACGACTACGTCCGCGGCAAGACGTGGACCACCGACGCGGTGTATCGCGAGACGCGTCCGCGGATGGCGCGGCGGCAGAACGAAGGATGCGTCGTGGTCGAGATGGAGGCGGCGGCGTTTTTCGCCGTCGCGCGCTTCCGCCGCGTCGAGTTCGCGCAGATCCTGTATGGCGGCGACAGCCTCGCCGGCCGGCGATGGGCTCCGCGCGGATGGAACCGTCACGCGGTGCGCGAGCGGCTTTTCCATCTCGCGGCGGAAGCCTGCCTTCGGCTGTGAGCCGCCGTCGGTCATCGTCTCCTGGCCCTTCCGTCATCATAAGCGGCGGCTGCCGGAGCGAAGGATCCTGCGCGGTCTTCCGCGCCGAGGTCTGCTTCTTTTTGGAGCGCGCTTCAGCTGAGGTGGGGTCCCGGTCCGGCCGCCGCCTCGAGCACCGCCGCACGCCATTCGCTCTTGACGGGCATGATAGGAGGCATCGGAGCAACTTCGGGCTCCGCCGTGGGCGCCGCGATTGAGCCAATGTTTAAGGTCTGCGAGGCTTTGCGCATGAAAAGATTGTAGATCAGCCATTGCGCGCGATGCCGCTTGCCGCGCAGGGGGAATCGGCTGGCGATTGAAGATGTCGAATAGAAACTCCCATAAGCGTCGCCCAGGCCGACGCGGAGTTCGTCCGCCGACATCTGCGCCGGGCGATAGACGACGTGGCCCTGATCGTACATCGTCCAGTCGAAGGAGACGATTCGGTTCGCCTTCTTCATCTCGTACCAGGTGAGCGTGCCCGGATAGGGTGTAAGCGCCGAATAGGCACAGGCATCATATTTGGCGTTGATGTTGAACTTGGCAGTTTCGCCGAAAACCGAGCGTTCGTCGCCGTCGAAGCCAAACATGAACAAGCCGAATACCATGATCCCGTAGGAGTGCACTTTCTCCATCAGGGCGGCGAAGGTCTCCGGCCGATTGACATGCTTGTGCACGCTTTTGAGCGTCGCGCGCGAGATCGACTCGAAGCCGATGCTCAGCATCGTGCAGCCGCTCTCAGCCGCGAGCTCGAGCATACGGTCGTCCTGCGCAAGTTTGGAGGTGACGCCGGCCTGCCAGTGGATGCCGCGTCCTTTCAACGCGCGCATCACTTCCTTGGGCCGCTCCGGCGTACCGAAAAAGTCGGCGTCGTTGATCGAGATGGTGCGCGCACCGCAGTTCTCCATCTCGTGAATAACCTCGTCGACCGGCCGATAGCGGAATTTGAGGCCGTTCATCAGCGGCTCGGCGCAGAACGTGCAACCTTGATGGCAGCCGCGCGATGTCTGCACGAAAGTGCGGTTCACGTAGCGGTTCTTCTTCAGCAGATCGTAACGCGGCATCGGCATTCCGACCATCGGATGCAGCAGGTCCGACTTATAGGTTCCGCGCATCGACCCCTGTTTGAGATCTTCGAGCAGCTTGTCGATCACGAGCTCGACTTCGCCGATTACCACAGCATCGCAATGCTTCAGCGCTTCCTGCGGCATGAAGCTCGGATGCACGCCACCCATGACGACGGGCACGCCCTTGGCGCGGAATTGGCCGGCTATTTCGTAGCCGCGGTTGACGTAACTTGTCATCGCGGAAATCCCTACGAGGTCCACCTTCAAATCGAAGTCGATCGTCTCGATGTTTTCGTCGGTGAGTATTACTTCGTACTGGTCGCGTGGCAGAGATGCGGCAACTGCGAGCAGGCCTGCAAGCGGAGAGTACAGCGCCCGATTCATGTACAGCGGGCGGGTGGTAACCGAATCCGTTTTCGGATTGATGAGATGAATGAGGCGCGTGCGCACGATGTTCTCCTGTGAACGGCCGGTACATAGGACCCAACGACGTCACGACGAAGCAGCTTCCCGAGACCGCCAGAATAAACTGGTCCCTGTCAGGAGATTTCATCTTGGCATGCTTGAGCGCCAATCACTATCAGACCAGGAGTGAATCCTTACGAGAAAGGCCGATTTACGCGCTCTGGAATCGTAAGGTTTGTTAGGTGTGCCCCAGTAACGAAATGTACTATCCGCTATAGGCACTGCTTTCCTCAAAAAACGCATTATTGGGAAGTAACGTCAGCGACTACGCTCTTTGCGAGCGCGGCGGCGCCATAGCCAAGTCAACCCGAGCTTAGCTCATTGTGAATTTCTCGGGGCAGGCGCGACGTGCTGCATCTGCCGCGCACTCCGGCCGGGACGATGTCGAGCAAGCCGTGCATCCGGTTGGCCGACAAGCGAAAATGTTTCAGAGCAATCCTTCGTTTGCGGTTTTATGGCGGCGCCGGCGTGTCTCACGCGAGGTTTGACGCTCAAGCGTTTGTCGCGGTATATGGTACGAAGTTCCACCATCCGGAACACCACCAGATGAACGCGAACGCGACGAGCGTTAATAAAATCAAAGGGCCCGCCTACCACGTACGGGTTATTGACCGCGCGCTCAGCGTGCTGGAGGTACTGGCCGACAAGGGCCAGCCGTTGTCGCTGGTCAGGCTTTCCAAAAGTTTGGATCTCCCCAAAAGCACGACGATGCGGTTGCTGATGGTCCTTGAGGGACATCGCTTTGTCCAAAAGAGCGCGGAGAGTGGCTTGTATCGGCTGGGGCTCAAATTGTTCGAGCTCGGGAGCAAGGCGGTCGCGCAGTTCGACCTGACCGAACGGGCGCGGCCCTACCTGGAGCGGTTGGTTTCGGGTACCGGGGAGACCGCATATCTGAGCGTGCTGGATGGCGGCGAGGCGCTGGTGCTCGAGCGCGTCGAATCCTCGCGAGCGGTGAGAGTTCCGACCAGCGTCGGCTGGCGTCACCCGGCGCATTCCACCGCGGTGGGCAAGGTTCTGCTGGCGTTTACGCAGGAGAGCAAACTCACGGCCGTGCTCGGCAAAGGCCGTTTGCAACGCTACACGCGAAAGACGATCACCTCGATCTCGCGGCTACGCGAGGAATTGCAGCGAGTGCGCGAGCGTGGTTTCGCGCTCGACGATGAGGAGACGGAGGACGGCCTCAGATGTATCGCCGCGGCCGTGCGGGAACACACCGGCCAGACAATCGCAGCGCTGGGCATCATCGGGCCAGCTTACCGGATTCCCGATGACGGTGTCGCGACGCTCGCCGCCACCGTTATCAGCGCGGCGGACAAGCTGTCGGCCGAGCTTGGCTATCGCGTCGCCGAACCAGGCGCGCCCAGGCTGGATTGTCGGTAGAGACCGCAAGCAAGGGAGGAGGAACGAACATGGCGGCCTTTAACGCCGAATCGCATAGCGAGGTGGCCTGGCCCGCGGAAGGTCCATCGCGGGTTCCCTATCGGGTTTTCTTCGATCCGGCGATTCACGCGCTGGAGCAAGAGCGGTTGTTTCGCGGGCCGGTGTGGAACTACGTGGCGCTGGAAGCGGAGGTGCCCAATCCGGGTGATTTCAAAGCGGCCTTCGTGGGCGACACTCCGATCGTCGTCACCCGGGGCAAGGAGGGCGGGCTGCACGCGTTCGTCAACCGCTGCGCCCATCGGGGCGCCCTGGTTTGCCGGGAACTACGCGGCAACCGCCTGAGCCATCTCTGTATCTATCATCAATGGAGCTACGACCTGGAGGGAAATCTGATCGGCGTGCCTTTCCGCAAGGGCATCGAAGGCAATGGCGGTTACGCGCCCGACTTCGACGCGTCGCAGCATTCGCTGCGCAAGCTCAGGATCGCCGCCTACCATGGCCTGGTGTTCGTTTCCTTCGTCGAAGAGGTCGAACCGCTTGAGGACTACCTAGGCCCGATCATGCGGCCGTGGCTGGACCGCGTGTTCAACCGGCCGGTTCGGGTGCTGGGCTATGCGCGGCAATGGATCGGGGGAAACTGGAAGCTTTACAACGAGAACGTCAGGGATCCCTACCATGCAAGTCTGTTGCATCTGTTCAACGCGACGTTCAGGATAGCGCGCTCCTCGCAACTTGGCGGCACGCTCAGCGACGCGCGCGGGCGGCACAATCTGCTGCACGGCTATCAGCGGGAGGTCCAGGGCGAAACGGCAGCCTATACCGCCGAGGGCATCAAGACGTATCAGGCGCAGTATGCGCTGGCGGATCCTTCGTTGATGGCGTCGCGGCAGGAGTACGAGATCGCGTTGACCTTTTCGATCCACGCGATTTTTCCCTGTCTCGTCGTGCAGCAGATCTCCAACACGCTTGCGGCCCGGCAGATCGTGCCCAAGGGCCCCGATCAGTTCGAGCTTATCTTCACCTTCTTTGGCTACGAGGATGACGACGAGGAGATGCGCATGATGCGCATCAAGCAGGCCAACCTGGTCGGACCGGCGGGCTTCATCTCGCTGGAGGACGGACACGCGATCGAGTTGGTGCAGCAGGCGATCGTGCGCGAGAAGGACGCCTGCTCTTTCATCGAGCTGGGCGGACGCGGCACGGGCAGCCAGGAACATCTGGTGACCGAATCGGCGATTCGCGGCTTCTGGCAATACTACCGCGAACTGATGAGATTCAACTGAGCAATTCCCGGATAGTATCCACGGGTAGCATCTATGGACAGACATCTATGGATAGAGAAATTCGCTCCGCGATCGAAGATCTGATCAATGCATACGGTCAATGCCTCGACGACGATAAGCTGGAGGGATGGCCCGATTTCTTCACCGAGGATTGCCTATACCAGATATTGCCGCGCGAGAACGCCGATCATGGTTTGAAGATCGCCGTGATTTACTGCGATAGCCGCCGGATGTTGCAGGACCGCGTAACCGCCCATCGCACGGCCAACCTGTTCGGGCCGCATCTTTACCGCCATCTGATGGGCGGTGTGCGAATCGGTCGACGCGAAGATGGTGTGATTTCGGCGCGCACCAACTATTCCGTTTTTCGCACCGCCATCGATCCGATCCATTACGGAGCGACCGAGGTCTATAGCGTGGGCGAATACGTCGACAAAATCGTCTTCGTCGGCGATGTGCCGAAGTTCAAGGAACGGATCGTAATAGCGGATACCAGCCGGATTCAGTCGCTGCTGGTGACGCCTATCTGACGGCGCGAAGAAAAATTCCGTCGAGGGGTAAATCGATGTCAGCACAGGACAACATCAATCTGTGGGAGGAGCATTTACGAGGAGAATTTCTCACCAAGAATCATCACGAATCGCTGGCCACGATGGTCGAGGGCGCCTCGGTGTATACTCTGCCCACGGGCTGGGGTGGCGCGGGCAAGGCCAGCCTGGGTCCGCTCTACCGCGACGAGTTCATTCCATCGATCCCGCCCGACTGGCGGCACACGCTGCTCAATCGCGTGGCCACCGAAGATTGCATTGCCGAAGAAGCGCGCATCCAGTTCCATCATACCCAGCGGATGGATTGGTTCTTGCCGGGTGTGCCACCGACCGGCAAAGAGATCGATGTAACGTTCATAATCTTCGTCCAGTTTCGTGATGGCAAGATGACGGCCGAGCGAATCTATTGGGATCATGCCGCGGTGCTGCGGCAAGCGGGGTTGCTGAAGTAAGGGATCCGTTACGTCAGCAATCGGATGCGGCGGTGCTTTCGCGGGGCTTCTTCGCCGCGGTTCTTCTCAGGCGTCTGACACGTGCGCGTAGGACAAGCGGCCGGATGCACGAACACGCCAGGTCAAATGCCTTGCCGGGCCGTGGGCGACCCGGCAAGGCCAGGTTCACGCCTAGCGATGGATCTCTTCGAGCTTGTTGATGTCGTAGAGCTTCTCCGCCTCAGGCCCCTTCAAGTTCGGGAATCCGCCAGGAACGATCCAGATGGTTCCGCGATCGTTCTGCACGTCGAGCACCTGCACCGACTGGAATTCGGTCGTGAAGGCGCCCTTGTTGATGGGGTACATCCAGTCGCCCTTGTCGAAGCTCTCGCTCCATTTCTTCTGGAATTCCCAGACCTTCCAGAGCTTGTCCTTATGGTCGAAGGCCTCCATCAGCCACGCGTCGTAGTTCTGCGAGTCCCAGTCTTCCACGACGCTCTTGTACGGATGGCGCTCGCTGAGCGGGGTGCGCTCCATGACCGCGAAGCGGCGCATCGTCCACGTATCGTTCGGGATGATCCCGTTAGGCCCGTACAGATAGGTGTAAGCGTGCACGGAATCGACGACCGCAAGCTGGTCCTTCCATCCGAGAAAACGCCAGTGCCACTCGAGTTCGCGGCCGGAGAAGCTGTAGAAATCTTCCAGCGTATGGTCGGTGCCCAGCAGCGAGTCCGACTTGACCTCAGCCGAGATACGGCGTACGCGACGCAGGTTGGGGATGTAGGCCCAGCCGTCGTCTTCGCGATGCGGATCGGCGTAGCGGTAGATGATGAACGCAGTGCCGCGGATGTCAAACGGCGAGTAGAAGCCCGTGAACTCCTTGAACTCGAACACCGACGCGTTGGGCACGGGCAGCGTATGGTTCTCGAGCATCGCGAGATGAGTGTAAAAGACTTTTCGATAGAAGGCGTCCAGCGTGCGCTGGAAGGTTCCGCCGCCGCCATACATCATCTTCATCACGTCCGCGGACGGCAGCACTGGTTGGACGTTCGATTCCGTCCAGCCTGCGCTGGCCATCCAATCGCTCGGGGGCAGCTCCCACGCTGGAATGTCGTGGGTGCCGCCGAATCGGTCCCAAGTGGCCGGGGCCATGCACGAGAAGCCAAAGCTCTGCCATCTATACTCGTAATTCCACACCGCCTTCCAGCCGGCGTCCGCGTCGCCCTCCTTGATCGCGGCATTAGGGAAGGGCTGCCCACAGACGTAGTTGCCCACCGTGTGGTCGGGGAGCAGCTTGACCTGCGACTGGTACTTTTCCGTGCACGCCATGTAGTCCTGGCGTGGAGTATGGTCTACGGGCGCTGCGATCGGCGCCTTGAACTCGGGGAAGTTAAGCTGTTCGAGGTAACCCGGAAAGATGAATGGACGCATGCGCTCGAGGTCCTTTGCGGTCAGAACATCGCCGACCTTGAAGTCGGGTTTTGCGTCCTTGTATTTGGCCAGCCATTGGTCAAAGGTGGCCCGGGTGTAGCTTTTGACGTCCTGTGCGATGGCTGGACGAACGCAGAGTAAAGCACTAGCCATAACCAACAGTCCTGCCAGCGCGATACACTTACGTCTCGCCGCCCCAGTCAAACGTGGTTTGAGTGACATAGCCTTTTGGTGACCTCCCGCTTACTCGTTTTTGAGTTCTCTCAGCTCTTCGTACGCATGCCCTCCTAACTCCTCTCACTAACTCCTCTCAACTCAAGCGCCGCCTGCCCCTTCACCCCCAAGCAGTCTTATCGCCGCGCGATCGAGAGCATCGGCGGCCGTATAGCGCACGGTACGGTCAGGATCTGAAACCATTGCTATTAACGGCACAACACTGCCTGCGGTTCCAATTCTGCCCAACGCCCACGCCACTTCGGCACGAGCAATCGGGTCGATGGTTCCGTCCGACAGTCCGACCAGAAAACCGACATCGCCGGCGCCACCCAGCAAGCCGATCGCCCGAATCCCCAGCAGCGACAGGTCGGGGTCCGGCGAAGCGACCGCTGCCATCACAACTTCGCGCGCGGTTTGAAAATCGACCTCATCCAGTAGTTGGCCGACATGCAACTGCGTAATCGAGTCCCCGTCCCGAATGGCCGCCCTGAGGTACGCGGCGCCGGCGGGGGCATCGTAGTGCGTGAGCGCCACGGCCGCGCCGATCCGCACGTCGATATTGTGATCCCTCATAGCCTCGCGCAGCAGAGTGACTACTCGCGGGTCGCGCGCACGACCCAGCGCCACCGCCGCCATCGCCCTGGCATCATCATCGACCCGCCCACGCAATATCGCCTCGGCGATTTCTTCCGCGGCGCGGTCGCCCAGGCGCAATAGCGAATAGGCGGCCGTCGCCTTTTCGAAGGGGTCTTGCGCGCCGGCCTGGAACCGCCGCAGGACGCGGATGGCGCCGCGGTTCCCGAGTTGGCCTAATCCCCTCGCGGCGGTCAGGCGCGTCATCTGGTCGGAAACGGTCAGAGCGTGGGTTAGCAATTCGATTGCGCCGGGATCGTGAGCCTCCGCCACGCCATTCACCACGACCCGGCGGTGTGAAGGGTCGGTCCAACTGTAAAGCTGCTCCAGCGCTTCCACGGCGTCCGCGTCGCCAACGTCTCCCAGCCCGTCGGCTGCGGCCATCTTCAGGTCGGGCTTCCTGGTGCCCTGGAAGATCTTCACCAGTTGCGCAATCTCGTCCCGGTCACCCGCCGCGGCCAAAGCGCTAGCGGCGTAACAGCGCTCGAACGGGTCGTACTCTTGAAGTCCGCGGCGCAGCACGAGCACCGAGAACCGGCGCAATGCCATCAAGCCCGCAGGTTGGTCGAAGCGGTAGGAGCTTCCGACCCTGGCGCTGGCTCCCCATAGATCGCCCCGCTCGACCATCGAGCTGATCACGGTCATCGAAGGGTCGGTGATGGCTAGCGCAGAGGCGTAAGAGAAATGGCGGTTCGTGTTGATTCGGAGCAGGGTTAGGCTCGCCGCGACGATCACGGCGACGCCGGCCAGCGCTCCGACCGGCCCTGGCCTTCGCATCAGAGCGCTCAAAGCTCTGGCGGCGAACCCTCGACCGGCTTTGCTTCGGATCACAGCGCCCTCCCCAAAGAGGCTGACAAACCCCAAGCCGACGAGCACCCAGTATTCCTTTGGCCAAGTTAACGCAAACGAGTTTTTCCCGTCAGCACTGGTCCATGGCCTGTTTGTTTGACAGACCGGCGCGACAGGAGTGACTAATAGTCGCGGGTTTCGTCCACGCACCAAGATGGTGCAGGGCCGGGCCGCGGCCCGGCGGCGAGGGCGCATGTATCCGAAAGCGATCGAATCGTACTTCGCACCCATAACTATAGATGAGGCGCTTAGGCTGCTGGCTGAACATCGGGACAGCGCCAAACTCCTGGCCGGCGGCCAGAGTCTGATGCCGATGCTTAAGCTGCGGCTGGTGGAGACCGGCTGCCTCATCGATCTCAACCGTATCCCGGCCCTGGCGGCGATTGGCGAGAGCGACGGCGCCCTGTGCCTGGGCGCGATGGCCCGCCATGCGGAGGTCGCGGTCCATCCGCTGGTCACCGCCTCCTACCCGTTGCTGGCTGACGCTGCGCGGCTCATCGGTGATTTCCAGATACGCAATCGCGGCACGATCGGCGGCTCGCTGGCGCATGCCGATCCGGGCGCCGACTATCCGGTGGCGATGCTGGCGCTGGAGGCTCGGATGGTCCTTTCCAAGGCGGGTGGTGGCAGACGCGTCGTGGAAGCGGACAAATTCTTCCTCGGGCCGCTGACGAGCGTGCTGACCGCCGATGAGTTGCTGACCGAGATCCAACTACCCAAGCCGGCCGCGCGAACGGGTGGCGCCTATTTCAAGCACAGCCTGGTTGCTGGCGATTTCGCCCTGGTTTCGGTGGGAGTGCAGTTGACCCTAAGCGCCGATGGCCGATGCGCGCGGGCGATGATCGCGATCGGCGGTTTACCGGCGCGGGCGGCGTATGCGCGCCAGGCGGCTGCGCTGCTGGCCGGCGTCGCCCTGGACGACGCGGTCTGCGCGGGGGCGGGCGAGATGGCCGCGGGCGAAGTCGAAGTGGGCACCGACGTGCGCGCCTCGGAGGCTTATCGCCGCAGCCTCATCGCCAGTTATGTGCCCGCGATGATCAAGCGCGCCAGCGAACGCGCCGGCGGCACGAACGCGAAAAAATGAGGAGCGCAATGCCATGAGCGCCAAGGTGTCGATCACCATTAACGGCCAGCTCTACCAGGCGACGGTGGAGAATCGGATGCTGTTGGTCGATTTCATCCGGGAAGTGGCGTGCCTCACCGGCACTCACGTGGGCTGCTCGGTGGAAGGCCGCTGCGGCGTCTGCACGGTGGTGCTCGAGGGCAAGGCGGTGAAATCCTGCTTGATGCTGGCGGTGCAGGCCGACGGCGCGCGGATTCTGACGATTGAGGGGCTGGCCCAGGACGGCCGGCTCCATCCGATCCAGGAGGGCTTCTGGGAAAAACACGCGCTACAGTGCGGCTTCTGCACGCCCGGCCAGATGTGTACGATTTACGATTTGCTCAAGTCCGACCGGCGCTCGGAGGAGGAAATACGCGAGGCGCTGTCGGGCGTACTCTGTCCCTGCACGGGCTACGTCCATATCGTCGAGGCGGTCAAGGCCGCGCGCGCCAAGCTGGATGCCATGAGCCCGCGGGAGCGGCAGAAGTTCTTCCCGCTCTAGCGCCGGCGCATCGCCGCCCGCCGCAACGACTTCGAAGACCGGACAGGCCGGGAAGGCCATCAACAGGAGGGCCATCAAGATGAGCGAGAGCGCGGATTCGTGGGTCGGCAAATCGATCAAGCGCAAGGAAGACGTCCGCCTGATTCGGGGCCAGGGCCAGTACTTGTCCGATATGGTTGTGCCGCGGATGCTGCACCTGGGCTTCGTTCGCAGCATCCACGCTCACGCACGCATCAAGTCCATCGACACGAGTCAGGCCGCCAAGATGCCGGGCGTGCTTGCGGTCATCACCGGCCAGGACTTCAAAAGCTGGGCCTCGGTACTGACCGACGCGTCGATCCCCAACCTGCCTGGCGAAACCAAACGCCCGCTGTATTGGCCGCTGCCGCTCGATAAGGTCTATCACGTGGGCGAGCCGGTGGCCGCCGTGGTGGCCCGCGACAAGTACCTGCTCGAAGACGCGATGGAACTAATCGACATCGACTACGAGCCGCTGCCGGTGGTGATCGACGCCGAGGAGGCGCTCAAGCCGGGCGCGCCGCTTTTGTACCCCAAATGGGGCGATAACATCATCTACCATCAGCACATCCAGGGCGGCGACGCCGAGAAGGGCTTCGCGGAGGCTGACCTCGTGATAAGCGAGCGCTTCCAATGCCATCGCACAGGCGCCCAGCCGATGGAGACGCGCGGGATGCTGGCGGCTTACGACGAAGCCCAGGGGCTGACCTTGTGGCTGACGACCCAGCGTCCCCACAACATCCGCGACCTGCTCGCCTCCTATATGCAACTGCCGCACGACCGGGTGCGGGTCATCCAGCCGCGCGACATGGGCTCGGCTTTCGGCAGCAAGGCGCCTTTCTACCGCGAGGAGATCGTCGCCAGCCACCTCGCGATGAAGCTGGGCCAGCCCGTCCGATGGATCGAGAACCGGATGGAAAGCCTGATGAACGTCGGCCAGGAGCGCGACCAGATTCACTACGTGGACGCGGCGTTGCGCAAGGACGGCACCTTGTTGGCCGTGCGCGACCGCATCATCGCCAACTGTGGCGACGGCCAGGTCGGAATCTACGCGGGCTTCGCGATGCCGCATCTGGGCGCCATGTACCTGGTCAACGGCAACGACGTCGCCGCGGTCGACATCGACCTGACTTGCGTGGTGACCAACAAGGCGAGCCTCACGCCGGTGCGCGCTTTCGGTTCCTATCCCGGCCGCTTCGCGCTCGACCGGGTCCTCGATATCGCCGGCCGCCGCCTGGGTATCGACCCGCTGGATATGCGCAAGCGCAACGCCATCAAGCACTTTCCGCATACCAGCCCCGTGGGCGTACACGTCGATAGCGGCGATTTCCTTGGCGCGCTGGACGAGGCGGCCGCGGCCGTCGACTACCAGAACTTTCGTGCCGAACAAGCCCGGGCCCGCGACCATGGCCGTTATCTGGGCGTGGGCTTCAGCATGGGGGTGGAGTTATCGGGAGTGCCCTCCGAGGTGCTGGTCGAAATGGAGAACACGCCCGGCTATGGCGTTGCCACGGTCAATATCGACGCGCAGGGCAAGGTCCACGTCGCCGAGGGCGATTCGCCGCATGGCCAGAGTCATGAAACCACCTTCGCCCAAGGGGTGGCCAGCGAGCTGGGACTGACTCCCGACGACGTCTACGTCACCTACGGCGACACTTTCTCGACGCCCTTTTCGACCGGCACGCTCGGTAGCCGGGGCGCGTCTTACACGCTGAGCGCCGCGGTATTGGCGGCGCGCGCCCTGCGACCCAAGCTTTGCAAGATCGCTGCACACCTGCTCAAACTCCCGCCCGAGGCTGGGGAAGCCGAGCAATTTCGATTTGCCGGCGGCGAGCTCATCTGGACCAAGGACCCGGCCAAACGGATTACGCTGCGCGAGATCGCTCACGTCGCGACCCTGGCGCCGACCAAATTGGCTCCCGGAACCGATCCCGGACTCGAACATACCTATCATTTCGAAGCCGCCGCCTCCGGCATGCATAGCTGCAACGTGCACGCGCTCACGGTCGAGGTATTTCCCGACACCGGCAGATTCACGGTACTGAAATACGTGGCGGTGGACGATTCCGGCGCGTCAATCAACCCGATGGTCGTGCGGGGGCAGATTCACGGCGGCGTCTGGATGGGACTCGGCAATGCGATGAGCGAAGAGTACGTCTACGACGAAGCCGGCCAGCAATTGACCGCCACCCTGGTCGACTACCATCTGCTGTCGGCGATGGATATGCCGCGCGAGTTCGAGGTCATCCATCATGACGTCCCTTCTCCCCATACGCCGCTGGGCTCCAAGGGCAAGGGTGAAGGAGTTCCCGGGATGGTCCCGGCGGCGCTCGCCAACGCGATCGAAGACGCGCTCAGCCCCTTCGGCATCAAGATCACCGACCTGCCGCTCAAGACCGAATATATCTGGAGTCTGCTTCATCCGGACAAAGCCGCCAGAGTCTGAACGGCGAACGATACAGAAGCGAGCCGGAGAAATCGAGGACTCGCCGGCCGCGCGAAGCTACTCGCCGATCACCTTGATTAGGATGCGCTTGGGGCGGCGGCCGTCGAACTCGCCGTAGAAGATCTGTTCCCACCGTCCGAAATCGAGCCTGCCCGCGGTGATCGCGACGACCACCTCGCGGCCCATCACCTGGCGCTTGTGATGGGCGTCGCCGTTGTCCTCACCGGTGCGATTGTGATGATACCGCTCGGGACTGGGATCGTACGGCGCGAGCCATTCGAGCCACCGCGCGTAGTCTTCGTGCAGTCCCGGCTCATCGTCGTTGATAAAGACCGAGGCGGTAATGTGCATCGCGTTCACCAGGCACAGTCCTTCGCGAACCCCGCTTTCCTGCACCGCCTTTACGACGTCTTCCGTGATGTTCAGGAAGGCCATGCGCTCGGGAACGTTCACGGTGAGATATTTCGTATGCGACCGCATCCTGATCTCCGTTCGCGCGGGGCTCTTCAATCGTTGGACTCAAACATTGACCGAACTCATGTCATGGTAGCGACCGCCCACGGCGAAACCCTTGGGCGCGGCTTCCTCGATCCGCGCGAGGTCGCTCTTCGACAGCTTCACCTCGGCCGCCGCGATATTCTCTTCGAGGTACTTGCGGCGTTTGGTGCCCGGAATTGGAACGATGTCATCGCCCTGCGCCAGCACCCAGGCCAGCGCGAGCTGACTCGGCGTGAGGCCTTTTTCGTTGGCGATTTCCTTCAAACGCACGACCACTTTGAGATTCTGATCGAGATTGGCATCTTCGAAACGCGGCGAGATTTTTTTGCGCATGTCATCCGCCGGCAGCTCGCTCAGCTTCCCGCTCAACAATCCGCGGCCGAGCGGGCTGAACGGCACGAATCCTATTCCCAGCTCGCGCAGCGTCGGAATCACTTCATCTTCGTAATCGCGCGTCCACAGAGAATATTCGGACTGCAGTGCCGAAATGGGATGCACGGCGTGCGCGCGCCGAATCGTCTTTGCGCCCGCCTCCGACAGGCCCAGGTATCGCACCTTGCCTTGCCGCACCAGGTCGGCCATCGCGCCGACGGTCTCCTCGATCGGCACGTTCTTATCCACCCGATGCTGGTAGTAAAGGTCGACGTGATCGACACCCAGGCGCTTGAGTGACGCGTCACAGGCCGAGCGGACGTACTCGGGCTTGCCGTTGATCGCGCGGGCGCCGTCGGGCAGAACCTGGTTGCCGAACTTGGTCGCGATTATCACTTTGCTGCGATGCTGGCGCAGCACCTTGCCGACCAGCTCCTCATTGTGCCCCTGGCCGTAGACGTCGGCGGTATCGAAGAAATCCAATCCCAACTCGATCGCGCGCTCGAGCGTCGCGGAGGATTCAACGTCGTCGCGCGGACCGTAAAACTGCGACATCCCCATGCATCCGAGACCCAACTCCGACACCACCAGCCCCTGGCTGCCAAGTTTTCGCTTTTTCATACGCCGTACTCCTTGTGAAGCGTTTCGCGTGCGCTGCGGATACTTGAGTTTAACCGCGTCTGCGAAACCGCGCCAAGCCCGCAAGCTGCTTGCGCAAATGAATCCGTCATCCGATGATCGAGCGCCATGGCCGAGTTTCTGTTCAACGGACCGAAGACTGCCGCGATTACTTTGGTTCTCGCGCACGGTGCGGGCGGTCCGATGGATTCGCCCTTCATGGAAACGATCGCCGTAGGGGTCGCGAAAGCCGGCATCCGCGTCGCGCGATTCGAGTTTCCCTACATGCGGCGGCGGCGCGAAACCGGCCAGGGCGGCGCGCCAAATCCGGCGCCCGCGCTGATGCAATCCTGGCGCGATACGATTGAGGAACTCGGCGGCGGAGAACGGCTCGTGATCGGCGGCAAATCCCTCGGCGGCCGGATCGCGAGCATGGTCGCCGATGAAACCGGCGTGCGCGGGCTCGTATGCCTCGGCTATCCGTTTCATCCGCCGGGCAAGCCCGAGCAAACGCGCACGCGGCATCTCGAGCAGCTTCGTACTCCCGCGCGGATCCTCCAGGGAACTCGCGATGCATTTGGCCAGCCCGAAGAGGTCAGAAAATACAAACTGTCGCGAGCGATCCGTATCGAGTGGCTCGAAGACGGCGACCATTCGTTCAAGCCGCGCGCACGCTCGGGTCGCACCGAAGCCGACAATCTGAACGCGGCTGTCACCTGCCTCACGGAATTTATTGGGTCGCTTTAGCCAAAGGAGGGCGCGGACCTTGTACCGGACGGGACGCGCCCACTAGCAAGGTGGCCGCAAAGAGCAGTAGCATTGCGGTTTCGGACGAGTCGTCGCTTGGGCGGAGGACGCCACTGGCCGGGGGCGGAGATTGGCTCCTGCGCCCGGCGCTCGGGAGTTTGAACGATACCCCGAGGACACACGCGAACAGCGGGACGTCGATAAACCAGGAGAGCACTGTGAATAGCTGCGGATATTCAAGCCAATTGGCGCGAAAGCATAGAAAAGTTGGCGCTCCTGCTTGCGGCCGCGCAGGCGGCGCGCCATACGCGAGCCGCTCGTTCGCGATTCTAGCCGGCGCAATCGCGATCATCCTCATGTTGTCATGGCGCGGCGAATGCTGGGCTTACATCGATCCTAACGCGGGAGGATTCCTGTGGCAGATTGTAGCCCCGCTCGCATCGATTTTCCTTTCGTTTCTCTTCTACTGCCGCAAGGAAATCGGAAAATTCGTCAAATCCGTCCGTGACAGATGGAAAGGGATCGATTCGCGCGGCTCCACCCATGAGGCTGGGAAATAAACCATCATGGGTGGGCGGTGGTGGTTGCTGTTCCGCGGTCTCGCAGTTCCAACGGTCCTCTTTCTGGCCCCGGCTCTGGTGGTCCAGGAGTTGAATCCGTTGTCCTATCTTCTCGCGATTAGGGGTGCAGTCGCCGAGCTGGCACTGGAAATTTCGGCGGTTCTTTTGCTCGAAGCCCTGTGCGCGACATTTTTCGCGCTCATTCTCTCGGCAGGTCACGCGCTCAAGCTGTGGAACGATCGAGCCGATGGCAATTGCGCGGGCTTCCTCACATTCGCAAGCGCCAGCCTATGCGTTGTTGCGCTGCTGTATCCTCTCGACGCGATTATCGGCCGGATCGCGACCGCCGGCGTGCAGGCAGCGCTGATCCTCGCGGCAGTCGCCCTGCTTACGTTCTTCGGTTGGCAGCGCGCTTTCGCACAGCTCAACCGCCTCAACCGATCGGCGCAGATGGTACTGGCGGTCTGTCCGCTTCTGCTGATTCTCGTGCTTACCGGGGGCTTTGGCTGGCGGAGCTTTGATTCGATGCCGCCGGCGCGGCGGTTCGTCCCGAGCCCCTCGGCAAAGCCTAACGTGGTGCTGATAAGCTTCGACGCGCTGACGGCGCAGGACATGTCACTCTACGGCTACAGGCTGCCGACCACTCCACAATTCGAGCGGCTCGCCCGGCGCAGCTACAATTTCGTCAATTTCGTCTCGAGCTCGGATTTCACCACGCCGGCGGTCGCGTCGCTGTTGACCGGCCAGTACCCGCTGACAAATCGAGTGTTCCAGCTCTATGGGCATGTCCCTCACCGCCTGCGCGAAGACAACATCGCCTGGATACTGCGGCGAAACGGATATACGACCGCGGCAATCGTTACCAATCCAGCGGCGCATCCCCTGACTTTGCGGCTCGCGAATTCCTTTTCGAGCCTGCCCCGGCCACCGGTGTCGTCATGGGTCTTTCCCGGAACCTTCCTGATGCAGGTACGGCATGGCCTGCTGTTCAACGCCGCCAACGGCGTTGGGATCAACGCGCTCCTCAGGTTCGGTTGCCTTTTCGGCCTATTCAACAAAGCGGGTTGGGTCGAACCGCATGCGGTCTTCGCCTCGGCCGAGGACTTTATCCGTGGCGCGCGCACGCCCTACTTCCTGTGGGTTCACCTGTACCCACCGCATTCCCCCTACGTGCCGGGCGCGCGCTTCCGAGGCCGGTTTCTGCCGGGGTCCAACTTCACCACTCAGGCGTCGTACTTTTGGCGAGCGCCCCAGGCGTACTATCAGCCCGCGATGCAGCACGAAATCGACCTGCTGAGGCTGCGCTATGACGAGCGAATCACCGAGTGCGACAGCGCCCTGGGGGAGTTCCTTGACTGGATGGCGACCAGCCATCGAGACGCCAACACGGTCCTGGTTGTGACCGCCGATCATGGCGAGAACTTTTCCAGCGGCTGGTGGAGCCACGAATCACCAAATCTACATTATCCCGAAACCCACATTCCACTGCTGATTTCGTTGCCCCACCAGAACCACGCCTATACCGAAGCCGAAGACGGCGATCTCACGGATATCGCACCCACGCTTCTGGCCGTGCTCGGAATCGGGAAGCCGTCATGGATGGATGGCCACTCGCTCATTGGCACCGCGCAAGCGCCATCGCTGGCGGAGCCCTCTTTTTCGATGTATCTGGCGCAATCGAATGCTTTCAGCCGTCCAACCATCGGGACGATCGCCGCGAACTCGGGTGCCTATCATCTAGTGTGGTATTTTCCCTCCGGAGGCGTCGAGCTTTTCGATATCGCTCGTGACCCCGAGGAAAAACACTACGAGCTCGCACTTCATCCTCCTTATCCTCCGGGCATGGCGATGGCGCTGGTCGGAGACATCCAGCGGCGCTTCGTCGCGGCGCTCAATAACAGCCCTCCAGGCACCTCTCCATGAGTTCGGGGGCCTGGTCACGGCCGGTATTCAATCTGAATCTCTCCGCATGGCGCAGTATTCGCGCCCGTCATCCTGAGCCGATCGATCGCGGCGTCGAACTGCGTTTCTGCCTGACGGGGAGCCTGCTGTCGGCGCTGGGGATGCTCCAGCAGCGATTGTACCGGCGCATCCTGGGCCAACTCGTTCTCAGACCGCCGCTCTTCCTGGTAGGGCATTGGCGCAGCGGGACGACCCTGTTGCACGAGTTGCTCGCGCTGGACGAGCAGTTCGCCGCTCCCAGCACCTACGCCTGCTTCAATCCCGATCAATTCCTGCTCGCGCACCACCGCGCGCCCGCTGCGACACGACTCGTCCGGCCGACCGGCGACATGACCGTTTCATCTTCCTCGCCGCAGGAGGAAGAGTTCGCCCTGCTCTGCATGGGCGCGACGTCACCATATGAAGCCTTCGTGTTTCCCTCCGCGCTCCATCAGTTCGAGGCCTTATGCGATCCGGACCTCTTCGAGCATGCACAAGCGCTTCGATGGAACGACGCGATTACGTGGATATTGAAAGCGACGGCCTACGTGTGCGGCGCGGACAAGCGGCTGCTGGTCAAATCCCCGGCCAACTCGTTTCGGATTCCGAGGCTCGGCACGCTCTTCCCCGGCGCGACGTTCATTCGGCTCGTACGCGAGCCATGCGCCGTCTTTGCTTCGACGCTGAGGCTCTGGCAGAGCATGTGGGAGCGCTATGCGCTGGCCGCGCCTCTCGTGCGGGAAGTTTTGATCGAGCGGATTCTGGGAACGCGGCTTGCCCTGGAACGAACGCTGCAAAGCGCCTTGCGGAGTCTGCCGGCCGACAGGTTTGCGACTGTCCGCTACGAGGACCTGGTGGCTGACCCGTGCCACACAATTGAGCTTCTATACGAACGACTGGCGCTCGGCGATCCGTCCCCGCTGCTGCCGAAAGTGAGAGCGTATATGGCACGAAATCCACTCTCCGCGACGCGTTCAGCCGAGGACTGGCGCTCGCTGGTGCAGGCGCGCTGGCCCGAAATGTTCGACGAATTCGGTTACGCGCGCAGCTAAAGGTGACGGATCGCGGCATGGCTGAAATCCCGACCAGCTCCGCACATTCGAAAATGACGATGATCCCGGCCTGGCTTTCCATATTTAGCGCCATATTCGCCGCTGGGCTGCTGGGATTGGGCGTGGCGGGAGCTCATCTGGGCGTGATCCCGCCAATGACCGGCTTTCTGGCGTTCCTGCTGGGCTTCGCAGTCGCGATTCTGGCGTTGCTGTTCGGATTGGTCGGCCTCGCCCGCACCTCGGTCTCCGGGCGCCGGCCCGCACGGTCCAAGGCCGTCACCGGCATCGTGCTGAGCCTGCTCATCGCCGTCCCGGTCGGATTCACGATGTGGCGCTGGTTGTCGATGCCATATCCGAACATCAACGACATCACGACCGACTACGATAATCCGCCACAGTTCGTTAACCCGCCGGGTTTGTCGGCGGACTCGATGAAGTACGACCGCGCCAGGATGGAGCCCATCCAGACCAGGCATTATCCGAGGCTCGATCCGCTGCGGCTCGACGAGAAGCCCGACGACGCCTTCGCCATGGTGAAAGCCGCGGCCAACGTCGCGCCCCTTTATGGTCTGCAGATGGCCGGTCAGATACCGGCGGGACCGGGCTGGTTCATCGTCTATGTCAACCCGGCGACGCGGACGATCGAGGGAGTCGAGACCTCCTACTTGTTTCACTTTCGCGATGACTTCGTGATCCAGGTGCGGCCCGGCCCCGACGCGAACAGCAGCCTGGTCGAGATGCGCTCGCGCTCGCGCCGCGGTACCGGCGACTTCGGCGTGAACTACAACCGCATCCGCGAGTTCTTCGGGCTGCTCAAGCCAGGCGGCGGCTCCGGCGCGGCGTCGCCGTCGTAGCGCTTTCGTCGGGGCCTGCTGCGCACTGTGTGGGGCCCAGAGTCCGGGCCTGTTTCGGCTGACGACCCTCTACCTGTGGAAACTTGGGTGTGACGGCCTGCCCCAGGCGCGCAGGTCCATCTTGTGCTGGCGAGCGGTCGTCCGTACCTTTTTCGATATGGCCTCGCCGATGATCCCGTACAGCGACGACGCGGCAACCGCCACGCTAACCGATCTAATCCAGCATCACCTTCGCTTCAGCACGGCCAAGCGGCGGGGAGAATTGTCGCGGCGCGACTGGTATCACGTCACGGCGCTCGCGGTGCGCGACATGCTGGTCGAGAGGATGGTCGCTACGCGCTCGCGCTTCGAGCGCAGCGGTGCCAAGAAGCTCTATTATCTGTCGTTGGAGTACCTCATCGGCCGCTCGCTCGAAAGCAATCTGTTCAACCTCGGGGTCATCGAGGCTTGCCGCGAAAGCCTCGCGGTAAACGGAATCGATCTGCAACTGCTGTTCGAGGAGGAGGTGGACGCGGGACTCGGCAACGGCGGCCTCGGGCGGCTGGCGGCATGCTTTCTGGACTCGTTGGCGACGCTGGACATGCCGGGCTACGCCTACGGCATCAACTATGAATTCGGGCTCTTCCGCCAGCGGATCAGGGACGGCTTCCAGCTCGAGCAACCCGACAATTGGCGGCGCGACATATCGCCGTGGCTGGTCGCGCGGCCGGAAGAGGCCTGCATCGTCCCGGTCTACGGGCGAATCGAGTCCCGCTTCAGCCGCAACGGAGAATACCGGCCGCTATGGACGGACTGGCGGGTCCTGGTCGGCATCCCGGCGGATCTCCCGATTTCAGGCTACTGCAGTCCGGCAGTGAATTTCGTGCGTTTGTTCTCGGCCGCCGCCTCGGATGAGTTCGACATCCACATCTTCAACGCCGGCGACTATGCCAAGGCGGTCGAGCAGAAGGTGGTCTCCGAAGCCATCTCGAAAATCCTCTATCCCTCGGACGCGGCGGAGGCCGGGCGCGAGCTTCGGCTCCTGCAGGAATATTTCTTCGTGGCCTGCGCGGTGCAGGACATCACCCGCCGGTTTCTCGAGCGCGGCGAGGATTTGCACGATTTTCCTTCCCGGGTGGCCATTCAGCTCAACGACACGCACCCGGCGCTGGCGGTCGCCGAGCTGATGCGCCTGTTCATCGATCAACACGACCTGCCATGGGACAGCGCGTGGGAGATAACGCGCGCGACGGTCGCTTACACCAATCATACTTTGATGCCGGAAGCACTCGAACGCTGGCCGGTCGAACTGCTCAGACGGGTGGTGCCGCGCCATCTGGAGATCATCTACGAGATCAATCGGCGCTTTCTGGCCGAGACGGTCCAGCTCTGGTCGAACGATTCCGACCGCGCGCGCCGCCTTTCGATCGTCGAGGAAGGTCACGACCCGCAGGTCCGGATGGCGCATCTGGCGATCATCGGTAGTCATTCGGTCAACGGGGTTTCCAAGCTTCACTCGGAACTGGTCAAGACCCGGCTGGTGCCGGAGCTGTATCAGCTCTGGCCGCAGCGCTTCAGCAACAAGACCAACGGCGTGACTCAGCGCCGATGGTTGCTGATGGCGAACCCCGGCCTGGCCCGTCTATTGGACGAAACCGTGGGCACTGGATGGGCCACGGAGCTCGAGCAGGTCCAGGGAATTGAACGCCTGGCCGACGACTTGGAATTCCAAAGCCGCTTCGCGGCGATCAAGCGAACGAACAAGGAACGCCTGGCGGCGCTGGTGCAGCGAAGCGCCGCCGTGGACGTCGATCCGGCCTCGATCTTCGACATCCAGGCCAAGCGCATCCACGAGTACAAGCGGCAACTCCTGATGGCGCTCGGGATCGTGCATGAGTACCTGGCCCTGGTCGAGGACGGCGTCGAGCCGCTCGCGCCGCGCACCTGCCTGTTCGCGGGCAAGGCCGCGCCGAGCTACTGGGCGGCAAAAATGATCATCAAATTGATCAACAACCTGGCCGCGGTGATTAACAATGACCCGCGCGCGCGCGGCCTCATCAAGGTCGCCTTCCTGCCGGACTATCGCGTCTCGCTGGCCGAGAAGATCATCCCGGCCGCCGACGTGTCCGAGCAGATTTCGACCGCCGGCACCGAGGCCTCGGGCACCGGCAACATGAAGTTCGCGATGAACGGTGCGCTGACGCTCGGAACGTTGGACGGCGCCAATGTCGAGATTCGCGAGGAAGTCGGCGCCGAGAACATCTTTATTTTCGGCCTGACCGCCGACGCTATCGCGGAGATGCGCGCCAACTGGTCATACGACCCGCGGCGATACTATGAAAGCGATCTTTCGCTGCGGCGAGTGCTCGACGCCTTGGCTTCCGATCGTTTCTGCCCTGACGAGCCCGGTTCGTGCAGATGGATACCGGAAACGCTTTTGAGCCATGACGACTATTTCGTGATTGCGGATTTTGCCTCGTACGTCGCGACGCAGGCCGGCATTTCGCGCGAGTACCTCGAGCCCGCGCTCTGGAGGCGCAAGACAATTCTCAATGTCGCGCGGGTAGGCCGCTTCTCCAGCGATCGGACGGTGCGCGAATACGCTCGCGAGATCTGGGGTCTCGAAACGTCCGAACGGGTCGCGCGGCGCTGAGCGCGCCGCCGGCCACTACTGCGGCTTCGGCGGGTCCGCCCAGGTTCGCGCCAAGCTGAAATCGCGCGATTTTCCGCTCCGCCGAACCTGCGCCAGACTCCGGCACCGGCCGGCGACGTTCGGTGCGCCGCAGAAATGTAGGTGCTGTCCTGGACAGCACCGAAATGTACTGGAGCCGTGCAAAGGCGGGCCATCTGGTATATATGCCAATCTGCATCAGCGTCGCGCTTGGGAAAATTACAACGGAGGGAGACGATGAACACTGAAACCAGGGCCGCTCTGGTCTTGCCGGCCGACACCATTCGAGATCGTCTGAACCGGGATCCGGAATTTCTATTGACGGCGCGCTTCTGGTACTGCGACATTCGCTTTTTCATCGGCCAGGATCTCTATTTCATGCGGATCGAGAACGGCAAGGTCGATCGTTTTCAGCATGGCACCCAGGGCTTCGACCCATACACCATCAATATCGGCGGACCCGAGGAAGTCTGGCAGAAGATGATGGAGCGGCGGCCGAAGCCTTTCTACCACGACTGGTTCGCGGCTTCGTTCCATCATGACTTCACCTTCGGCGGCGATCTCGAATCGGCTTACGCGCACTACTACGCAATCCGCCGCATCAACGCGATCATGCGCCAGGCGGTGATCGAATCGCGCGCCGCATAGGGAGCCTCAGGACAATGGCAAAATTTTCGGACATTATCGGCCGTTACGTTTACCTTGAACTGGACGGCGTCGAGTACCGCGTCTACATCGAAGAGGCGGGCAAAGGCATACCGCTGGTATGCCAGCACACGGCGGGTTCGGATGGACGCCAATATCGACACCTCCTCGAGGATCGCGACATCACGTCGCGCTTTCACGTGGTTGCCGCCGATCTGCCTTATCACGGCAAGTCGCTCCCCCCGACCTCAGTCAGGTACTGGGAACAGGAATACAAGCTCACCAAGGATTGGTTCATGCGCTACTGGGTGAAGCTTTGTCACGAGCTTGAACTCCGACGGCCGGTATATATGGGCTGCTCGATGGGCGGTCATCTCGCACCCGACCTGGCGCTCAACTATCCGAATGAATTCCGCGCCTGTATCGGGCTGGAGGCGTCGATGTGGAGCGGCAATACCGATCGATTGGTGAATCAGTGGTTCCACCATCCGCGCTTATCGAACGAATCGAAGCCGGCGCTCATGTTGAGCCTGTGCTCGCCGAACGCGCCCGAGGAGTACGTTCGCGAGACGGTCTGGGAATACAGTCAGGGCGCGCCGCCGGTATTCAAAGGCGACCTGTACTACTACTCTTTCGAGCATGATTTGCGGCAGACCGCAAAGAACATCGACACGCGCAAATGCCCGCTCTACGTACTCAGTGGCGACTATGATTGGTCGGCGTATCCGGCGGCGGCGAAGGCTCTGGCGGATGCGGTACCCGGTGCGAGCTATACATTGATGGAAGGGATGGGGCACTTTCCGATGGCTGAGGATCCGGTTCAATTCAAGAAATATCTGATGCCGGTGCTCGCGGAGATTCAAGCCAAGTCCTAGTTTCGGCAGCGAGAAGCCGGGACCGGGCGGTCGCAAGCAGTATGCAAATGGATAGCGTCGAGGAATTCGAAAGCGTCCTTGAACCGACTATCGCCGATGCCGGGCGCAACGCCATCGCGCAGTGCTGGCTGGTGAAGGTGGCGGCCGATCGTCCGCCGTGGACGCCGAGCGGTATCGAGTTGTCCGCAGGCGATCGGATAAGCGTGTTTTCCGCGGGACGCGCCAGTATCGTCGGCATGCCGAACGTCTGGGTCGGTTCCCACTTTGCGCTGTGGATGCGAATCGGCCTCGAGGGTGAAATCTTCCGCGCTCCCGGCAACTCATACACCTTCACCGTGGGAGAGAGCGGCGAACTCTACCTGGGCAATCTTTTCCCGGGCGATTGGGCCGACCGGCACGGAGGGCTCGCGACGAATCCCCGGGCTTACGAGCGAGTGACGGGAACCCTGGCAGTGCTGGTTGTGCGCTGGCGAATCGAACCGCTTGCGGGACTCGATCGGCTGGCGCGGGACGGCTCGGCCGGTGCGGCAATCATGCGCGCGGAGGCCGATCGGCTGAAGAATCCGGTGACTACGCCGGTGGGGTGGCACTACCTATGGTCGGTCGGCGACAGCGGCATCTTCGATTCCGGGTTGGGCGCCGCGGGTGAGCCGATCATCCGATGCCGCATGAGCGATGACGCCGCGATCCTGCAGCGCCCTGTGCACCTGATGCTCGACCGCGCCGCGAAGCTGCGATGGTCGTGGAAGATCGACGCTCTGCCGTCTGCGCGACGCGAGGACGCCGTACCAAGTCACGACTATCTAAGCGTTGCCGTCGAATTCGACAACGGGCAAGACCTCACCTACCTGTGGAGTGCAGCGATGGCGCCCGAGAGCAGTTTTCGCTGCCCCATTTCGCGATGGAACGGACGCGAGACCCACCTGGTCGTGCGCTCCGGGAGGGAACGGCTGGGTGAATGGGTCAGCGAAGAACGCCATGTGTGGGACGATTACAGGCGGGCGATTGGAACTCCTCCCGCGGCTATCGTCGCAGTGTGGCTAATTGGCGTGAGCATCTTCGCGCATACTACCGCCTACTGTGAATATTCAGCTCTCGAACTGACTACCAACGATGGCACGATTCCGTTGATTTGAGTGTTCAAGGCCGCTGTCCACTCGGCTTGCCAAGGAGAATAAAGATGACCGACAAAGATCTGGAAAAGCGCATCGCGCAAATCGAAGATATTGAGGCAATCCGCAAACTAAAGGCGCGCTACTGTCTGTACGTCGACCAGCGAAACGAACAGGCGTGGGTGTCTCTCTTCACCGAGGACGGCGTGTGGGAGTCGGATAAGTTTGGCGTCCACGAAGGCCGCGAGGCGGTCCGCACCCTGTTCAGGAACATCCCTGACTTTCTCAGTTTCGCGGTCCACTACGTGACCAATCCGATCATCGAGATTGACGGCGACCGTGCGACCGGAAACTGGCTGCTTTTGGAGCCGTGCACTTTCATCCAGGGCAACCAACCGAGCTGGGGCGCGGGGCGCTACGAGGAGCAGTACGTCAAAGTCGGCGGCGAATGGAAATTCAAACGCTTGAAACTCATATCCGCGTTCTGGACTCCGTACGAGCAAGGATGGGTGAAAAAACGTTTCATCCAGGACTGATCGCGCGCGCCGCCGTGTTGAAAACTCAGGGCCGGCGCCGGCTTTTGGTTCGCCTGAAGCGAAGCGAACAGAGGATTCGCGGCGTCCCCATGCATCTGTTCAAATGATCGGGCGCTTTCCCCGCCAGGGTCGGGCCCTCTCATAGGCGGCCGCGGCTCGGAAGACGCTCAGGTCGTCGAATGTTTTCCCGACGATCTGCATCCCTGTGGGAATACCTGAGGCTGCAAACCCTGTTGGAATCGCGATCACGGGACACTGACCAACCAGATTGAACGGCATGGTCATGTACCAGCCGATCGAGGCCGGCACCTGCGTGCCATCGATTGTGAAATTTGAGGCGGTCGGATCGTGATCGTGCTTGACCGCGGGTAGCGCCAGTGTCGGGCAGATCAAGACCTGATAGTCTTCGAGAATAGGGCCGAGCGTTTTGTACATCTCGCCGCGCACCAGGTTAATCCGGTAGAAATGATCGGCGCTCACCGCCGCGCCGCTCTCGATCATCCGGACCAGTCCTTCGGTCATTTCGTTGCGCCAACGCGGAAGCTTGTCGCCCAGGAGCCCGGCGAATAGCACGGTCCAATAGGTGCCCCAGGCGTTGTCGACGTCCCAGTTCCATCCGAGATTCACTTCTTCGACCGAGCAGCCGAGGCTTTTGAAAGCGTCAAGAGCGGCGAGCGTATTACGGCGCACCTCGGGATCGACGCTATAAAAGCCGAGGTCCATCGAATACGCGATTTTCCAGCCCTTGATGGCCTCTGGAACTTCGGGGAGCACGACTTTTTCCCGAACGGTGCAGATGTCGCCGAGGTGCGGCCCGGACATGACGTTCTGCATAAGCGCGGCATCGGCGATGCTGCGTGTGATCGGCCCGTAGTGCAGGATGGTTTCCAGCGGATGATCGCGGTCCAGCGGATTGCGCCCGAACGGAGGTTTGTAGCCGACGATGCCGCACGCGGATGCGGGGATACGTATAGAGCCCCCGCCGTCAGTGCCGTCGGCCAGTGTGGTCATCCCGCCTGCCACGACAGCGCCGGCACCGCCCGAGGAGCCGCCCGGAGTATAGTCCAAATTCCACGGATTGCGCGTAACGCCCCAAAGTGGACTAGCCGTCACACCGGTATGAGCAAATTCAGGCGTAGTTGTCCGGCAGTGCATGATCGCGCCTGCATCGAATAACCTCTGAACCGTCGGCGCAGAATAGTCCGGTCGATAGTCTCGATAAATCCTGGAGCCGAAAGTGGTAATTTCACCCTTGACCGGATGAAAATCCTTGATCGCGACGGCGATACCTTCGAGCGGGCGCGGTTGCCCGCCACCGCGAGCGTATCTGGCCTCAGCAGCCTTGGCCTGTTCCAGCGCTCGATCGAAATACGTATAGGTGAGCGCGTTGACTTTGGGTTGAAGCTGCTCGCATCTCGCGATAATCGCTTTGAGAAGCTCGACCGGAGAAAGAGCGCGCGATTTGAAGGCGGCGATTGCCTCTGTCGCCGTCATATAACAGAGGTCGAGATTCAGGTCGCTCATTTAATTCACCATCCCTGGCCGGCCTGCCGCCTTAGTCAGTTTTATGTGGCTTTAGCCCGATCGCATATCGAGCGCAAGGATCGTCGTGCAGCGGGTGCGCAGGAACGTCTCTGACCCGTGGTTGTTCGCCGCGCCGTTGAACTTGACCAAGCGGTCGTTCAACGCGGTGACGGCGGCCGGCTCCGAAGTGTAGAGATTTTCCGCCTCCCGGTGGCAATTTTCCCCCGATCTCGCTGGGTCGGCCAGTTGCTTCAGAGCCGCCGCCGCCGCTTTCTCCCACCATATGCAACGAAAAACCTCTGAATGCTCCGCTGGCAACGAGATTGCAGAAGAAGGAGGAGAGGGGCGCGAGCGGTTAGCGCTTTGACCAGCCCGATGTCGCTATAATGACAAGCGTGAAGGTCGGCACACGTCTCACTGTTGTGCTGCTGCTGGCGCTTACGCCGGTTGTGGCTGGGTACACCTATTGGAGCGTCGCACGCTCTACCCGAACCTACATTGACGACCTCAAGCGCGAGACTCGCGCGACCACCCGTGCGCTCGTGCCCGCGGTGGAAAACGATCTTCGCGAGCATGAATGGGATCAAATCCACGACGTACTCAAGCGGATGAGCCGGGATGGAACACTAAGCGCGCTGTTCGATAGCGAGGGCACGTTGTGGCTGGCGCAACCGAACTTTCCGCACGAGCTCACGCCCGGACCTGCGGAATTCGGCCAGGCGAGTTCGCACCGCTTCGCCGAGTTCGAGCGCTGGGTGAGAGGCCGGCGATGGTTCTGCAGACTGGTTGGGGTGAACCTCGCGGGCCAGCGGATAGGGTATCTACTGGTCTCGCAGGACTGGACCGATATCAGCGAAGACCTGCGGGCTCGCAGCGTCGGTTCGGTCGCGGCGGCGATGCTGGTGATGGCGCTGATCTCAGCCATCATCCCGCTGGCGATCCGGCGCTACGTCTCCAATCCGCTGAGCGAACTGTCGCGCCGGGTGACCCGCCTTTCGGATCAGGGCGACGCGAACCGCGGCCTGGCCGGCGACGAAGTCGAACTGCTGACCGAGGAGTTCCGCCGCCTCGACCAGCAACTGACCCGGGCCGGCGCCGACCTGCTGGAGCGTCATCGCCGCGAACTCGAACTGGAGCGCAGGCTTCAACACGCCGATCGCCTCGCCACCATCGGCACACTCGCCTCCGGCCTGGCCCATGAGATCGGCACGCCGATGGGCGTTATCCGCGCGCGCACCGAGTATCTGCTGCACAGCAGGCCGACTTCGACCAAGCTCAACGGCGGCCTCGAGATTATTGTCAGGCAAATCGATCGAATCTCGGGTATCGTGCGGATGCTGCTCAACTACGCCCGCGTGCGTGAGCCAATCCGGACGGCTTGCGACGTGCGCCGGATCGTCGAGCATGCGCTGAGCCTGGTGGAGACCGAGGCCGCTCATCGCCAGGTGCGCCTGACCGCCGAACTCGGCGAGCAGCCGCTGACCGCCGAGTGCGACGCCGACCAGCTTCAGCAGGTGTTCATCAATCTTGCGGTCAACGCGCTCGACGCGATGGACCCTGACGGAGGAACCCTGCGGGTGGGCACAGAGCTTATCGACATCGACCACCAGCGGCATGCGCGCATCACTTTCGCCGACACCGGGTCGGGCGTGCCGCCGCAGGTTCGCTCGCGCCTGTTTGACCCATTTTTCACCACCAAGGAACCGGGCAAAGGGACCGGAATGGGGCTCGCGATCAGCCAGTCGATCATGCGCGACCATGGGGGCGAGCTGAGTTTCGAGTCCAGCCCCGAAGGCGCGCGCTTCTTTGTCACCATACCGATAGCGCCGGCAGACGCGAGCGCGCAGACGTTCCACGGCCTGAGCGTGGCGAGCGGCCGATGAGCGCGCAGCAGGAGGCGGCCTCCGTCCTCGTCGTCGACGACGACCATGAGATGGCCGAGGTCGTGTGCGACGTGCTGCGCGAGGCCGGATACCATGCGAGCGGCGTCAACCAGGGCGCAGAGGCGCTGGCGATGGTCAGGCGGGAATGCCCCGACGTGCTGATCTCGGACTTGCGGATGAGCGGGCTCAGCGGCCATCAGCTCCAGCTCGAACTCAAACGCGTCGCGCCCAATTTGCCGGTCGTGATCATCACCGCCTTCGGCTCGATCCAGACTGCGGTCGAATCGATGAAGCTGGGCGCGTTCGACTACATCACCAAGCCGTTCAGCAACGATGAGTTGTTGCTGGTGGTCGCGCGCGCAATGGAGACTCGCAGCCTGCGACAGGAAGTGCGGCGGCTGCGCGGCGAACTCGCGCGCAGCTACGGCTTGCCCAACATCATCGCCACGAATCCGCGGATGGTGGCGGTGCTGGAGATGCTCAAGCAGTTCGCCGACAGCCCCGCCAGCGTGCTGCTGACGGGCGAGAGCGGCACGGGCAAGGACCTGCTGGCGCGCGCGCTGCACTTCGAAAGCTCGCGCCGCGACGGCCCTTTCGTTCCGATCAACTGCGCGGCGCTCCCCGAGACCCTTATCGAAAGCGAACTATTCGGCCACGTCCGCGGCGCCTTCACCGACGCACGCCAGGCAAGGACCGGACTTTTCGCAGCAGCCCGCGGCGGCACTCTGTTCCTGGATGAGATCGGCGAGATGCCGATGGGCCTGCAGGCCAAGCTGCTGCGCGTCATCGAGGACAAGCAAATCCGCCCGATCGGCGCGACCGAGGAAACGCCCGTCGACGTGCGGGTGGTTGCCGCCACCAACGCCGACCTCGAGCGTCTGCTGGAGCAGGGACGCTTCAGATCCGACCTCTACTATCGTCTGGCCACACTGACCCTGGCGGTGCCTCCGCTGCGCGATCGCCCGGAGGACCTCCCGCTGTTGCTCAAGCACTTTCTCTCCCGCGCCAGCGCCGAGGCCGGCAAGACACCGCCCGAAGTCGAACCCGAAGCGATGGCGTGCCTGATGCGCTATCGATGGCCGGGCAACGTGCGCGAATTGCACAACGTGATCCAAAGCGCCGCTATCATCTGCGGCAGCGGCAAGCTCAGGATCAAGGATTTGCCGCCGCGCGTCGCCGGGACCAGCACTTCGCCCAGGCTGGCGATCGTGGAAGCCGTCGATCGACGCCTCAGCCTCGACCGCCTCGAGCGCGAGTATGTGCGAGCCATTCTCGGATCGGTCAACGGTAACAAGCGCGAGGCCGCCGCCATCCTGCAAATCGATCGCAAGACGCTCTACCGCAAACTCGAAGAGGAGCCCGAGCCCGGCGAGCAAGCGCCGCCCCAAGACAAGGCTGACAAGGACGAGTAATCTCGCGCGGCGGCTCACGCGCGTTACGAAGTGCGCGAAATTCCCGCGTGCGCCACGCGCCCACGCAGTTTCCTCATTCGTCGATTGCGGCCGCGATCGGGACGAGTCCGCAACGATTCAACGGATTCCGAACTTGTAGATCAGGTTCAGGCTGAAGAAGTTGATGAAGGTGTCGGTGAACTGGCCCGCAACCGTGCCTCTGAGCGGGCCCGCGCTTTGATAGACCGGCAGCTCGCCTTGGTACATGAACTCATCCGCAAACCCGAGCGTGATCTTCCTGCTCCAGGCGTACTGAACGCCGGCGCCGAAACGATACTGGTCGCCGACGGGCAGATTGACCGTGCGCATCGGGGTGCCGACGGCCGAATTGTCGAAGGCCAGCCCGCACGACAGCATCCATTGCGGCATTAGCTGGTATTGCGTGCCCGCGGCGAGATGGAACGTGTCCTGGAAGTGCAAATTCTTGGTCAGGCTTTTGGGGTTGGCCGTGTCGATGCTGATGTCGACCAGCCCGAACTGGCTCCAGTTCTGCCATCCGACGCTTCCCAGCAGCGCCATGCGCTCGGTAATTTTTTGGTAAACGTCAGCCATCAATTGCTGCGGCACCTGCATTCCGAGATTCACGTTCGGCGAGCGAATTAGATTTCTGCTGATCGCCTTGGTCACCACTGGTCCCAGGCCTTTGAAATGAGGCGCATCGCTGAAATTGAGGTTGACCGGCGTGAGGTAGTCGATCCCGATCCGCGTGCCGTCGCGTGGCGTGAGCAGTATTCCTATATTGCCGCCGACGTTCACAGTGTAGTCCTGGTACCTGACCTGGCCGTCGCCGAGCCGCGGGTTGAGGGTGTTGACGCCGGCCTTGGCGCGCAGAAATCCCAGCATGACGTTGGGGCCGCCGCCGATCGATAGCCAATCCGCGGCGCGGAACGCGAGAGCCGGCTGGAACGACATCCCCAGCATGGTCGCTCCCTGCAAATAGTATTTGCCGACCCAGTTCAGGTTGTATTCGATAGGGGCGCCGAAATACGAGTAGCTACCGAAACCCAGCTTAAGGTTGGGGCTAAGGCTATGAACGTAAAAGAAACTTCCGCTGGGCATGGGCACCGCGGCGTTGCCGCCATTGGTGCCCGCGACGGTGGTCTTGGCGTTGGGGCTGAAGGTCAGATTGCCGAAGAGCGGTTCGGCCCCGACCAGCAGTTGCGAACCTTCGAGCTGCGTCATCCCGGCGGGATTGGTAAAGACCGTCGACGCATCCTGCGCGCGCGCGCCCTGACCGGCCGAGGCGAGGCCGACATCCGGAGTCCCCTGCTCGTACAGCATCAGACCGGCGCTCCAGGCGCCCGGCGGTATCGCAACGGCGGCCGCAAAAGCCAGGCAAAGCGCCATCGCCACACGCGCCGCGCGGTCGACTCTATACATTACGATATGGCCCGATGACATTGGCCTAACGCCGCCGTCTCCAAGTAGTTAGTTGCTCGCCGCGGGCTGGCTGCCGGCCGCGGGAGTGCCTGCTCCGAGCGCGACCGCGCGTTGAGCGATACGCTGCGACCAGTAATCCATCGCGGCCTCGGCGTCGCCCCATTGCACCTGCGCCGCGCTACTCACTGCCATTCCGCCCAGGCGCTTGTCGACCGATTCCGCCAACAGTTGGCCCGAGCTCGAATCCGTGGCTTTGAACGCCGCTTCGGCTGAGCCGGCGAAAGCCGCGTGGCCGGTCACAACGGATTGCGCGTAATTTAAAATGCGTGCCTGCGGAATGACCACGGAAACGGATCGCATGCCGGGCGTGGCCGCTTCCGCGTTGATAATCGCGACCGCCACGGTGATTACCCCGGGCCCCGGCTGCTCGACCAGGGTGAAATTCTTTTGCAGGTTCTGTTGCAGCGAGTTGTAAAAGTACGAGGTCAGCATCTTCTGATTATCCGGAGACACGCTGCTGTTGGTAGTGTCCCAGAACTCGACCGGCTTTAGCAGGATCTTCTTGTAGTTGCTCCACTGCACGCTGGGGTTGACGTATAAATAGGCGGCCTGGCCTTCGGCCCCGGGCTGAAGCAGCGAAGCATCGGCCCCCAGGAATTGAGCCGCACCGCTAGGCGCGGCCTGTCCGGTCGGCGTTACCGGTTGTAGCGCGACCTGACCCTGGCTGGTCGCCGAGCCGCAAGCCGACAGCGCGCCGGTCAACAGGATGGCGCCCGCCAACAGCCCGAGCGACATCGCGAATCCGTTTACGCGTGACCATCGTTTCGTTCTCATGTTCGAACTCCCTCGCATTTATGCGTTGATCTGTCGGACCGCCAGGTCTTCCACGCCGTCTGACGGCCCTGATGGTGTCCGACGGACATTAGCGGCGCAATTGGACCTTGGTCCTATGCGCAGTGGCCGCGCCAGTTCCATTCTGGGCAGGGCGTTGGGGACCTATTGGACCAAAGTCCGTTTGCACGTTCTGCTACTGTCACGCACGATGGACTGGGATTGCGACGCGCTTTCGCGCGGCATATCCAAGAAACTAAACGCTGGCGGTCCTGCACGGCCGCCCAATTGAATCGCGAGGCATAATGGAATTTCCGGTTGCCACGAACCGGCGAGCGCGGCGGCACGTAAGCCGCGCATGCCGTCGTCCACTCAACGTCGGGCGGGTGCGCAAATATCTCAAGGTTGCGCCCGGCCGGGCCTTGATGATGGCGGCGCTCCTGATCCCGCTTTCTTCGATCGGTTACGCGCAGCCCGCGTCTCCCAGCGCCAGCCAGACGGACAATGAGCCACTGTCCGAGCAGGTAATCGATCCACTCGCGCAGCTGACTCAGTTGCAACTCAAAGACCTCTATACGCCAGCCGAATACGGGACCAATGCGCAGCCGAACACGATGCAACTAAGGGCGATCTTCGCGATCCACCCTTTCTTATTCATCCCCCTGGAGCAGATTATCCGGCCGACATTCCGGGTCGTTACCGTGCCCGATGGAAAAGGCGCGTCAACCAGCACGGCGTACGACGACATGCAATTGCTGGATCTGTTCGCGATGCCTTGGCCGAACTCCAGGGAGACCGATTTCCGCTGGGGGATAGGGACTTACCTGGTGTTACCATCCGCGTCGAGCGACCGCACCGGAAGAAGATCATGGCAGATGGGACCGGCCGGGGCCTTCTCCTATACTGGAATTTCCGGACTTGATATCGCCGGGCTTCTGCAGCAAGCGACCTCATTCGCCTACACCTCGTCGAGTTCGACTCCGGTCTGCGTGCTGACGTTCCAACCGATCCTCAGCTATCAGCTCGGACACGAATGGTATTTGAAATCGAGCGACGCGACCTGGATCTTCAACCTGCGCCACAACACCTCGACCTTAATCCCGCTGAGCGCCGGATTTGGCAGGGTCTGGGAGTTCTCGAGGAACTATGCGCTCGACACTTCGATTTCAGGCGAGTGGATGGTCTATCGGCAATTTGCCAATGGGGCCGGTCAATTCACCTTGAATTTTCAGGTCGGTCTGGTATTTCCAAAGCTGCAACTCTGAAACGAGTAATGCTCGATAGCGAGGCTACCTCACGGCATAGACTAAATCCGGTGAGGGTTTGTGAATTTTTTGAGCGAACTTCCTTCTTCGATCATCCTGAGCTTAGCGAAGGATCAACGCGAAGCGATTGTTCCCGTGCGGCGCGGCGCCAGGCGCGACCAGAATCGAATCGCTGCGCGTAGATCCTTCGACTTGCGCAGCGCTCGCTCAGGATGACCGCAGAGGGAGCCCCGGCTCACCTTGCTTCGCCTTCTTAATAAATTCGCAAACTCTGAGGGAAGTCGGCCGCGCGTGTCCGATCCCGCGGCCGGCTCAATAAATGTCGGGCACGTAATTGTTGCGTCGTGCGGGTTCCTTGTAGCCTTTGGGCTTCTGTCGTTTCGGCAGCTTGATTCGCGCTTGCGGTACGTCTTTGTACGGAATCAGGCTTAGCAGATGCGCGATACAGTTCAGTCGCGCGCGCCGCTTGTCGTCCGACATCACCACGTACCACGGCGCGACCTGGCTGTCGGTGGCGGCCATCATCGCGTCGCGCGCGCGCGAGTAGTCGTACCAGCGACGATGCGATTCGAGGTCCATCGGACTGAGCTTCCAGATTTTGCGGCCGTCATGGATGCGTGCGAGAAAGCGGCGAGTTTGCTCTTCCTGGCGCACTTCGATCCAATACTTAATAAGGACGATTCCCGAACGGACGAATGCGTCTTCAACCTCGGGGCACATGCGCAGAAAGTATTTCGCCTGTTCGTCCGTGCAGACCCATCACTCTTTCGACCAGCGCGCGGTTATACCAGCTACGATCGAAGATCACGACCTCGCCCGCGGCAGACTACAGTTGAGCGCTTTGGTGTACGACCAGCCATTGCCGGTCAACTGCCGCTGGGCGAGACGCGTCAGCCTGGCGGGAATCCGTTCGTCGGACTGATGTCGCGTCCTACGCGAGTTTGCCGAGGAGGTTTGAAGAATAGCGTGAACAGGGCTCCTTTGCCCATTGCCCGATTGATCTCTTCCATAGTCAGGTAAGCGGAAACGACAAGGGTAATCAGAAGTACGCAGCCAAGGAACCGATCGAGATTGGCGTTGGCGATCACCAGGCCGGCCGCGTCTCGAAAATCGCCCGTCCGGCGATAGCTGTGAAATAGTCGTTCGCCAATTCCCAGCGCGACCACCGCTAATCCGTAAATGAATGTTTTGCAGGCAATCACCACGATGCGGGGATGAGTGCTGACGCGGCGTCTCGATTCCGCCCAGTCCATCAGCAGCACCACTTTGCCGATAATCAGTGCGCCGACCGCGGCCTTGGAGAAGGCATAGAACTCGATCGAATACTGCGAAACAAACAGTTTGAGCAGTGCGAGAATCACCAGCAGCGCGATGAAGAAGAAGAGGACCGTCGGCAGGATCTCGAGAAACTCGCCAGTCACCCAGCGCGCGACAGCCGCCGATCCCTGCGATAACCGTTGCTGGTACATACGATTCATCGACATCGTAGTCTCTTTAGCTAAATCTGACGCTACGGGATATCGGAGCCGTCATCTCAATTCGCCGGATCGTAGCCAGTGCCACGCGATCGATTGGCTGGACCCCCTGAGCCCCAAATACGGGAACAGCGCCAGAAGCGCCGCGACAATCCGGTCGGCGCGCGGTCCCTCTGACTACGGCTTATCTGATTGCGGCCGATCCTCGGCCTCGGCGCGGATCGCGGCGGCGATGTCGCCGCTCATTTTGGCCAGCGCGCGGCTGTGGGCGGCGGCGAGCGCGTCGAAGCCGCCGCCCTGCACCGGCGCGCGCGCGACCGTGCGGCCCGTGCGCGTCACCGCGTCCGCGGTCCGGCGCACCGTCCACACCGCCTCGAGCAGCGCCGCCTGGCCCGGCACCGAATCGAAGCGCTGGACTTCGATGGTGACGCGATAAGCCGGGGCGAAGTTGGCCAGCGGCCCCGCGGCCACCTGCGGCGTCCCGAGCAGCTTGACCAGGTCGCCGGCCACGGCTTGCGCGATGCTGTCGTTGAGCGGCGCGGCCCAGCGGTTGAACTCGTCGACCTCGACGCGGTTGGGCGCGGCCTGGACCACGAACTGCGGCCGGTCGACCGCGGCGGGGACGGAGACCGGGCCGACCATGATCGCGGTGGCGACGGGCGCCGCGCCGTCGGCGGCCGCGGTCGCGTCAAGCGTGTAAAAGCGCGACGGCGCGGTCGTGCCGCAACCGGATGCGGCGGCCGCGACCACGGCGAGCGACAGCATCAGCTGCGCGATGCGGCGTGCCAGCATCACTGCGCTTCCCCTTTCTTGCCGCGCAGCAGCGCCTCGGGATGGCGCTGGAGATAGTCGGCGAGCACGCGCAACGAACGGGCCGCACCGCTCACCTCCCGCAGCGTGCTGTCCAGCTCCTGGCTTTGCACGGAATTCGGCTCGACGAAATTGTTGGCGTTGTCGATCGTGCCGCGCGCACTCACCAGCGTGCCGTGCGCCGCCACCAGCGTCTGGTCGAGGTCGGCGATCGCCTTGCGCAACTCATCGCCGATCTGCTGCAGCGGCAGCTTGTCGAGCTTGTTGATAATGTTCGTCACCTTATCCTCGGTCGCCGCGAGCTGCCCCGCGGTGGTCGGCAGTTGCACCGGGGTCTGCGACCAGTCCACCGTCGCCGGGGCCGCGCCGGGGAAAAAGTCCAGCGCCACGAACGCGGCCCCGGTCAGCAGATTCCCGGTCCGCAGCTGCGCGCGAACTCCGTGAGCCACCATGGTGTCGATCAGCTTCCTGCGCATCTTCTCGAGATCGGCGCCGCTCGCCCCCTCGACGACCCTGACCCCGAGTCGCTGCGGGTCCAGGCGGATAGTCACCGGGATCGAGAACTGCAGGGTCTTCAGGTCGACCTGCGCGCGAATGTCGGCGACCTCGCCGATCGGGATGCCGCGGAACTCGACCGGCGCGCCGGGCAGCAGCCCGCGCACCGATTCGTTGAAGATGAGTTGGTAAGTCTGCGGATTGTGCGCCGCCGGCTGGAAGGCCTTGATCCGATCATCGAACAGGGTGAAGACGGTGTTGGCCGCGGCCACGGGCAGCACCGGACCATAGGTCGGCGTCTCGAAGGCGATGCCGCCGATCAGGATCGACAGCAGCGACTGGGTCTGCACGCTAAGCCCGCTCGCCGAGAGCGTCACATCGATCCCGCTCGCCTGCCAAAAACGCGTATTCGCGCTAACGTACTGATCGTAGGGCGCGCGCACGAACACCTTGAGGGTGAAGAACTTGCCATCCTTGTCCAGCGTGTATGACGCCACCTGGCCGACCTGCAGGCGGCGGAAGAACAACGGCGTGCCGGTGTCCAGCGAACCCAGGTCGGAGGTCTTCAGCACGAAGAACCGCCCGGGCGCGCCGCCGGTCACGATCGGCGGCGTCTCCAGCGCCGCGAAGTCGCGCCGGGGCTCCTTCGAACTGCCGATTTCCATCCCGATATAGGCGCCCGAGATGAGCGTGCCCAACCCGGTCACATTGGCCCCCGACACCCGCGGCCGCACTACCCAGAAGTTCGTGTCCTCGACCAGAAAGTCCTCGGTCCGGGGCGTCATCTGTGCCGTGGCTTTCACCCGCTGATGATCCTCCGACAGCCGGATCGTCGTGATCGTGCCGATGTCGACGCCGCGGTAGTTGATCTTGGTCTTGCCCGCCTCCAGCCCTTCGGCTGATTGGAACACGATCGTGATCTTCGGGCCCTCGCTGCGAATCCGGGCCACCGCCACCCAAACCCCGAGCGCCGCCGCCAGCAGCGGAATGAACCATACCAGCGAAAGCCGCGTTTGCTTCCTCGGTACCGCCCGCGAGTCAGGGACTGCGGGCATCGGTGGATCGCGATCAGGCATGTCGAACCTCTCTCAGACTTGTGGCGTCCCAGATAAGCCGCGGGTCGAAGGACTCGACCGCCAGCATCGTCAGCACTACCACCGCCGCGAAAAAGAACAGCCCGGGCCCCGGCTCCACCGACATCAGCGGCTGGAGTTGGATCAACGCGGCGGTAAAGGTGTCGACGAACACGTCGACCATCGACCAGCGCCCGATGAACTCGACCATCCGGTAGAGCCGAATCCGCTGTTCGTTGTTCTTAATCGACCCAAGCTGCGCGGTGATGAGCAGATATGCCAGCGCCAAAATCTTCGCGCTCGGGATCATGATGCTCGCGACGAGCACGATCAGCGACAGCGGCCATCCCGTCGGCGACCACAGCAGCACCACCCCTTGCAGGATGGTGTCGGACTCGGCGCCGGCCGCCGTGGTCGTGGTCAACACCGGCAATACGTTGGCCGGGATGTAACAGACTGCCGCGGCAAGCAGGAAGGCCCACGTGCGCTGGAAGCTGGCCGACTTGCGAAAGACCAGATCCTCGTCGCAGCGCGGGCAGCGCCCTTCGTCAGCGCCCGGCGCGGGACGCGACAGCAGGCCGCAGGTCTCGCAACTCTGCAGACCCTGTTGCATCGCGGTCGGGGCGGCCGCAGTCATATCGTGCCCTCGGCCATCCGGTCTCCGGTCGAGTCGAGCTGCGCCCCGGCCTCCGCCCATTGGATTCTGTCCCACACCTCGCGCGAATCGAAACTCGCCTGCATCCCGGCGAGCAGGAAGACCAGCACCCAGAGCACGAACAGCGCCACTCCCGGAATCACCGTCGCGTAGTCCGCAATCTTGACCAGCGCGACCAGCACCCCCAGCATCATGACCTCGATCATGCTCCAGGTCCGGGTGGTCGGATGATGGCGCAGCAGCGTGCCTACCCATCGCGGCGGGTGTTCGCGATAGGCCCCGAGCACGATCGCCAGCATCGAGCCGATCTGCAACGCCGGCGCGACCACGGCGGTCAACAACACCAGCACCGCCACCATCTGCTGCCCGTTGTTCCACAGATGTATCGCGCCGCCGATCACGGTGGTCGAGGCCTCGCGCCCCACGATCGTCAGGCCGAGCATCGGAACCGAGTTCGCCACCACGTACAGCAGCGCCGCCCCCAGCGTCAGCGCGAGCGTCCGGTTCAGTGAGTCCTCGCGCCGGCGCCACAGCTCCTTGTTGCAGCGCGGACAGCGGGCCGACGCGCCCGGCGCCAGCTCCGGCAGCCGCTGCAGCAGATCGCAGTGCGGGCACGCGACGAGAGAGGTGTCGGAGACCGGCTGATTGTGCACCTGACTAGACAATCGCAACTGGGTACATTGGGCAATATCGGACCTTGGTCCGCCTCGGCACTGCAACAGTTGTCAGGTTGATCCATTTGCCGGCAAGCAATTCTTTCCGGGCCCGCTCGTTTCCAGGGGTTTCCCCAGGATGATCCAGAAGAAGGCCCTTGACGCGATGGTTATATTTGGGAGCAAGAGGCCAAAGACAAATATGAAGCCGGTTTTAAAGCGTGTGCTGGACGAATCGACGAACGCTGGCGTGCAGTCGGCCAGCGATTTGGGACGCGACAGTGGGCTGCTGGACGCGTACTCGGAGGCGGTCGCGAATGCGGCTCAACGGGTAAGCCCCGCGGTGGTAAATATCGAGGTTTTTCAGGGAAAAGATGCCAACGAGCTGCCGGCTGGCACCGGCTCAGGTTTCGTTTTCACGCCCGACGGTTTCGTCCTGACCAACAGCCATGTGGTCGCGCACGCGCATCGTATCAGCGTGACCGTGCTCGACGGGCGGCGCCTTGAGGGTGCGCTCGTCGGGTCGGACCCGCACAGTGATATCGCGGTCGTGCGGGTCGGCGCGTCGGCGCTGACCGCGGCGACGCTCGGTGACTCAAGCGGGTTGCGCGTGGGGCAACTCGCGATCGCAATCGGCAGTCCGTACGGCTTCCAATGCACGGTCACCGCGGGGGTGGTGAGCGCATTGGGACGCTCGTTGAGGTCGCAATCGGGCCGGCTGATCGACGACGTGATTCAAACCGACGCCGCGCTTAATCCCGGCAATTCCGGAGGGCCGCTGGTGAATTCGCGGGGCGAGGTCATCGGCGTCAACACCGCGGTAATTCTGCCCGCGCAGGGAATCTGCTTTGCGATCGGAATCAACACCGCGAAGTACGTGGCGGCGCGGCTGATCCGGGACGGCAGGATCGTGCGCGCGTATGCCGGCGTGGCCGGGATGACCGCGCCGCTGCCTCGGCGGTTCGTACGCTTCTATCGCCTGGCCACAGAGACGGGTGTGATGGTGACCTCGGTCGAACCCGGAAGTCCCGCGGACAAGGCGGGAGTGATGCCCCGCGATATCATCATCGCTTACGGCGACAGCCCGGTCGGCGCGGTGGACGACCTGCACAGGTTGTTGTCCGAAGAGCAGATCGGCTCGCGAGCCAAACTGACGGTGATTCGGGGAACGGAACGGTTGCGGCTGGAGATCGTGCCGTCGAAGGCAATGTAGTTTCGCGGCGCTCCGATTCGTGCTTGACGCATTCGGTCGATCTGCGCGACGCTGCATTGACTATTCCCAATGGGAGGCATGCTATGCGGCTCCACGACAAAGTTGCCATCGTAACCGGCGCCGGCAGCGGAATCGGTCGCGCGACCGCCGCACTTTTTGCCCGCGAGGGGGCGCTCCTCGTGCTCAACGATATCGATCCCAAGGGCCTGGATGCGGTATCGGCTCAACTGGGTAAAGCCAAGAACCGCGCGGTTGTGGGCGACATCGCCCGGGAAGAGACCGCTCGTCATCTGGCTGAGGAGGCGATGGCGGCGTTCGGGCGGATCGATGTCCTGGTGAACAATGCGGGCATCCATTTCCTCAAGGATGTCACCGACATGAGCGTGGAAGAGTGGGACCGTCTGATGGATATCAATCTGAAGAGCATGTTCCTGTGCTGCAAACACGTCATTCCCCACATGCTCAAGCGCAAGAAGGGAGCCATCGTGAACCTGGCTTCCATTTCCTCTTTCATCGGCCAGGAGATGGAAGGCGCGAGTACCTTCGCCTACAACATCACCAAAGCCGGCGCGCTCCAACTCACAAAGTCTTTGGCCTCGCGGTACGCGGCGGACGGCATTCGAGTCAATTGCGTATGTCCCGGAAACGTCGAAACCAACATCCTGAAACGAGACACCGTCGAGGAAGCGGCCGAGTTTTGGCGCCAGGCGGCTCATCTGGAACCGATCGGGCGCAACGCTCAACCCGAGGAGATTGCCAACGCGATCCTGTTTCTGGCCTCTGACGAGGCGTCGTTCGTGACCGGCTGCCCGCTCCTCGTGGATGGGGGCTACCTGGCGCGATAGGAGTTGCGAGCCGCAGGCGCGGGGCAGGCACGGTCAATCTTTGAGAACTGATTCGATGCGCCGGTCCGGCACCAGCCACATCAGCGCGACCGTCACGTACAGCGTGATCGCGATCCACGGACGTACGAAGGCCAGCGCTATCGAGAGCGCGTACGCCAGCAGCGACAGCCCGCTTTTCAAGTCGTTCCCGACCGCACGCGCCAGGGCCGAACTCGCGCCATTGCAGGCGACGATCGCCCACTCCAACAGGATGTATCCGATCGACGCCATCGCAAGCGTCACACCGTAGGCCGCGGTCGGCAGGGCGGTGAAATGAGCCTCATCCATCCAACGAATCGCGAATGGCATCAGCGAAATCCAGAACAGCAGGAACAGGTTCGCCCACAGCACCTTGCCGTCGACGCGTTCGGTGGCGTGCAACATATGATGGTGGTTGTTCCAAAAGATGCCGACGTTGACGTAGCTCAGCGCGTAAGCCAGGAACATCGGCGTGCTGGCACTCAGCGCGGCAAGACTGGCGCCTCGCGGCGGTTTCATCTCCAGCACCATGATGGTGATGATGATGGCGATTACGCCGTCGGTAAAAGCTTCGAGTCGTCCGGTGTCCATAGGCGTGTCTGGCGCGGACCGATTCTACCCGTTTACATTCGAAATTGTTGAGTTATTGTTGTCGATATGGATCAAAAAACGGAAATTGCGGTCTTCGGTGGAGGATGCTTCTGGTGCACCGAAGCGGTGTTCGGTCAACTGAAGGGCGTGGTGTCTGTGATGCCGGGGTATGCGGGAGGCACCACCGCAAATCCGACCTACGAACAAGTCTGCACCGGCCGGACCGGGCATGCCGAAGTTACTCGGGTCCAATACGATCCTGCTCAGATCTCCTTCAACGATCTGCTGGTCGTGTTTTTCGCGACCCACGACCCGACCTCGTTGAATCGGCAGGGCGCGGACGTAGGAACGGAATACCGCTCGGTCATCTTCTATACAACAGAGGATCAAAGGCGGAGTGCGGAAGCATTGATCGAACAGCTAAACAATTCCGAAGCGGCAGGCAAGCGGATCGTGACCGAAGTACTTCCGCTGAGCGCGTTTTACGAAGCCGAAAACTATCATCAGGAATACTATCGCAACAATTCGCTCGCACCCTATTGCCAGATTGTGATTGATCCGAAGCTGCGGAAGCTGCACAAACAATTCGGCGCATTACTCAAATCGTCGGGCATTAACGCCTGAGGCGCGGCTGCCGCAAAAGTTATCGCAGGCTGTCACAACAGGCTGATCGTGCTTGCCTGACGACTTCGATTAGTCCTCTCCGAGAGGCGTTACGTCCGCCGAACAAAGAAAGAGAGAACCCACCTCAGGCGGAAATAAACTATCGCTGACCTGATGCGCGAGGCGTTATGTTGACTAACGCGGAAACTCTGGCGACAATATTAGTACCAAACTGATAGGGCCAGTGCGTACCCGGGCTCGAATGGGATGGCGCGATTTGACACAACCACGGCGACGCTGTCGAAACGAGGTTCTGAGCCCAGTGCACGAAAACTTCCGTGTCGTCAACGAACTCAGAAGTGTCGCTGAGACAATCGCTCAGTCGGCGGTCGCGAGAGACTACGAGCGGCGCCCCGCCTTGCTAGCCAAATACGGTGAGCGGGGCAGGGCGATGTACCTTCAGGACACAAGGTTTTGCCTGTCCTATCTGGCCGACGCGACCAGCTTCGGCCGCCCGTCAATATTCAAGAATTATCTTGGATGGGTGCGCAAGGTACTTGCGGCGCGCGGCGTGGCGCCTGAGGAACTGATCGAAAGCCTCAAGTGCGTGCGCGAACTGCTCATCGAGACGCTTTCGGGCGAGAGCCCGGCTATGGTGTGCGAAGTCTTCGATGCGGGAATTGCCGGCTGCGCGGGAGCCGCGAGCGCACATCAGGCGGAGCAGCCGCTGCCGGCTGACGGGCTCGCGAAGCGCTACCTGGATTTTCTGCTGCGCGGCGAACGGCAGGCGGCGCTCGCGCTGGTGCAGGACGCCATCCGCTCCGGAACGGGCATCGGGGAACTCTGGCTGCGCGTGTTCCAGGACTCGCAATACGAGGTCGGCCGCTTGTGGCAGGCCAACCAGATAAGCGTCGCCCAGGAGCACTATTGCACCGCCGCGACGCAGCTAATCATGTCGCGGCTCTATAGCCATGTCCTTTCCGGGCCGCGCAGTGGGCGCGTTCTGGTAACAGCGTGCGCTCCAGAGGAGATTCACGAGCTCGGGATGCGGATGGTTGCCGACTTCTTCGAGATGGAAGGGTGGGACACTTATCACCTGGGCGCCAACCTGCCGACCGCGGCGCTGGTCGGCTACGTAGCGCAACGCCAGCCCGAACTGCTCGGGCTCTCCGCGACGATGACCTTTCATCTCGAAGGCGTAGCCGGGATGGTTCGCGCCCTGCGCGCAAGTCCGGAAACCCGCGGCGTCAGGATCATGGTGGGCGGCTACGCCTTCAACCGCGAGCCCGATCTCTGGCGCGACATCGGCGCGGACGGGCACGCGCGCGACGCCGAGGGCGCATTGATCGCCGCCGAGCGCGTACCGGCCGGCGTGAGTGGATAAGCGCGGATGAGGCCGCGGCACCATGCGGGAGTGCTTCTCCGATGCGCCCGGGACGGAGTAGTCATTGCAATAGTCAATGACGGCATCGGCCTTTCCGGCTCATTGAAGGTCGGCGAGCCATTCCGTTCCTGTGCTTACGTTGACAATCAGGCGCGGGCGCAGGCGTTGATCGACGAACTAGGTAGCGTCGACGCCATCTACGAAATACCAATTTCCGTTGACTTGAACGGTCACCCGAAACTGCTGACTTTCTCGGGCGCCGTGGTTGGCGGCGAACTGATGCTGGCGGGCAGCGCCGCCGAGGCCTACGCGGGCGACCTCTACGAGGATCTGATTCGGATCAACAACGAGGAGACCAACGCCCTGCGCACGGCGCTGAAGAGCCTGGGGCAGCGCAGCCGGCTGGCCGCGATCGTGGCGCACGATTTGCGCAATTCGATCGCGTCGATCGCGTCGAGCGTCGAACTGCTGCTGGAAGACTCCGAGACCCTCGAGCCGGAGCAACTCAAATTCATTTCCATCATCGAGCGGAACAGCCGCGCCGGACTCACGTTGGTCTCCGATCTGCTGGATCTCACGCTGATCGAAACGGGGCGGCTCGAGCTGAAACGGAAAGCGACCGATCTCGGCGCCCTGATCCTCAGAAACGTTGAAACCAACCGGATACTGGCATGCAGGAAGGACATCCGGCTCGAAGCTGAGATCGCTCCTGGCCTGCCGGCGGTGAACGCCGATCCCTCGCGGGTGGAACAGGTGCTGACGAATCTCCTCAGCAATGCGATCAAGTATTCAGAGCCCGGCACCGGCGTGACCGTGCGCGCGTCCGAAGCCGGCGGCGAAGTCGTGGTCGAAGTCCGCGACCAAGGACAGGGAATTCCGGCAGAGGAGTTAGGGAGGCTGTTTCGCTTTTACCAGAAGACCAGCGCCCGGCCGACCGGCGGCGAGCAGAGCACCGGCCTTGGACTCGCGATCGCGCGTCAGATCGTCGAAGCCCACGGCGGCAAGGTTGGCGTCGAATCAGAAGTAGGGCGGGGCTCAACTTTCCATTTTACGCTCCCGCGCGCCGCGGCCGCCGCCGGAGCGGTCTGACGGGACTTCGGCCGCGCAGGAGAGAGGCGATGATCGTTGCGGTGTCGAGGTTCAAGGTCGGCGCTGCCGAGGCGGCTCGGATCGAGGCGCGATTCCGATCTCGTCCCCGCCTGGTTGACGCCCACGACGGATTTCTCGGGCTCGAGATCCTGCGCACGACCGGGCGCGAGCCGACCTTTATGCTGGTCACGCGATGGACTGACCGCGCGGCGCTGAAGCGCTATATGCGCTCACCGGACTTCCGCGCGGTTCATCAGGGCAACGAGGAGGAGGGCGCTGATTTCGCCATCTGCGAGGTCGTGACGACGACTTAGCCGGGGCCGCAAGGCGCGAGCGGCGGTTTGGCTGTCGCGCCATGGGCTTCCATTGCAGGCGCGCTTCGGTTTGCGAATTTTCGCGTCGTTCGCGTATCGTCTACTAATATTTCGGCAACACCGGGATCGGCCTTGCGCACGATGGCAAGTGGCGGCGCCGCCCGAAATCAGAACGGAGGAACATGCTGAGATGAAGTCACGAACCAGCAACCTGTTAAGTGCGGCAGCGGTGGTGATGGCGATCGCGTTGTGTACGCCGTCCGTTCACGCCGCGGACGCAAAGGCGACGGTGAGGGCGGGGTACCTTACCTGTCACGTCGCGAGCGGATGGGGCTTTGTTTTCGGCTCTTCGCGGACCGTGAAGTGCGCCTACACCCGGGACAAGAACTACACCGAGTACTATACCGGATCGATTACCAAGTTTGGCGCCGACATCGGCTATCTTTCCTCCGCCGTCATCCTGTGGGCGGTCGTCGCGCCGACCACCAACCTGGGCGAGGGCGCGCTGGCTGGCCACTACGGTGGCGCCACGGCCAGCGTCGCGCTCGGAGTCGGGGCGGGCGCTAATGTCCTGGTGGGCGGATTCAAGAAGTCGATTGCGCTGCAGCCGGTTTCGATCGAAGGCCAGAACGGTCTCAACGTCGCGGCCGGGATCGCACAGTTGAGCCTCAAGTTCGACAGGCAGAAGCCGCCTAAGGAGTGATGCCGGGCGGGACGGACGCCGCGTGGCGTCTGCTGAGATCTGGACGAGACGCTCGAGGTGAAGCCATGACTGAGCAATTCACTATCTGTGTGGGCACGGTTGGCGCCGGCGTGTGGTTCAGCCCCGATGGCGGCGAGCATTGGCGGCGGAGCAAGATGGATTTGCCGTTTCACGCCGAGCCCGGTGAAGTCCAGATTCGCGCGCTGGCGCTTTCGCCTCACGACCCGCATCAGGTCTACGCGGGCTCCGAAGCCGGCCTGTATCGAAGCGCGGATAACGGCGCGAGCTTTGAGCTGGTGCCCTCGCCGATGGATGGGATGCAGATCTGGTCGGTCGCCATCCATCCGCAGGATCGCGGGGTCATCTATGCCGGCACCAAGCCGCCCGCGGTGTTCCGCACGCTCGACGGCGGGAAGCGATGGGATAGGCTTGCGATCCCGATTGCCGAGAAGTGTCTCGCCGGAGCGCCCAAGGTCACCAACCTCGTATTCGATCCGCGCGACCCGCGCACGATTTGGGTGAGCGTCGAGATCGACGGCATCTACCGCAGCCGCGACGGCGGCGAGTCCTGGAGCCATTGTCCGGCGCTTGGCGACAAGCCGCTCAACCAGGACATTCATGGCCTGGCGGTGAGACTTGGCCACCCGGTGGAAATTCTCGCCACTACGCCCGACGGCCTGTGGAGCAGCGCCGACGAAGGCGAAAGCTGGTCGCTGCACGGCTTCCCGCGCTTCGCCGAGCGCGACACCATCTCCTATTGCCGCGGCGTGGCGCTGAAGCCCGGCAATCCCGACGTCATCTTCGTCGCCAACGGGGATTTCATCCCGGGCAAGCGCGGCGCGGTCCAACGCACCACCGACGGCGGCGCGACCTGGGAGAAATGCGCGCTTGAGGTGGAGCCGAACTCCACGATGTACTGGTTGGGCGTCAATCCCGCGAATCCGGACATCGTGCTCGCCAACAGCCTGCATGGCTACGTCTACGCCAGCCGCGACGGCGGCGCTTCATGGGAAAAGCTGCGGCGCGAGTTCGGCGAGATTCGCGCTTTGGCCTGGCTGCCCAACTGAAGCAGAGAAGGAGCGCGGACGCGATGAGCGCACCAAGCCATCATTTCGTCGAGACCAACGGCATCCGGATGCACTACGTCGAAGCCGGCAAGGGGCCGTTGGTCGTTCTGTGCCACGGGTTTCCGGAATCCTGGTATTCATGGCGCCATCAGATAGCGGCGCTCGCGGAGGCGGGCTTCCGCGTGGTGGCGCCCGACCAGCGCGGCTACGGCCAGACCGATCGTCCCGAGGCGACCGACGCGTACAGCGTATTCCACCTGGCCGGCGACATCGTCGGGCTCGTGAACGCGCTCCAGGAGCGCTCGGCCGCGATTGTCGGGCACGATTGGGGCGCGCCCGTGGCGTGGTACTCGGCGCAACTGCGCCCGGATCTCTTCCGCGCGGTCGGCTTGTTGAGCGTCCCTTACATCCCGCGCGGGCCGATGCGTCCCAGCGCGATCGTCAGGGCGGTGTTCGGCGACAGGATTTTCTACCAGGAATATTTTCAGCAGGAAGGCACCGCCGAGCGCGAGCTCGAGCGCGACGTGCGGGCGAGCCTGCTGGCGACGTTTTATTCGCTCTCGGGCGACGCCGCGCCCAACGAGCGATGGCGTTACGCGTTCGGCCGCCACGAGAAATTCCTCGATAGTGTGGTGGTGCCGCGCAACCTGCCGCCATGGCTCAGCGAGGCCGATCTCGACTTCTTCACCGCCGAGTTCAAGCGCACCGGGTTTCGTGGCGGGCTCAACTGGTATCGCAACATCGATCGCGCCTGGGAGCTGACGGGGTTCCTCGACGGCGCGAAGTTGGGCCAGCCGACGCTGTTCGTCGCCGGCAACAAGGATGCGGTGGTCGAATTCTACGCCGACGCCTACCAGGCGCTCGAAAGCAACGCGCCGAACCTGGCGAAGAAGGTTTTGCTCCCCGGCGCGGGTCATTGGATACAGCAGGAGCGCCCGGCCGAAGTGAACCGGCTACTGATCGAGTTCCTGCGTTCGGCGTGACGAACAGTCATGCGATGATAATCCCAAAATTCTCATGTCAAGGAGGCTAGTATCTTGAGGCGCATTCCAACTCTCACCGTCGCGATTCTTCTGCTGCTTATTTCCACACCTTCAACCAGAGCCGGCGCCTGGGCGGCGGAGCCTGACGCGGCCTCAATCGTCAAGCGCATGAAGCAGGCACTGGAGCCCACGCGTCCCAGCGCGCGAGTGATGATCTTGAAGGTTAACAGCAGCGAGGGCTTCGCCACGCAATGGACGCTCGCGCAGGCGCGCGCGCATGTGAACGACGCCGACTGGATGCTGACCGTGGTGCTCAAACCAACGGACGCCAAGGGCATCGCCTTCCTGGCCCAGCAGCGCCCCGGCGCACTGCCCGTTCAATATTCCTATCTGCCGGCGGTTCGCCGCGTGCGCGAAATCACGCCACTGGCTGGCTACGAGCCGTTTTTCGGGACCGACTTCACCTATGAAGACTTGAGCTTCGTCAAGTTCGGCGGCCAGGAGAAGCTCGACGGCGTCGAGACTCACAACGGCACGAAGGCCTATAAGCTGGAGGAGACCCTGCCCAACAATCCGTACTACTCAAAAGCTATAACCTGGGTCGCCGTCGATACGGGTCTGCCGCTCGAGCGCGACTTGGACGACCTCGATGGCAAGTCGTTCAAATCGGAGCGCTTCGAGAACATCAAGACGATCGACAACATCCCCACCATCATGAAAATCGTGATGAGCGACGTGCAATCGGGCGGCAGCAGCGAGATCGACGTAACCAGCGTGAAGTACGACAAACAGGCACCGGCGGGACTGTTCGATCCGAAGCACCTCGCTGACGCCACCAAAGACTCGTTCTGGAAGACGTCCGCTCACTGAACGAAGTTCGCGGCGGCTCTCACCAGCGTGGAACGCGCACCCCGGCTCGTCGAGCCCGTGGGCGCGTTCCGCGCGGCGCCGTCACAGAATCTTGTCGGTGACCGAGCGCGGGTCGCGCGTGGCCCAGCGGCCGGCCTCGACCTGGTGGAAAAATTCATCGACCAGCGCGTTGAATAGCGCCGGCTCCTCCAGGTTGAGCGCATGCCCGGTCTTGGGCAGTATGGCGAGCCCCGCGGTCGCGATTGATCGTTTCATCAGCACCGACGGCTCGATGCATGGGTCGTCCTCGTCGCCGGTCATCACCAGCGCCGGCACGGTTATCTTCTTCATCTCGTCGGCCAAATCGAACAGCGAAGGACGCTGCTTCTGCACGCCGCGCAGCGTGTTGGCCGAGCCGAGCGCCGAGTGCTCAGCCATCTGCGCGGCGAACTCGTGCCATCCGCGCGGGTCCTTATTTTGCAGTTGCACGCGCGTCGCGCCCAGCGCGTAGCGTTTTGCGCCCTCGGCCATCCCGATACGGTCGAACATCTGCGCCGCATGCTCGGCCTCGTCCTGGAACTGCGCGCGCTTGCCCTTCTCCGCGCCGTAGCCGCATCCGCCGATCACCAGCGAGCGCGCGCGATCGCCGTAGCGCATCCCGAAATGCAGCGTCGCGAACCCGCCCATCGAGATGCCGACGACGTGCGCTTTGTCGATCCCCAGTCCGTCGAGCACGGCGCGGATGTCGTCGCAGGCGCGCGCCTGCGAGTATTTCGCGGCCTCGGCGGGAACGTCCGAGGGGGGATAGCCACGCGCGTTGTACGCGACGCATCGGTAACGGCGCGAGAAATGGCGCATCTGGGGTTCGTAGCTGCGATAGTCGCCGGCGAACTCGTGGACGAAGACGATCGGGATGCCCTCGCCGGCCTCTTCATAGTAGAGCTTCACGCCATCGTCGGTACTCAAGTGCGGCATCGCTTCATCTCCTGTGCGGTCGCTCGGCACTCCATATCGCACGCCGCTTCGAGGCTGCAAGCCGCCGCGCGATTCGAAGCACCCAGGAATGAAACCCGGGCTCGAATTCTTACGTTTGTAATCCACCTGCGCTTGATGCAAGCCTTGGTCGGGATTCAAAATGGAACTCCAGCTAATGGTTGCTGGACCTGTCTCTCCGAAGGCAACGGGACGGAGGGGAACCTCAAGAGGGGTTAAAGATGTCCAATCATTTTACCGGCCTCAGCCTCGGTCCTCCGCTGGGGGATCAAAGACTCGACTTATGCGATCTCTACGCGTTCCAGTCGCCGACGGATCCTACGAGGACCGCGATCATCCTCAATGCAAATCCGAACGCCGATGCGCTCCATCCCGACGCCATCTACCGCCTCAACATCGATAACGATGGAGACTGCCTGACGGACATCGCGATCAGTTACGTGTTCTCGACGCCGCAAAACGGCAAGCAGACAGTGAACGTCTTCGTGGCAAAAGGCGCGGAAGCCCACTCGGTCGAAGCTGTTGGGACGAAGATTATTGCCGACGCCGAGGTCTCCTTCGGTGCCAAACCCAATATCGTCAGGTCGGGCGCCTACGCGTTCTTCGCCGGCAGTCGCAGCGACGCTTTCTTTTTTGACTTCGACGGAATCAAGAATCTGTTCGATATCCGGGGCAAACGGAACTTTACCGAGCCTCACCTGGGCAGCAAGTCTCCATGGACCGGCGTCGATTCGAACACGAAAGCCAATGTGTTCTCGACCGTGATCGAACTTCCGACGAGCGAGCTTGCCCCCAAGCCCGAGATCCACATCTGGGGGCGATGCAGTGTGCGCAAGGACGGCAAGCTGCTGCATGTCGATCGTGCCGGCCATCCGAGTGTAAGCAGCTTCTTCAACACCGACGACACCAAGTTGGAATACAACGCCAGCGAACCGGTCGACGATCGCAAGCGCTGGCTCGATCAGTTCGTCCATCTGATGGGGCATACGGGCAGCTACACGCGCGAAGAGGCGATCGCCGCGATCGACAAGGAGCGCACACTGCCCGACGTGCTGAGTTTCAACCCTGCGAAGCCCGCGAAGTATCCCAACGGGCGCGTCTTCACTGACGACGTGATTGATTACCGTCTCGCGTTCCTGACGAAAGGCCAATGTCCGCCGAGCGGCCTCAAGCCGCACACCGACATTCTCAAGGAGTTCCCGTATATCGGCACGCCGCATCCAAAGCCCTGACCAACTTGAGCGAATAGGAAACGGCCGCGTACGTCGCGCGGCCGACGCCTTTACGGAGTCGTTATGAAATGCAAAGCGATCGTCGTGAATGAGATTGGCGGACCTGAGGTGCTGCGCTTGGCGGACGTCGAAGTTCCTCAGCCGGGGCCAGGACAGGCGCTCGTGCGCCATCGCGCGATTGGGCTTAACTTCGTCGAGATTTACATTCGCTCCGGCGTCTATCCGGCGCCGTCGATGCCGTTTACGCCCGGCAGCGAAGCCGCCGGCGTGGTCGAGGCGGTTGGTCCGGATGTGAGCGAGGTCCGCGTCGGCGATCGGGTCGCCTACGTGGGCGGCTCGCTCGGCTCGTATGCGGAAGCGCGGGTGATGCCGGCGCGCTTTCTGGTCAAGCTGCCCGACCAGATCGACGAGACGACGGCCGCGGCTGTGATGCTCAAGGGACTCACGGCCGAGTACCTGATTCATTCGACGTATGTGGTGAAGCCCGGTGACACGATCCTGTTGCATGCCGCCGCGGGTGGCACCGGGCTCATCCTCTCGCAGTGGGCGAAACATCTCGGCGCGACCGTGATCGGCACCGTCGGTAGCGACGAGAAGGCCAAGCTCGCCGCGGCCCACGGATGCGCCCACACGATCAACTATTCGCGCGAGGATTTCGTCGCGCGCGTGAACGAAATCACCGATGGCAAAAAGGTCCGTGTGGTCTACGACTCGGTGGGGCAGACGACCTTCATGAAATCGCTCGATTGCCTGCAGCCGCGCGGCTTGATGGTGAGCTTCGGCCAGTCTTCGGGCATGGTCCCCCCCTTCAGCATCAACATCCTGAGCGCCAAGGGGTCGCTCTACCTGACGCGCCCGACGCTCAACACCTATGCGGCCCGGCGCGAGGAGCTGGAGGCGTCGGCGCGGAGATTGTTCGACGCGCTGGCGAGCGGCGCGGTGCGCTGCGAGGTGAAGCGGACATTCAAGCTCGCCGATGCGGCCGACGCTCATCGCGCGCTGGGCGGGCGTGAGACCACCGGCTCGAGCATTTTGCTGCCCTAGGCGTTCGCTATATGGTTGACCGGAGAAGGTGGAAAGCCCTTTAATCGCGACATGACTGGAATCGTTTCATACGGATCGTACATCCCGTACCGCCGCCTCAAGCGGGCGGCGATCGCCGAAGTGCTCGGCGTTCCCGCAGGCAAAGGCGAGCGCTCGGTCGCAAGCTTCGATGAGGACAGCGTTTCGATGGCGGTCGAGGCGGCGCGCGACGCGATGCGCGGGGTCGGCGCGGACAAAGTGCGGACGCTGCTGTTCGCCACTTCGACGCCGCCCTACGCGGAGAAGCTCAACGCCGCGATCGTCGGCGCCGCCGCGCAATTGCCGGCCGAGAGCCGCGCGGCCGATCTTACCGGATCGGTGCGCGCCGGGCTCTCCGCGCTGCTGCAGGCGGCCGACGCGGCGGCAGGTGGCGGCCTCGCGCTTGCCGCGATGTCCGATTGCCGGCTGGGAGCGCCCGAGGGCAAACTCGAGCAGAGCGGCGGCGACGGCGCGGCGGCGTTCGTGATGGGAAGTGGCAACGATGTGATCGCGGAAATCGTCGCGAGCGCCTCGTTCACGCGCGAGTTTCTCGACACCTGGCGGATGCCCGAGGAGCGCTTCGGCCATTCATGGGAGGAGCGCTTCGCGCTCACCCAGGCCTACGTGCCGCTGCTCGGCAAGGCGATTCAGTCCGTGCTCGAAAAGGCCGGCGTCGCGCCCGCGGCGCTGACGCGCGTAATCCTCGATTCGCCCAACCCGCGCGCGCTCGAAGAGATCGTTCGCGGGATGAAGCTCGACCCGGCGAAATTGTCTGACACGCTTGCGCTGACCGTGGGGCAGACCGGCGCTGCGCACGCGGGCCTGCTGCTGACGGCCGCGCTGCCCTCGCTCAAGCCGGGCGACCTGGTATTGATGGCGGCGGTGGCCGACGGCGCCGACGCGATCGTGTTGCGCGTCACGCCGGCGGCGGCGAAGTTTCGGCCCACTCATTCGGTCGGTCGCATGATCGAATCCAAGGGCGACGTGACTTACGGCAACTACCTCAAGTGGCGGCAAATCCTGCCCACCGAGCCGCCGCGGCGGCCGGACCCCGAGCGGCCGGCGGCGCCGCCGATGATGCGATCGGAGAAGTGGAAGTTCGGACTTATCGGATCGCGATGCACCGCGTGCGGGACGCCGCAACTTCCGCCGCAACTGGTATGTGTCAAGTGCCAGGTGCGCGGTAAGATGGAGCCGTACGCGTTTGCCGACCGCACCGGGCGAATCGCGACCTACGCCGTGGACCGCCTTGCCTACTCGCTCAATCCGCCAACCGTCAACGCGGTGGTGGACTATGAGGGCGGCGGACGGTTCCTGTGCGAGATGACGGATTGTGAGCCCGATCGCGTCGCGATCGGCGACGAAGTGGAAATGACTTTTCGCCGGCTCTTTACCGCCGACGGAGTGCACAACTATTTCTGGAAGGCGCGACCCAAGCGCTAAGCACCGGGAGGCTTCTTCTCATGGCAAGCAAAGGAATCAGAGATCGCGTGGCAATCGTCGGGATGGGATGCACCAAGTTCGGCGAGCATTGGGACAAGGGTGCCGAGGACCTGCTGGTCGATGCCGCTTACCAGGCTTACGAATCGGCGGGCATCGGCCCCGAAGACGTCGACGCGTATTGGCTCGGCACGATGGGTTCGGGAATTTCCGGACTCACGCTCGCGGAGCCGCTGAAGATTCAGTACAAGCCGGTCACTCGGGTCGAAAACATGTGCGCCACAGGATCGGAGGCGCTGCGACAGGCTTGCTATGCGGTCGCATGCGGCGCCTACGACGTGGCGATGGCGATCGGCGTCGAGAAGCTCAAGGACTCGGGAATGTCGGGACTGGTGATCACCAATCCGCCCAACGACGGCACCCCGGCTAGCATGACGCCGCCAGCGCTGTTCTCGCTGCTTGCGCCGGCCTACTTCAAGAAGTACGGACTCGACCCGGACAAGGGCAAGGACGTGCTCTCGCGCATCGCCTGGAAAAACCATCGCAACGGCGCGCGCAATCCCAAGGCCCAGTTCCAGAAGGAAGTGCCGATCGAGTCGATCAGGAACTCGCCCAAGATCGCCGACCCGCTCGGCATCATGGATTGCTCCGGCGTCTCCGACGGATCGGCCGCCGCGATCGTGGTCCGCGCCGAGGACGCGCACAAGTACTGCAAAAATCCGATCTACATCAAGGCGCTGTCATTCGTGGCTGGCCCGGCCGAGGGTCCGCTCTCGCAGGAATACGATTTCACCTCGTTTCCCGAAGTCATCGCCTCCGCGCGTGACGCCTACGCGCAAGCCGGCATCACCAACGCACGCGAGCAGATAAGTCTCGCCGAGGTCCACGACTGCTTCACCCCGACCGAACTCGTGCTGTGCGAAGACCTGGGCTTCAGCCCGCGCGGCACGGCATGGCAGGACGTGATGGAAGGCTTTTTCGACCTCGACGGTCGCCTCCCGGTCAACCCCGACGGCGGCCTCAAGTCGTTCGGCCATCCGATTGGCGCCTCGGGACTGCGCATGATGTACGAGATGTGGCTGCAGCTCCGCGGAGAGGCGGCGCAACGTCAGATAAAGAATCCGAAGCTCGGGCTGACGCACAACCTGGGCGGTCAGCCGGGCCGCTGCGTGAGCTTCGTTTCGGTGGTCGGTAACTCGGCGGGATAAACGGCAGCCGCCGAACACGCCGGTCGCGTCGGGCAAAATTCTGTTTCCAGCTTAAGGCCTCGCATGCCAACGCGTGCGAGGCCTTTTCGTTTGGATTCCCGCTGAGCTGGGCGTCAAAACCGCGGCTTGGTCCGCGCCAAGCGATCGCTTATGACGACGGCTCGCGGCCGCGATGAACTGTTGCGGCGCAGGCTCGCGATGCTTTTTGTGCCGTGGGAAACGGAGTCGCGCTCTCGTCTATCACTGCGCGAGCGGCCACGCGCACAGCAACTTGACTTCAATATCTTCGGAGCATAGAAGCAATCGCAACCGGCTAGTACCCCGCACTTAAGCCCGCAGGCTTCGCGAGCTTCTCTGTCCGAGCGCTTCCGGCGAATCATAGAGGAGGGCGCACAACAGATGCCCGCAAAGCTGTACGTCGGCAACCTGGCATTTTCCGTGACCAACGAAGATCTGGAACAACTGTTCGGCCAAATCGGTAAAATCGACAGTGTTGCGGTGGTGACGGACAAGTTCTCCGGCCAATCGCGCGGCTTCGGCTTCGTGCAGATGGCTGATTCCAATGAGGCGGCGCGCGCGATCTCGGAGCTCAACGGCACCGAACTCAAGGGCCGCGCCATCAAGGTAAACGAGGCGCGCGAGCAAGGGCCCCGTCCCGGCGGCGGTGGCGATCGCGACCGTGGTGGGCGCGGCGGACGCGGTGGTGGCGGCGGCGGCGGTGGCGGCCGGCGCTGGTAGCAGCCCAAGCATCGAATCGATATGAAATCGGGCCGGCAAGGGAGCCCGTCCTGACGTTGAACGCGGCTATGCCGCGCGGGTCGCGAGGCAACCCGAGCGGCACAGCCGCGAGTGCGTCGCGCGCTTCAGTCGGAGCATCGCTAAAATTTTGGCATCGCTAAGATTTCGAGCAAAATCTCGAGCAAGATTCTCAAGTTAGATTCTCAGGCGAGATCTCAGGTCAAACGATCGTCGCCCGAGGGCGGGTCGCTCGCGCGCGGGGCATTCCCGTTCGTGCCGGCTGACGACGCTTGCGTCCAGTGCCTTAGCGTTGCGTCGAGGTCGTCGATGTCCACCGGCTTGCTGATGTAGTCGTCCATTCCGGCGGCCTGGCATTTCTCACGGGCGCCGTTCAAGGCGTGAGCGGTCATCGCGATGACGATGGTCCGGTGCGCCGTGGCGGCCTCGCGCCGACGAATTTCGACAGTCGCCTCGTAACCGTCCATCCCCGGCATCTGACAATCCATCAGGACGATTGGATAGGGCCTGAGCGCGAGCGCGTCGAGCGCTTCCTGGCCGCCGTTCACCACGTCGGCCGCGAAGCCCAACAGGTTAAGTTGACTTTGCGCAAGTTTTTGATTGACTGGATTATCTTCGGCCACCAGGATCGCGATCGCCGGCGGTTTGCCGGTCTCGCCGGCATGACGGCCGGCGCGCGCAAGGTTCTCCGCACTTTGGTGGGCGGTTTTGGCCAGACGCGCGGTGAAGCGGAAGGTCGAGCCGCGGCTTAATTCGCTCTCCACCCGAATTTGCCCGCCCATCTGGCGCACAAGCTGCGCCACGATTGCGAGGCCCAAGCCTGAGCCGCCGTACTTGCGGTTGGTCGATCCGTCAACTTGCGAGAACGGTTGAAAAATCGCGCGTTGTTGGTCAGCCGCGATACCAATTCCGGTGTCGCTCACCTCGAACGACAGTGTGACCTCGTCCGCCGACTCGTCAACTTGCCCGGCGCGCATCACGACTTTGCCCTGGTCGGAAAACTTGATCGCGTTGCCGACCAGGTTGGTCAGGATTTGCTCGAGGCGGCGCGAATCTCCCACCACCATATGTGGCAACCTCTGGTCGAGTTCGAGCGTCAGCCTGAGGTCGCGCTTTTGCGCCTGCCCGGCGAACCGGGCCGCGACCCGTTCCATCGCGTCGTGAGGGTCGAACGTGCCTTCCTCAAGGACAAACTGGCCCCGGCACAGGTTGGAGAAGTCCAGCACATCTTCCACGATGCCGCACAGGGCCTCGCCGCTCAACAACACCGCCTCGGCGAATTCGCGCTGCTCGGCAGTGAGTCCCGCGTCCAGCAGGAGCCGGGTCATCCCGACGATGCCGTTGAGCGGCGTGAGAATTTCATGACTCATATTGTCGAGAAACTCGGAGCGCAGGCGTGCGGTTTCGAGCGCCAGGTCGCGCGCGCGAGCCATTTCCTCTTCGGCACGCTGACGCAGGGCCACATCTCGGTAGACATCGCGCCGTCGGATACCTTGTCCCAATAGGTAGACGAAACATACCGCCCCCACCGCCGTCAGGCCGCCTATCACGATCACCGCGGTCTGCTCCGACGGCCGCGCGCCCTGGTCTCAGCCCCGAGCGCTACGAGGTATGACAACGGGCGATTACGCGGTCCTGTAGGTTGCCTTCTTGTCACAAAGGTTACCAATCCTCGATGCTTGACGCATCGGACGTGCCAACGCAGGATCGTGTCCGGCGGCGATGATCGTCCCACCATCCACGAGACGCGAGCGCGTGAAAGATACAATTTGTCTCGTTCGTGAGACCGCGAGTGTCTCGATGACGAGAGCCGATGCGGCTCGCTTCCAGCCGCAGGCGCTAGAATAAAATAAGCGGCTTGATGATCCCGTCGGACTTGCGTTCCATCATCTCGAAGGCTCGTTCCAACTCGTCAAAGCGAAAGGTATGCGTGGTGAGCCGCGTCGGATCGACCCGGCCGCCCTGGATCAGGCGAAGCAAGCGCTCCATCCGCAGGCGGCCGCCGGGGCATAGCCCCGTACGAATCGTCTTTTCCGCCATCCCCACGCCCCATTCCATCCGCGGGATGTGCACGAACTCGCCCTTGCCATGATAGCCGGCGTTCGAAATGGTGGCGCCCGGCTTGGTGGCCCGGATCGCATTCTGAAAGGGAAGGTCGCCGCCGAGCGCCTCGATCGCCGAATCAACGCCTTCGCCGCCGGTCAAATCCATGATGCGTGCGACCGCGTCTTCCTTTTCGTGATCGACCGTCACATCCGCGCCGTACGAGCGTGCGAGTTCCTGGCGGCGCGCCACCGAGTCCACACCGATGATCAGCCCCGCGCCGAGCATCCGCGCTCCCGCCACCGCCATCAGTCCGACCGGGCCAAGCGCGAACACCGCGACCGTGCCACCGGGAGGGATGTTGGCGTTCTCGGCCGCCATCACTCCGGTCGAGATCATATCGCAGCAGTAGACTGCGGCGTCGTCGGCGACGGCGGCCGGGATGTGCGCCATGTTGGCGTCGGCTTCATTGACGTGGAAGTACTCGGCGAACACGCCGTCCTTGATGTTGGCGAATTTCCATCCGCCCAGCGCGCTACCCGATTGCGAGGAGTGTCCCGCCTGCGAGGCCGCGTCGCCCCACTCGGGCGTAATCGCGCCGACCAGGACGTGATCGCCCGGCTTGAAGCGCTTGACTGCGGCGCCGACCTGATGAACGACGCCCACCGCCTCGTGGCCCAGGGTGAGGTTGTCACGCGGCCCTATTGCGCCGTTGACCGTATGCACGTCGGAGGTGCAGATGAGAGCCTTGGTGGTTTTGACGATGGCGTCGGTGGGGCCGGGGCTGGGAATCGGTTTCTCGGCGAATCCGACCTTGCCGATTCCTTTCATCACGAAGGCTCGCATCGCGGTCGACCTCCATACGGGCAGTCACGGAGCGTGCAGTTACGCAATGTCAAATGCGCGCGTCAGATAGGGAATGTCAAGTACGCAAAGTGGAAATGCGGCGCGAGCGGTCGCGCCGAGATCGTCACGATGCACGCCAGGGTGGTTCGCTCTTGCCGCCGGCGATAGTGCGCAAATGCGCGCGCCGCGCCGCATCGACGCTCGGCGCCTCACCGGCTCTGCGGCGTCCAGCCGGCGGGGCCGGCTTGGCGCTCGCGCCGCCGTTCGGGAGCATCGGCGATTGCCAACGCCGTCCGGGCATCGCCGAGCGGGGTGCGCGAATTCGCGAACGATCGAAGGCGACCAACATCAGTGCCGTGAACCAGCAGGTGACGATAACCGCGGCGCTAGTGTAAGCCGCCCCATAAAAGCCGCTCAGGACCGAACCGAACACCGCGCCCATCGCAAACACCGCAAAGTGCCATGGGGATAACCATCTGCGGCCGTCGTGTTTGACCTTCCGCGTTTTCATCTGGGACGCGCCCTTTCGATTACCTGCCGATGGTGCCATTGTCTCGCCCCGGCCTGTTCGTGACAAGAGCCTTATCAACAAGTATCGTGCGCGGCAGCCATTTTTTTGCCCCGCCGGCCGCCGCGCCCGCGGCGCTGGCGACCGGTGAGGACCTCGCGGTCCGCATCGGTTTTAACCGGCGAGGTCGCGCGCTAAAGTTAACCCACCGGAGAGACCTTCATAATGCCGATGGACGAACGCTACGAGCCCAGCAAAATTGAATCCTACTGGCAGGCCCAATGGGACCGCGCCGACCTCTACCTGACGCGCGAGGACCGCGAGCGGCCAAAGTTCTACGTGCTCGAGATGTTTCCTTACCCCTCGGGCGACGGCCTCTCGGTCGGCCATCTGCACAACTACGTTCCTTGCGACGTGATCGGGCGCTACAAGCGGATGGCCGGTTATAACGTGCTGCACGCGATGGGCTGGGACGCCTTCGGTCTGCCGGCCGAGAACGACGCCCTGCTGAAGGGGCTGCATCCTAAAGAGACCGTGCCGCGCTACGCCGCTAACTTCAAGCGACAGTTGAAATTGGTCGGATGCGCCTACGATTGGACGCGCGAGATCAATTCCTCCACGCCCGAGTACTATCGCTGGACCCAGTGGTTCTTTCTGTTGATGCTCAAGCGCGGACTCGCGTTCCGCGCCACCGGCTCGCAATGGTGGTGCGAGAAGTGCCGCACCATCCTGGCCAACGAGCAGGTGGTCAACGGATGCTGCTGGCGGCACACTGACACCCCCGTCACCAAGAAGGACCTCGAGCAATGGTTCTTCAAGATCACCGCCTACGCCGACCGCTTGCTCGACGACCTCGAGGGGATCGACTGGCCCGAACCGATCAAGCTGATGCAGCGCAACTGGGTCGGACGATCCGAAGGCGCCGAACTGGCCTTCCCGGTGGACGGCCATCCGGGCAAGGAGGTCCGCTTCTTCACCACCCGGCCCGACACGGTCTTCGGCGTATCGTTCATGGTGCTGGCGCCGGAGCATCCGCTGGTCGCCGAGATTACCACGGCGGAGCGGCGTGTCGCGGTCGAGGAGTACGTTACGCAGGCCCGGCGCCAGAGCGAGATCGAACGGTTATCGACGGTCAAGGAAAAGACCGGCGTCTTCACCGGCGCTCACGCGCGCAACCTGTTTAACGGCAAACAAGTTCCTATCTGGATCGCCGACTACGTCCTCATGGGCTACGGCACCGGCGCGATCATGGGCGCGCCCGGCGAGGATCAGCGCGACTACGAGTTCGCGAGCAAGTACGGCCTCGAGATTCCGCTGGTCACCGCGCCCGCCGACGGCAGTCCGCAGCCTGCGGGCCGCGCATTCTCCGATTACGGCGTCAATATCAATTCGTCGAGCGCCGAGCTGAACCTCGACGGTCTGAAAACCGCCGACGCGCTCCGCGCCGTGTGCAAGTACGCCGAAGAGCACGAAATCGGCCGCGCCACCGTCACCTACCGGATGCGCGACTGGCTCATCTCGCGTCAGCGCTACTGGGGATGCCCCATCCCGATCGTCTACTGCTCGCGCGACGGTATCGTGCCGGTCCCCGAGGAGCAGCTCCCGGTGATGCTGCCCGACATGAAGAACTACCAGCCCTCGGGCACCGGGCGATCGCCGCTGGCTAATTCGCCCGAGTTCGTCAACACCACCTGCCCAAAGTGCGGCGGCCCGGCCGAGCGCGAGACCGACACGCTCGACGGCTTCGCCTGCTCGTCGTGGTATTTCCTGCGCTTCGCCTCGCCGCACTACGACCGCGGGCCGTTCGAGCCCGCGATGGCGGATTACTGGTTGCCGGTAGACCTCTACGTCGGCGGCGCAGAGCACGCCGTGATGCATCTGCTGTACGCGCGGATGTGGACCAAGGTGATGTTCGACTCAGGGATGGTGAAGTTCAAAGAGCCGTTCGCGGTTCTGCGCAACCAGGGCATGATTTGGGCCGCCGACGGCCAGAAAATGTCCAAGAGCAAGGGCAACGTGGTCACGCCCGACGCGATGGTCGACAAGTACGGCGCCGACGCGCTCAGGCTCTGGGAGCTTTTCATGGGCCCGTTCGAGGAGCCGACCAACTGGAACGAAGAGGGCGTGGTCGGCACCGCGCGATATCTCTCGCGCGTGTGGAACGCGATGCGCCGCTTCGTCGCGGCCGGAAGTCCGGCCGGCAATCCGAGCGTCGAGACCATCCGCCGCGTCCACAAGACCATCCAGACCGTCACCGATCATCTCGAGCGGCTGCGCTTCAACACCGCGCTCGCCACGCTGATGGATCAGCTCAACTACCTGATGAAGCTCGCGCCCGCGGACGCCGGCCGCTTCGCGTTCGAGAGCTACGTGGTGATGCTCGCGCCGATGGCCCCGCATATCGCCGAAGAACTGTGGCGCGCGCTGGGGCATACGGCGTCGGTCCATCTCGAGCCGTGGCCGAAGTTTTCCACCGATCTCGCACGTGACGAGATGGTCACACTGCCGGTGCAGGTCAACGGCAAGGTGCGCGACCGGCTCGTGGTTCCCGCCGGCGGATCGGAAGCGGTCAATACCGCGCTCGCGCTGGCGAGCGAATCGGTCAAGCGCCACCTCGATGGCAAGCAGCCGAAGAAGATCATTTACGTTCCCGACAAGCTGGTCAGCATCGTCGCCTGATTGTTTCAATGACATTCGCGAGGCGGCTCCGCCGTCGCCGCGATCATTTCTTCAAGGAGTTCATCCTCTTCAAGGAGTTTATCCGCGATGGCCGAGAGCGACATTCTCAGATTCGAGCGCCGCCCCAATCACGTGGTTCTGACGCTCAACCGTCCCGAGAAGCGCAACGCGCTTAATGGCGCGATGTTTGAAGCGCTCGACCACGCGTTTGCGACCATCGAACCCGACACGAGCATCCGCGCGATGGTGTTGCGGGGCGAAGGTGCGGCCTTTTCTTCGGGAGTCGATTTGCGCGAGCTCGAGCAGATCGAGTCGAGCGGCGGGCGCTGGACCGTCGGCCCGCAAGATCTTTTCCGGCGTCTCGAAGCGTTGCCGATCCCGACTATCGCGGCCGTGCAGGGCGCGACGCTGACCGGCGGACTGGTGCTGGCGCTGCTATGCGATTTGCGGGTCGCGGCGGAAAACGCGGGCCTGGGGATGACACCGGCGCGAATCGGCCGCGTGCCCGACTACTTCGTCTTCCGCAAGTTCATGGCGCTGGTCGGACCGGCCCATAGTGCGGAAATCATGTTCACTGCCACGCCGCTCAGCGCCAAACGTGCGTATGAGATCGGCCTGGTCGACCGCGTGGTGGTTGACGAGCGGCTGGGTACCGAGGCGGAGGCGATGGCCGAGCGGATCGCCGCCAACGCGCCGCTCTCGTTGCGCGCGATGAAAGCCTCGATTCGCCGCTGCCTGAGCGACACCTACAACGCCGAGCACAAGGACATCGACGAGTTGCGCAACGCGGTGCTACGCAGCCGCGACGGCAAGGAAGGCGTGCGCGCGTTTCTGGAGAAGCGCAAGCCCGTATGGACCGGCGAGTAGAACGCGAGCGCTCGTTGCCCGGCCGCCTCGACTCTTGATGCGCGCGGCGCGGTCGTGCGATGCTCGGGCCGCACAACGCCCGCACCATCCCTAACGAATTTGCGCAGACGCAAGGAGTCGCTCTCATGGCCGAGGATATTCTCAAGGTCGAACGCCATCCCAATTACGCCACCATCACGCTCAATCGCCCCGAGAAGCGCAACTCGCTCAACGAGGCGCTGCTCGCGGCGATGGACAAGGCGTTCGCCGCGATCGAAGACGACAAGGAAATCCGCGCCGTCATCCTGCGCGGCGCCGGCAAGAGCTTCTCCGCCGGACTCGACCTGGCCGAAGCCGATCGTCTCGAGGGCGGGCATACTCCGGTCAGCATCGAGCGCACCTTCCATCGCCTCGAACAGCTTCCGGTGCCGACTATCGCCGCCGTGCAGGGCGCCGCGCTGGCCGGCGGATGCGAACTCGCGCTGCATTGCGACCTCCGCGTCGCGGCCGAGGACGCGCGAATCGGGATGACCGTCGCGCGCGTCGGATTGGTGGTGCCCTACGACTTCATCCGCAAGCTGATCGAGATCATCGGTATGGCCAACACCGCGCAAATTCTCTACACCGGCGAGCCGGTCAACGCCCAGCGCGCGCTCGCGATGGGGATGGTGCACGAGGTGGTGCCCAACGACAAACTCGATGCGGCCGCCGTCGCGTGGGCCGAGAAAGTGTCGGCCAACGCGCCGCTCTCGCTACGCACGATGAAGAAGAGCATGCGGCGCTCGATGAGCGAGGCCAACGACGCGTGGCACGACGATATCCTGGAGATGGGCCGGATGGTGCGCGCGAGCAAAGACGCCAGGGAAGGTGTCCGGGCGTTTCTGGAGAAGCGCAAGCCCGTCTGGCGTGCCGAGTAGTTTACCAACCCTCGCGGCGCCGCGTCGTCGCGCGCTGAAGGTCTGAACTCCCTCCCCCGCAGTTTTGGGGGAGGCTTGCTCGTCTTTATCTTCATGGTCATCCTGCCACGAGCGCGACGCCCTCCGCGCTGCACCCGCCCGGTGGCAGAGACCTCGCGCACTATTGCCGACGGCGTCGACGTTAGACGGGGCGGCGAATCCGGGTACGGCCACCGCCGAAGGGGCCGGCGTCCTAGAACTCCTCGTGGCGCTGGAGCGCGCGGCGCAGCGCCGCCACGTTCTGCACCAGCACGCTCGGCAGATTCAGCGTCCCCGCCACGGCCGAGTACGGGTACAGCCGCGAGTTGATGTGCGCGTGCAGCGGCAATCCCTCGCCCTGGTGGATTTCGTAGTCCAGGGGCAGCGGCCCCAGCACCCGCAGAATGCGGCAGATCGCGCGCGCGAAAAGCCGTAGCTGCTCGGGCTCGAGCTCGGCCAGCGTGCCGCGAAACCGCGGCATCATCACGTCGTAGCTGCGCGGGAACGCACCGATGGGGCTGGCGAAGCTGACCACGCCGTCGCGCTTCTCGATGAGCAAGTTCAGCCGCTCGACCAGCTCGAGCAACTCTTCCCACAGCCCGGGCATCCGCTGTTCGGCCTCGGCCTCGGCCACCAGCGCCGGCAACGCCGAGGGCGCACCAATGAGCTGTTGATGAAGGTGCGGCTGCGAGGCGCCGGACTCGCGCCCCTGGTTTTTGCGGATCACGATCGAGCGCACCGCGCGGTTCTCCAGCGCGCGGCGCATCACGGCGACGTCGGTCTGGAGGAGCCGCAGGAAATGCTCTTCGCCGAGCGCCCCGGTACACATCAGGTCGCCGGCCGCGCGCGGCTGGAGGTTCGCGAAGTGGCGCGGATCCTCGACCACGATGTACGATTCGTTGCGTCCGCCGGTGAGTTCGGCCGGGACGCGCGGGAAGAGGTTGTTGAACACCCGCATCACCCACTGGGCCCCCGCGCCGGCGCCGCCGGCGGTCTCGTCGCCCTTCCATCGCGGGAACTCGGCGGGTGTGACGCGCAAAATTTCCGCCGGCGCCATTGCTTCGTTGCCGGGACAGAATGGGCAGGTCGCCTGCGCCTGCGCGATCTCCTCGGCGCCAAGGGTGGGCGCCGCCGGGTCGAGTTCGCTGCGGCCGCCCAGCGTGAAGGCGAAGCTCTTGCCACGCACGTCGACGACGTAAGAGATAACGCCGGTCACCGGATTCTTGATCCAGACCAGCGCGCCGTCGCGAATTTCGTATTCCATCGCCATCCGTCAATTCTTAGCCTTGGCGCTGCCGGGTTTTCAACGCGCGCATGATTTGCGCCGCGACTGGGGGTGCGGTGCGCGCGCGACCTTGCCAAGGGGAGTTAGCTGATTTCCGTGGCCCGATTTGAGCGCCGCTCTCTAAAGTTGAGCTTCCGGAAGAATCGGCGAAGACGCGAAACCGCCTACGTCCGCGTACGCTCTGCCGTCAGTTCGGCAGGCAGAACCAGAGCGCCTCGAAGATGGCTGTCAGGGCCAGGATGGCGGCGACGATCTTGAGCGCTTCGTCGCCGGTGTCGCCGCCATACGTCTCGGGCCAGAACGGCAGCCAGGGAAAGGGATTGGCCGGATTGACTTTGCGCATCACGAAGCCTTTTGGCGAGGAACCTTCCTCGCGGCTTCTGCCTCAAATGCTATCGTAACGGACCCTAGCTTGACAGTGCCGGAGGGCTCGGTTATCCGTTTAAGAGGACGCGCTTGCGCTTGGGCGACTCGGGGTCTGGCGCTCCGCTCACGGGCGGACACCAGGCTTTTTTTTGACCGCCGCCCATAGCATGCTTGCGCGAGTATTGGTGAAGGGTCCAATAAAAAGATACTTGTTCACGCCCGGACCGGCGCCGGTTCCGCCCGAAGTGCTGCTCGAGATGGCGCGTCCGATGATCCATCATCGGACGCCCGAGTTCAGCGCCGTGCTCGACCAGGCGCGCGAGCGGATGCGTCCGCTGTTCGGCACGCGCCAGGAGGTGATCCTGCTCTCGGCCAGCGGCACCGGCGCGATGGAGGCGGCGGTGACCAATCTGCTCGCGCCCGGCGACCATGCGGTCTACGTCAACGGCGGCAAGTTTGGCGAGCGCTGGGGCAAGCTGCTCGCCGCGTATGGGATGACCGGCCACGAGATCCGCGTCGAATGGGGCCGCGCGGTGCGTCCGGAGCAAGTCGAGGAAGCGCTGCGAGCCAATCCCAATGCGCGTGCGGTGCTGATGCAGGCGAGTGAAACCTCGACCTGCGCGGTGCATCCGGTGGCCGAAATCGCCGCGCTCACGCGGGCCCGCGACGCGCTGCTGATCGTCGACGGGATAACCTCGGTCGGCGTGTTCGAGCAGAAGATGGATGAGTGGGGCGTCGACGCGTTGGTCACCGGAAGTCAGAAGGCGCTGATGCTGCCGCCGGGGCTCGCGATGGTGGCGCTGTCGGAGCGCGCGCTGGAGCGCGCGCAACGCTCGCGCACGCCGCGTTATTATTTCGATCTCGTGCGCGAGCTTAAGGCCCAGCGCGACGAGCATACGACGGCCTGGACCGCCGCCGTTTCGCTGGTGGCGGGGCTCAACAAGTCGCTCGAGATGATTCACGATGAAGGGTTGCCGCAGGTCTTCGCACGCCATCGCGTGATGGCCGCGGCGACGCGCGCGGCGGCGCCGGCCCTGGGACTGGATCTCCTCGCGCCGGACAATCCCGCTCCGGGCGTGACCGGCATTCTCATGCCGGCGGGGCTCGACGGATCGAAGCTGGTGCGCTACATGCGCGACGAGTTAGGCGTGTCGGTGCAGGGCGGGCAGGATCAGATGAAAGGCAAGCTGGTGCGTATCGGCCACATGGGCTACCTGAGCCCTTTCGACATGCTGATTGCGGTCGCGGCGCTGGAGACGGCGCTCGCCCATCTGGGTCATCGCTTCGACCGTGGCGCGGGCGTGGCCGCGGTCGCTCGCCGCATCGCTGAGAGAGCTTGAGCGAACGCCATGGCGGATACGACGCTGCGCGTTCTGCTGAGCGACCCCCTCAATCCGCAGGGAGTCGAGGTGTTTCGCCGCTACCCGCAGCTCGAGGTCGACATCAAGACCGGACTCAAGTCGGCCGAGTTGGCGGAAATAATCGCGCCCTACCATGGGTTGGTGGTGCGCAGCGCGACCCAGGTGACGCGCGAAGTCGTCGAGCGCGCCGATTCGCTGCGCGTGATCGGGCGGGCCGGCGTGGGCGTCGACAATATCGACCTCGAAGCGGCGACGCGGCGGGGAATCGTGGTGATGAACAGCCCGCTCGGCAACAGTATCACCACCGCCGAGCACGCGATCTCGATGATGATGGCGCTGGCGCGGCACATCCCGGCAGCCAACGCGGCGGTGCGCGCGGGGCGCTGGGAGCGCAGCAAGTTCATCGGTATCGAGGTCTTCAACAAGACCCTGGGCGTGATCGGGCTGGGCAATATCGGGCGCATCGTGGCCGAACGAGCGCTCGGGCTTAAGATGAAGGTCATCGGCTACGACCCGATTCTGACCGGCGAGGCGGCGGCGCGGATCGGGGTCGAGATGGTGACGCTGGAACAGCTCTACCGGCGCGCCGATTTCATCACCACGCACGCGCCGCTGACCCGCGACACCAAATCGCTGGTGGGCCGGGCGGCGTTCGCGATGATGAAGCCGGGCGTGCGGATCATCAACTGCGCGCGCGGCGGAATCGTCGACGAGCAGGCGCTCGCCGAGGCGCTCGCCTCGGGCAAGGTCGCCGGCGCGGCGCTCGACGTCTTCGTCGAAGAGCCGCCGCCGAAGGACCATCCGCTGCTCCGGTTCGACAACGTGATCGCGACGCCGCATCTGGGCGCGGCGACCGACGAGGCGCAAATCCAGGTCGCGATCGACATCGCGCAGCAGACCGCCGAATTTCTCATCAACGGCGTGATCAGCCACTCGGTGAATATGCCGGCGCTCTCGCCCAAGGAACTGGAAACGCTCGGACCTCATCTGCGGCTCGCCGAGCGGCTGGGCCGCCTCGCCGCGCAGCTCATCAGTGAGTCGCCGACGCAAATCACGGTCGGCCTGGGAGGCGAGGCGGCGGGGCTCAAGGCCGAGCCGATCACGGCGGCGGCGCTCAAGGGACTGCTGAGCGGCTTCCTCGATCAGGATTTCAACTACGTCAGCGCGCCCTTCATCGCGCGTGAGCGCGGCATCGCAGTCACTGAGAGCCGCTCGCGCGAGACCACCGACTACATCAACACGCTCACGCTGAGCGTGCGCACGCCGAGCGGCGCGCACGAGGTCGCCGGCGCCGTGATCGGCAACCGTGGACTCCGGTTGATCCGAATCGACGGCTATCGGCTCGAGGCGGTGCCCGAGGGCTACTTCCTGATGCTGCACAACCGCGACGTGCCCGGCGTGGTGGGCGCGGTGGGCTCGATGCTGGGGCAGGCGGGGATCAATATCGCGGGGCTGGAGCTGGGACGCGATCGCGCGGGCGGGATGGCGCTCAGCCTGGTCGAGGTCGACGGGGCGGTCCCGGCCGAAGTGCTCGAGCGCCTCAAGACCCTCCCGGCCATAGTCTCGGCCGCGCTGCTCAAGCTCTAAGATGTGCCCGCACGTATTCCAGATACGGCCGAAGCGAGGCGCCGCGCGGAATCGCCGCGCACGGATGTGACGCGATGAAGACAGTGGCGGTGGTCGGCACCCAATGGGGTGACGAGGGCAAGGGCAAGATCGTCGACCTGCTGGCGGCCGACGCCGACGTCGTGGTGCGCTTCCAGGGCGGCAACAACGCCGCGCACACGCTGGTGGTCGACGGCGAAAAATTCATCCTGCGCCTGATCCCGGCGGGTGCACTGCATCCGGGCAAGGTCTGCGTGATCGGCAACGGCACGGTGGTCGATCCGCTGGCGCTGGCCGAGGAACTTGCGGCGCTCCGCGCCCGCGGACGCTTCACCGACGCCGCGCTGCTCAAGCTCAGTTGCGACGCGCACATCGTGATGCCGTACCATCGCGCGATCGACCGCGCGCGCGAGGCGCGGGCCGGCAAGCTGGCCATCGGAACCACCGGCTTCGGCATCGGGCCGGCTTACGAGGACAAGATGGCGCGCGTGGGGCTGCGCTTCGACGAGCTCAACAACTTTGCGCGCTTTCGCGACAAGCTCACGCGCAATATCGCCGACAAGAACGTCTACCTGCGCGCCGTGCTCAAGGCCAAACCGCTCAAGGGCCCGGAGATCGTCGATCAGATGAAACGCGTGCGTCCCCGGATACTGCCGTATCTGTGCGACACCGGCGCCTACCTGGCCGAGGCGGTCGCCGCCGGCAAGCGCGTGCTGTTCGAGGGCGCGCATGGCACGATGCTCGACATCGATCACGGCACCTATCCGTTCGTGACCTCGTCCAATTGCATCGCGAGCGCGGTCTTTGCCGGCGCGCCGCTCGCCCCGGGCCGCCTCGACGCGGTGCTCGGCATCAGCAAGGCCTACACCACGCGAGTCGGCGCGGGACCGTTTCCGTCGGAAATAAAAGGCGCGCTCGCCAACCGGCTGCGGACCGAGGGCGAAGAGTTCGGCAGCGCGACCGGGCGGCCGCGGCGGATCGGATGGTTCGACGCGGTGCTCGCGCGGCTTGCGGTGCGGCTTAACGGGATGTGGGGGCTCGCGCTCACCAAGCTCGACGTGCTGACCGGGATCGATCCGCTGCGCGTGTGCGTCGCGTATCAACTCGGCGCCAAGCGCTACGACGAGATGCCGCCCGGGCGCGGCATGCTCGAACGCGCACGCCCGGTGTACGAGGAGATGTCCGGATGGAGCGAGAGCTTAGGCGGCGCGCGCGCGTTGAGTGACTTGCCGCCCAATGCGCGGCGCTACCTGGAGCGAGTCGCGGAACTCGCAGGCGTGCGGCTCGCGATGGTCGGGGTGGGCGCGCCGCGCGAGGCGACGATCGTGCTCAGCAATCCATTTTTGGCGTGACTCAACCGCCTCTCTGAGCCCTCGGTTTCTGACTCAGGCGGCGCAGACCGCCCCGAGGCTGGAGATCGCGACGCCGCGGCGGCCCTGCCGGATGTCATTGCGGTCGAAGCCGTTGGTGCAATAGGCGAGCGAGATTCCGCTCGCCGGATCGGCCCATCCGATTTGGCCGCCCGCGCCGCCATGCCCGAAGGCCGCCGGCGAGTTGGTTTTGCCGAAGCCGCGGAAGTTGGCCATCCCGTCGTCGCCGGCGAGCACCACGCCGAGTGCGCGGTTGACCTTGTGGCCGAGATACGGGTCGGTATAGTCGCCCGAGCGCGGGCGCAGTGCTTCGGCGAGCGTCTGCGGCTTCCACAGCGGCTGTCCGTCCTTGCCGCGATTGTGCATCACGCCCTGGTAAAAGAGCGCGAGATCGGCCGCGGTCATGATCCCGCCGCCGCCGGGCACTCCCGCCTCGCGCACCCCCGGCGTATTGAAGCCCAGGATCATCTCTTCGACCACTTCGGTCTCGATCATCGGCGGGAAGCCCAGCTTGCGCAATTCCTCGGGCGAGAGCGCCTCGCCGACGTAGACCAGGTCAGCGACGCGATGATGAAGCTCCGGCGCGAGCCCCAGATACATCCCGGGCAGGCCGAGCGGCAGCGCGATACGCTCGCGCACGAACTGGCGGAAGTCCATCCCGGCGCGGCGCTCGATTATCTCGGCGATCACCCAGAAGCTGGCGGTCGGATGGTAGAAGAAGCGGCTGCCGGGCGGAAATTCCGGACGCCATCTGCCAAAACGCTCCAGGCGTTTTGCACGATCGCGCCATTCGCTCTGCGCATACGGCGCGTTGGGAAAGCCGGCGGTGTGCAGAAGCAGTTGTTCGACCGTGACCACGTCCTTGCCGTTGGTGCCGAACTCGGGAACGATTTCGGCCGCGCGTTCGCGCACGTCGAGCTTGCCCTCGTCGATCAGCAGCCACGCCGCCGCCGACATTATCGCCTTGGTGCAGGAGAAGATGGTGTAGAGCGTGTCGTTGGTGGCGGGACGATCGGCGCCGCCCTGCACGGCGTGCCCGAAGGTGCGCATCGCGCCTACCTTGCCGTTGCGCGCGATTGCGATCTGGCACGACGGCAGCAGCCCCTGGTTGACTTCGCGCGCGGCGCGCTCGAACAGGGTGTCGACCTTTCGTGGATCGAGGCCGGCGTCGCGCGGGTTATCGGCAAAGAACTCGTGTGCGGACATCGTGGAGTTTCTCCTCGTTGGGCTTCGCCTTGGCCGGAGCGTTGGACGTTTAAAAATAACATACCGGCGGCGAGCCGGTCCATTGCGCGCGGCCGCGGTGGCGGGCGAAGCTGTCGTGCCACACGGGGGAACCGGCCTGAAGAATGGAGTTGCATGATGCAACCCGATGGTGCTATGGATTCTTATCGACATGGTTGCATGATGCAACTAGCGAAACTTGCGCGGCGGCGCCGCCGGACGGCGCTCGCGGAGGGCAGCAATGGCCAGGGAACTCGAATTTTTTTTCGACTATGGAAGCCCATTCAGTTATCTCGCCGACACCCAACTCAAGGGGCTGGCCGAGCGCACCGGTGCGCGCCTGATTTGCCGGCCGATGCTGCTGGGCGCAGTGTTCAAGGAGACCGGCAACTCCTCGCCGATTGCGATCGAGGCCAAGCGAAAGTACATGACGGCCGATCTGGCGCGCTGGGCCAAGCATTACGGCGTGCCGACGCTTAACAATCCGCACTTTCCGATCAACACGATACGCCTGATGCGCGGCGCGGTCGCGGCGGAACGCGCAGGCGTCTTCGCCGCGTATCATCGCGCGGTTTTCGACGCGTTCTGGCGCGAGGGCCTCAACCTCGGCGACGCGGCGGTCGTGCGCGGGGTGCTGGAGCGAGCGGGCCTCGACGCGGAGCGGCTCGCGGCAGCCTGCGAGGAGTCCGCGGTCAAGGACGCGCTGCGCGTGGCGACCGAAGCGGCGGTCGCCCGCGGAGCGTTCGGCGCGCCGACTTTTTTCGTCGGCGATCAGATGTTCTGGGGCAACGACCGCCTGCTGTTCGTCGAGCAGGCGCTGAGCGCGCGTTCGTAGCGCACGGCGCGCGAGGAGCGCGCGAGGAGACAGATCGATGGCTGAAGCGAAGAAACCGGTTGCCGTGGTGGTCGGCGTCGGCGCGGGATTGGGTACGGCGCTGGCGCGAAGATTCGCCAGCGCCTACACGGTCGCGCTGGTCGCGCGGGGCGCGGAAAAGCTCGAGGAGTTGGCCGGCGAAATCAAGGCGGCGGGGGGGCACGCGGTCGCGGTCGCGGCCGACGTGAGCAAGGCCGGCGAAATCGAAACGGCCTTCACGCGGATCCGCGAACAGGCCGGCGAAACCGACGTGCTGCTCTACAACGCGGCGATGCGCCCGTTCGGCCGCTTGATGGAAACCAAGCCGAGCACCTTCGAGAATACCTGGCGGGTCAACGCATTGGGCGCGTTTCTATGCTCGCAGGCGGTGGTTCCGGGCATGCTCGCCCGCAAAAGCGGGGTGATCCTGTTCACCGGCGCGACCGCCGGGATCAAGCCGTATCCGACCTCGGCGGCTTTCGGGCCGGCCAAGTTCGCGCTGCGCGGACTGGCGCAGGTGATGGCGCGGGACCTGGGGCCGCAGGGAATCCACGTGGTCCACATAAATGTCGACGGCCCGATCGACATGCCGTTCATCCATCAGCTTCGCCCGGACCTCAAGCCGGAAGACATGCTTGCGCCGTCGGCGATCGCGGAGACCTACTGGCATCTCGCGCATCAGGACCGCAGCGCATGGACGCAGGAGTTGGACGTGCGCCCGTTCAAAGAGAAGTTCTGAGCCGGGGGCGTGCATTTAAAATTACCCTTCGTTCTCACATGCGCGCAGCGCGATTCAGAACCGTTAGAAATCCTAACTCTGACCCTCTCCCACGTACGCGTGGGAGAGGGCATTGGGAAAAAACGGTACACGAATCCAGTTACGATGCGGCTAAGCGGGGTCGGGACCTTGCGCCGCGACCCATCCCGCACGGCCCGGCAGCGTAACGCGCACGAGCTCGCATACCGGCAGTTCCGCGGCACCCAGGCGCGCCGCGACCTCCCCTAGGCGGACGAATTTTGCCCCGCGCGCTTTCAGCGCGCGAACCAGGGCGGTGAAACTTTCCAGCTCGGCCATCCCCTCGGTTTCGGCATGAACGGTATGAACGTTGAGTCGGCCGGCGTTGAACTGCGTCAAATAGAATTCCAGCACCGCGGCCGCGTCGGGCAGGTCCTCGCGTCCCATCACTTCGTCCAGGGTCGGGAGCGTGGTTGGAATCTCGGGGGTGTGGAGGACTTCACCGTCGACGCGGCATCGAAACGGCGTCCTGCCGCGTGTGTCGCTGCGATAGCTGAGTCTCATCGAGTCGAGCACTCTAAGCGCGATTGCGTTGGTGCGCCATCCGGGGGCCGCGAAACCGAGCGCCGGTTCGCGGAAGATCGCGCGGTAGGCCTCGAACGCCTCGTCCAGCTCGGCGCGGATTCCGGCCTCGCCCAGCTTGTCGATTCCGTCCTGCCATCGCACATGGTCCCAGCCGTGCACGCCGATCTCGAAGCCCGCGCGTTTGAGTCCGCGCACGACGTTGGGGAGCGCAAGTGCGATCGGCCGCGCCGGCAGCAGCGTGCCCGAGAGCACCGTGCGCAGGCCATACATCCTGACCGCTTTGGTGCGGCGCATTTTTTTCAGGAAGCCGGGATTGCGCAGCACGCGCACTACCGCGCGTCCCGAGTTGTCCGGACCCATCGCGATGTAAAAGCTCGCCGCGACGCCCTCGGCCGCGAGCATCCGCGCCAGGCGCGGCACGCCGTCCCTGAGTCCCTGATGGGTGTCGACGTCAATTTTGAGCGCGACTTCCAAAGCGTTCACCGAGTGCTTCGATTATGCGCTCCATCTGGATGCCTCGCGAACCTTTGACCAGCACGACGTCGCCCTCGCGCACGAGCGCGCACACCAGGTCCGCGGCAACGGCGCTATCAGGCGCGGTGAGCACGCCGGCGCGGCCGGAAATACCGGGCGCGCCGGCGGCCGCGCTCATCTCCGGACCCACGGCGACGAAGGCCGCGGGCGCAAGGCGCATCACGGCGGCGGCGGCCTCGGCGTGCATCGCGGACGCGAGCGCGCCCAGCTCCAGCATGTCGCCGAGCGCGACGATCAGGCGCGCGCCGGAAGCCCGCGCGCTTTCGTGCGCGGCATCGAGCGCGGCGCGCACTGAGCGCGGGTTGGCGTTGTAGGTGTCGTCGATCACCAGCAGGCCGCCGAGCGCGCGCATCTGCAAGCGCCCGGCGACCGGCGCGACGCTTTCGAGCGCGCGAGCGACGGCGGCGAGTTCGTCGGCCGCAAGCGGGCGGGCGCGCAATGCGGCGGCGGCCGCCACGGCCGCCGCCGCATTGCGCGCCGCCGCGGCGCCGAGTAGCGCCAGCGCGAGGTCGAGCTGCGCCGGCGCGCCCGCGGCGACCAGCCGCGGGCTGAGCGCGAGCCTCACCCGCGCGCGCGCGACGCCGGCCGCGGCCGGCGCGCGCGCCGCGATTCGCACGTCAGCCGCCCTGTCGGCGCCGAAGGTCACGACCTCGGCGCCGACAGGGATGCGTTCAATCACCAGGCGCTCTTCGGCGCACGCCACCACCGCGCGGCGCGCGGTGGTGAACAGCGCGGCCTCCTCGTCGGCGATTTCCTCGAGGCTGCCCAGCCCTTCGCTATGCTCGACGTCGACGTTGAGCACGACGGCTACGTCGGGTTCGACGATTCGCGCCAGGCGCGCAATCTCGCCGCGGGTGTTGGTGCCGCATTCCAGCACGGCGGCGCGATGACTCTCGCTGAGCATGAAGATCGTCATCGGCACGCCGATGAGATTGTTGAGGTTGCCCGGTGTGGCCAACGTCTCACCGAAAAGCGCGCGCACTACGGCTGCGCAAAGCTCCTTGGTGCTGGTCTTGCCCACCGCGCCGCCGATCGCGACGCATCCCAGGGGACGCGCCGTGCGCGTGCGGCGCAGATGATGGCGGGCGAGATCGCCAAGGGCGGCCAGCGTGTCATCGACTTCGACCGCGGCAAGGCCGGCCGGGCGGCGGCCGCGCGCGACTAGCGCGGCCGCGGCGCCGCGTCGCGCCGCTTCGGCCAGGTAGGCATGGCCGTCGCGGCCGGCGCCTTGAAGCGCCACGAACAGGGCTCCGGCGCTCAGCGCGCGAGTGTCGCTGAGCACTCCTCGCACGATCGTGTCGGGCGCGCCGAACAGCTCACCGCCGGTTGCGGCGGCGATTTCGTGGAGCTTGAAAGCGCACAGGTTAGTCGGTATCGGTGTCGCCATCGTTGTGGCCGCGCCGGTCGCGGCCGAGGAACCTAACTGAGACCTATCAGTGATTACGTGTCTCGGTGCGGCTTGACAACCGTGCGGCGGGCGGACAAGTTTCGTTCGTCGGAAGCACGCCCAGGAGGAGTTACGCGATGGCCCAGGCTGCATCACCGTTGGTCGGCATAGTCATGGGGAGCAAGAGCGATTGGGAGCACATGTCGGCGGCGGCCGAGATCCTGACCGAATTTAAAGTGTCACACGAGGTGAGAATTCTCTCCGCGCATCGCACGCCCGATCTCACGCTGGAGTATGCAGCGTCGGCTGTGGAGCGCGGCCTGCAGGTGATGATCGCGGGTGCCGGCGGCGCGGCCCATCTGCCCGGCGTGATCGCGGCCAAGACCATACTGCCGGTAATCGGCGTGCCGATGCCGACCACGGCGCTGAGCGGGATGGATTCGTTGCTGTCGATCGTGCAGATGCCGCGTGGCGTGCCGGTGGCGACGATGGCGATTGGCAAGTCCGGCGCCGCCAACGCCGGCTTGTTCGCGGTCGCGATTCTCGCGCTCGGTCGCGAGGAGATCGCCGAGCAGTTGGTCAAATGGCGGGCTGCGCGCGCGCAGGAAGTGCTTCAGCAGAAGCTGCCCTGATCACAAAGCGTCGTGGAGGTATCGATGCGACGGCTGTCGGCGAGATTCCAGGAACGCCTGCGATCGATCAGAGCTTCCGCCGTTGTCCGTGCTGTCCTTTGCGCGGCGATGATCTTCATGCCGGTTGCCGGCGTCGGCGCCAAAGCCGCGCGCGCCGCCGACGCACCCCAGATAGTGGTCAAGATCAGCGGCAAGTTGCCTGTGCCGCCTGCGATTGCGCTCGGCGTGATCGCGACCGATCCGGTGTTGCAACAGGTTCTCAGCCAGGATTTCCAGGTGGCGGGACGGCTGGCCAGCGCCAGCGCAACCTCGGAATTGACCTTGACCGTTACGCTGACCCATCGCGCGTTGGAGCCGGGGATGTCGCTCAACGACGTGGCTCCGGGCAATGGCGACGCGGTTGCGCTGCTCCAGCAGGTCGGGGTCAAACCGCCGCCGCTGCCGGAACAGGCCGTGCCGGATCAGGACGGCGAGTCCGACGCGGACGATACGACCGCGGCTGAAGGCAACTCGCACACCAAGAACGACGTCAAGAGCTATGAGCAGCAGGACGAGACGGAGCAGCAGCCCGTTCCGATGGGAGGGGGGATGCCGTTTCCGCTGATGCCATGGCCGGTGCCTCCGGCTACGGCGCAAGAGCGCTCGGCGCTACCGCCCGACATGCAGCCGTTCGAGCGCACCAGCCCGCGCGAGGAGGCGCGCCGTGAACGCGAGGCGAGCGCCGTCTATGACACGGTTTTCGTCGCACGCGCAACGGCAGGGAACGATGGGAGTGAGTTGACCGTCGTCGCTGTGGCGCACCCCGGCTTCGACGCGCATGAGGCCAGGAAACTCATCGCCGAGGAAATCGCCAACAGCGTCCTGCATTAGGAGCATCGCGCTGCGATCCAGCCGCGCCGCCGGCTATTGGTTGTTGCTGTCAGCGGGTGCGATCGAGCGCGAAGAAGGTGGCTTTCGCAGCCGCGCGGCGATCGGCGCCTTCGGACGGCCGACGACCGTGGTCTTAGGCAACCGCGCCGCAACGGCAGCCTGCGGCGCGCGCGCAGTCATCGGTGCGCGCGCAGTCATCGGTGCGGGCGCAGTCATCGGTGCGGGCGCAGTCATCGGTGCGGGCGCAGTCATCGGTGCCGGTGCGGCCATTGGTGCGGGCGCGACCGCCGGCGGTATCGCAGCGCTCGGTTCGGTGGGCGCGGTTGGCGGCGACGATTGATGGAAGCCGAATTCGCCGCGATGGTGCTCGGAGGCGATGACGTAGAGCACGACAATCGCGGAGAGCACGATTACCACCATCACCACGCGCCCCCAGGGCCTGCGCTTATGATCGCGTAGGGCGAGCGGCTCGGACATCCGCGGCGCCGCTACCGCCGCTAGCTCGGCGCGTTGCACCTCGCGCACGAAGCGCATCGCGACCTCTTCACCGTCCAGGTTGAGAAAGGCGGCATAGCGGCGCAGAAACGGCATCAGGTATAGCTGGTCCGAGATGAGGCCGTAGTCGCTGCTCTCGATCATGTTGATGTAATGAGCGGGGATGCGGGTCTCGGCGACGATGTCGGCGCGCGATAGACCTTGCCGCTCGCGCGCAGCGGCCAGAGTCCTGCCCAAGCTGGGCTCGCCCTCGGCGCTCGCTTTTGACGGTTCGGCCGGCGGCGAAGATGGAGCGGGGCCGCTATCGGTGTTGATCGCTGCCGGCGGCGAAGATGGAGCGGGGCCGCTATCGGTGCCGATCGCTGCTGGCGGCGCGTAGCCGCCGCTATCGGTGTTGACCGCTGTTGGCGGCGCGGAGCCGCCGCCGTCATCGGTGTTGACCGTTGCTGGTGGCCAGGTGTCGCCGACAGGGTCGGCCTGATTGCCGGCGGCCTCGGTCGCGTTGCGAGACTTGGCGTCGGAGTCGGTCCTGTTTCCGGACTTGGTCTCGCTTCCGGAGCTCACGGCTTCTTTGGTTTTCCGTGCGGCAGCCATCCCCCCCGTTTCCTCCCCGCCGATATTCAAAGCGATACGAAGTCGCGTCGACAGGAGAAACTTACAATTAGCGCGCCGTGAAACCAAGTCCCTGTTTCACAAATGAAAATCTGGCGTGCACAGGTGCGCGCCAGCCGGTTCCAGCCCAGGCAAGCCGGATGCAGTCGGCGCGATCCCCTCATCGCCGTGGAACTTAGTGCCCCTTTCCGTCGATTCTCCGGCGCGGTATCGTATTTCACTTCGCGGGATCGTTTGTAACAATTGCGCACGACGCGGCCTCCATTCGTTGTGTGGTGAACCGCCCCGCACTGCGTCACTTACGGGAAAATTTGAGCTCAGCCGAAAAGATAACCGCGATTCGCGAGCCCCAGCCGGCGACGGACAGATCGCTCGTGTCGGTGGTGGTCCCGGTCTACAACGAGGCGGCCAATCTACTTGCACTGTGGACACGGTTGGAGCCGGTGATGCACGCGTGCGGGCGGCCGTGGGAGGTTTTGTTCGTCGACGACGGTTCGGCCGATCAATCGCTCGACATCCTGCGCGAGATTGCAACTGCCGCGCGTGGCGCGGTGCGCGTGGTCGAACTGGCGCGCAACTTCGGCCAGCACTCCGCCATCCTGGCCGGCTTTCGCCAGTGCCGCGGCGAGATCGTGGTGACGCTCGACGCCGACTTGCAGAACCCGCCCGAGGAGATTCCGCGGCTGCTGGCCGCGATCGATGCTGGCAACGACGTGGTCGGCGGATGGCGCGAAGTGCGCCACGACTTCGCCTATCGCCGTTTCGCCTCGAATCTGCAAAACCGGGTGACCTCGATGATCGTGGGTGTGCCGATGCATGACTATGGATGCATGCTGCGGGCCTATCGCCGCCACATCGTCGACACCGTGGTGGCCTGCGATGAGAAGGCGGCCTTCGTGCCGGCGCTGGCCAACTCGTTCGCCAAGCGCGTGGCGGAGATACCGGTCGGTCACGACGAGCGCCAGAGCGGCAGTTCCAAGTACAACCTGTTCCGTCTCGTCCATCTGAGCCTCAATCTCATCACCGGCTTCTCGATGATGCCGATTCGGGCGGTGAGCGTCGCCGGGATACTGGTGTTCGTGCTCGACGCGCTGCTGGTGTTGCTGCTGCTCGCCCATCGCGTCCTCTATGGCCCGCAGCAGGAGGGCGCGCTGTGGACGTTGTTCGCGCTTAATTTCCTGGTGCTGGGCTTCGTCCTGCTCGCCGTGGGCCTGATCGGCGAGTACGTGGGGCGCATCTACCTGGAGGTGCGCAAACGCCCGACCTATATCGTGCGCGCCGTGCATGGCGGCGAATCCGATCCGCCGGAGCGCCGCTGAAGAAAACGTGGCCGCCGAAAATCCTCACGCCATCGCGCCGCGGCCGGGCGGCGCGCGCTGTCTGCTGTTCGCCTACCACGAGATGGGCTACGGATGCATGGAGGCGTTGCTGGAGATGGGCGTGCCGGTGGCGGCGCTGTTCACGCATGAAGATGATGCGCGCGAGAAAATCTGGTGGCGCTCGTGCGCCGCTCTGGCGCGCCGCCACGGCGTGCCGGTGTACACGCCGGAGCGCCTCGACCAGCCGTGGATCGAACGAATCGCGGCGATGCGCCCGGCGATCATCTATTCGTTCTACTACCGCAACCTGCTGCCTGACGCGGCGTTGCGCTCGGTGCCGCTCGGCGCGTACAACCTGCACGGCTCGCTGCTGCCGGCCTATCGCGGCCGCGCGCCGGTCAACTGGATGCTGGTCAATGGCGAGCGTGAGGCCGGCGTGACCCTGCATCACATGGTCGCGCGCGCCGACGCCGGCGACATCGTGGGCCAGCGCGCGGTCGCGATCGACGACAGCGACACGGCGCTGACGCTGTACCGTAAGCTGGTGCCGCTCGGCGTCGCGCTGCTTGCCGAGATGCATCCCCTGATCGTGCAGCGCCGCGCGCCGCGCCGTCCGCAGGATCTTTCGCGCGGCAGCTACTTCGGGCGGCGCCGACCCGAGGACGGACGAATCGATTGGCGATGGCCGGCGCGGCGCATTTTCAATCTCGTGCGCGCCGTGACCCATCCCTATCCGGGTGCGTTCTGTTCGTTCGAGGGGCGCAAGCTTTTGATCTGGGAGAGCGCAATCGCCGCCGAGGCGGGACGCCGCGGCGCTCCGGGCGAGATCGTCGGGGTCGCGCCGGCGGCCGGCGGCGGGACGGTTGAAGTCGCGGCGGGCGAGGGCAGCCTGGCGATCGCGCGGGCGCAATTCGACGGCGCTTCCGAGGGCGCGGCGGCCGAAGTTCTGTCCGAGGTATTGTCTAAAGTCGTGTCCGAAGCTTCGCACGGCGTCGGTTCCGAGGCGCGCGCGCGACTGGAATAGCGGAGGCAGCATGCGGGTTCTGATTACGGGCGGCGCGGGCTTTTTGGGCTCGCATCTGAGCGACGCATTCATCGCGCACGGCGACGAGGTCTATGTGCTCGACACCGGCGCGATCGCGAAGGTGCGCCACCTCCTCGACAATCCGCGCTTCCACTACGTCCATGATTCGGTCTTCAACCTCGAATTGATCGACTCCCTGGTGTCCAAGGCCGACCTCATCTACCATCTCGCCGCCGTGGTGGGCGTCGAGCACTACGTTGGCGACCCCTACGAGACGCTCAACGTCAACGTCAACGGCACGCAGAATCTGTTGAAGGCGGCCTACAAGCACGGCCGGCGCCTGGTCTTCAGCTCGACCTCCGAAGTCTACGGACGCAATCCCAAGGTGCCCTGGAAAGAAGATGACGACCGCGTGCTGGGCGCGACCACGATCGATCGCTGGTGCTACTCGACCTCGAAGGCGGTGGGCGAGCATTTCTGCTTCGCCTACCACAAACTCGGCCTGCCGGTGACGGTGGTGCGCTACTTCAACATCTATGGGCCGCGGCTTGACCGGGTCGACGTCGGCCGCCTGTTCACGATCTTCATGGGCCAGTTGCTGCGCGGCGCCGACTTGACCGTGATCGGCGACGGCCGGCAGACGCGATGCTTTACCTATGTCACCGACGCGGTGGCCGCCACGGTCGCGGCCGGGATCAATCCCGCGGCCGACGGCCAGGCGATCAACATCGGCACCGACGTCGAGACCTCGGTGCTGGAGTTCGCCAACCTGATGATCGAGCTCTACGGCACGGCCAAGTCGAAGATCAAATTCGTCAGCCAGGCCGAGGTCTATGGCCAGAGCTATGAGGACATCCCGCGCCGCGTGCCCGACAACACCAAGATGCGCACGTTGCTGGGCGTGACCCCAAAGGTAACGCTCCGCGAAGGCACTGCGCTCGCGATGGATTGGTTTCGCCGCGAGATGGCCGGCTGATTCTGGGTCCCTCCGCCGTGTTTTGGAGGAGGATTGGGGTGGAGGTCGAGCGAGGAAGCGCCGGATGTCTGTTTTTCTTTCGGCGCTTTTCTCGTCTTGCGTCTTCTCCCGATCCTACCGCTTGCGCGCGATCGTCAGTCCGTCCGAGATGGGCAGCATCACGAGTTCCACCCGCCTGTCGGTCATCGCGAAATCATTGAAGGCGCGGATCGCCTTGGTGTCTTCGGTCTGATCCTTTTCATCGAGCACCGCCCCGGACCAGATCACGTTGTCGACCAGGATCAACCCGCCCGCGCGCATGCGGCGCAGCACTTCCTCGTAGTAGTGGCGATAGTTGGTCTTGTCGGCGTCGATGAAGGCGAAGTCCAGGGTCTCGCCGGGCGGTAGGGCGCGCAGCGTGTCGAGCGCCGGCGCGAGCTTGAGCGTTATCCTGCCGGCGACGCCGGCTTCATCCCAGTAGCGCCGCGCGATCGCGGTCCACTCCTCGCTCACGTCGCAGCAGAGCAGGCTGCCGTCGGCGGGGAGTCCGCGGGCGATGCAAATCGCGCTGTAGCCGGTAAACGTGCCGACTTCGAGCGCGCGCCGCGCGCCGATCGCACGCGCGAGCAGCGTCATGAACGTCCCCTGCTCGGGCGCGATCTGCATTCCGGCCCGCCGTCCCAGCTTCTCCTGGGTTTCCTGCACCAGCTCGTGCAAAACCGGATCGTCGTTGTGTCCGTGAGCGAGCAGGTAGTCGTAAAGCTTATTGTCGAGGGTAAGAAATTTTCCGCCTGGCGTCATGTTGCGGATTTTAGCATTGGCGGCCCGCGATCGCATCGGGAACCGCATCGCCGGGCGCACCGGGAACCGTATCGCGAGCCGCACCGCGCGCGGGCCGGGCGAAGATGCTAACTACAAGCCCATCGAGTCGAGTTCGCGACGGATGCGTTCGGGATGGGTCGCGCCCCAGTAGATTCGGCCGCATCGCGGACAGCGCGCGAAGTGTTCCTGGCTGGCATAAACGAAGGGTGGCACGCGGCGCACGACCGTCTCGCGACCGGCCTCGGCGAGCGGCTCGTTGCAGTGCGAGCATCGGGTGAACGCTCCGCGGCGAGGATCGAACGGAAAGCGCGCAAGGACCGCGCGGAGCTGATCGCGGAACAGATGGTCTTCGAGGTAGAGCGCGTCGGGCGCGGTGCGCAGACGCTTGTCGCGCGTCAACGTGACACGGCCCTCCGCGCGCGCCCGTCCAAGCAGCTTGTCGCCGCCCAGCGAGGCGTCGAAGAGCACGTCGGCGCCGAGCAGCCGGAGCCATCGCGCAAGCCGCGCGAGCATCCGGTCGGCGGCAAATTTCGGCGCCGATCGCGGCTCTGATTTCGACAATTCGTCCATCGCCCGCCGATGTAGTATAGCAGGGCGTCGAGAACCCGGGCCGCCGCCGCGACGAACCGGGCATCTGGCGGTAGTTGAAGTAGCACTTGAAGTTGAAAAAAGGCGGGAAGTCCAAGCCGGGAAGTCCAGAGAAGAGGAACCGATGAAAGAAGAGCGGGTCACATTCAAGTCTGGAGAGCTCACGCTCGAAGGGATGATTGCCTACCCCGGCGGCGCCGGGCCGCATCGCGCGGCCGCCGTGTGCCATCCGCATCCGCTCTACGGCGGCTCGATGTACAACAACGTGGTCGACGCCGTGCTCGACGCGTTGCACGCGCGCGGCTTTGCGACTTTGCGCTTCAATTTTCGCGGGGTCGGCCAGAGCCAGGGCGAGTTCGACAACGGCCAGGGCGAGGCCGACGACGCCGTCGCGGCAATCCGGTTTCTGACTACGCAAACGGGCGTGCGAGCCACCGACGCGGTGCTTGCCGGGTATTCGTTCGGTGCGACGACCGCGGTGCGGGCAGCGCCGAGCATTGAGGAGGTCGCGGCGATCGTGACCGTTGCGCTGCCCCTTGGAATGATCGATCCGTCGGCGCTCGGCACGATTACCAAGCCTGTCGTGCTGCTCGCCGGCGATCAGGATTCCTATTGTCCGGCGAACCATCTGGCGGCGCTGGCCGAGCGGTTGGGATCTTCAGCTCGGCTCAAGATCATCCCCGGCGCCGATCATTTTTTCGGCGGCCGCGAGCACGAGATTACCGCCGCGCTCGTCGAGGCGCTCGCGACGCTTTAGCCTGGGACGCGCGCGACGATCGATCGGCTTTTAAGGGGGGGAAGGACGTGCCCGAAGAAATAGAAGTCGATACCGACAAGCTCCACGAAGAGATTCACGAGGAGTTGGAGCGCGAGGGCGGCTCGATGCTCAAGGCGATCGCGCTGACCACGGCGCTGTTCGCGGCGCTCGCGGCGGTGGCCGCATTGCGCGCGGGCGGAACCGTCAACGAAGCGCTGGTGCTGAAGACCGAGGCGACCAGGCTCCAGGCCGAGGCTTCCGACCAGTGGGCCGCCTACCAGGCGAAAGGGATCAAATCCGAAGTCCAGCAGGCGTCCGAATCGGCGTGGGTCGCGCTGGGCAAACAGCCGCCCGCGTCGTTCAGCCGGGAGCGCCAGCGTTACGCGCGCGAGCAAGCCGAAATCGCAGGGGTCGCCCACGACCGGGAGCGTGAGCGCGATCGGAAGTCTGCCGAGGCCGACCACCTGATGCACCTGCATCATCGGTTTGCCAACAGCGTCGCGCTGTTCCAGGTGGCGATCGCGCTGGGCGCGGTGGCGGCGCTCACGCGGGTACGGACGGTCTGGTACGGCTCGATCGCGGTTGGAGTTTGCGGAGCCGCGCTGTTTGTCACGACCGTGTTGTAGCCGTGTCGTAACAATGGCCGCTGTTGCAGGCCGGCAACTCAGGGCGCGGGCGCGCGATGCTCCGCCCGGTCGATGAAGTTGCGCACCACCTTCAGATATTTGTCGGGCTCTTCGTAGATCGGCAGGTGCGAGCTCTTTTGAAAGATTACCATCTCCGAGCCGGGTAATGCGTTATGGCATAGCGCGGTCGCACGCGTGCTGGTCTCACTTCCCAAGCTGCCTGCGATGAAGAGTGAGGGAGTTTTGATTTCCTTCAGGCGTGCGGTCCGATCCCAGTCCTTCAGGTTCCCGGTACAGGTGAACTCATTGGTGCCCTGCATCGTAACGTAAACCTCGTCACTGTGTCCGGCGAAGGAACGTTCGAGAGAGTCGGGCCATACCGGGAGCCTGCACACGTGCAGCTTGTAGTATTGGAGAACTGCGCCCTGGTACTCGGGGCAATCGGTATATCCTGACGCCTCGTGACGGTCCAGGGTGGCACGCGTTGCGGCAGGAAGCTCCTTGCGATAGGTAACCGCGTCTTTCTCCCATTCGGGATACGAGCACAGCGGGTCGGAGAATATCAGGCTTACGACGCCTTGAGGCTGGGTTAGTGCGTAGTCGGTCAGGAGCGAGGTTCCCCACGAATGTCCGAGAATGTGCGCTCGCTTCAAGCCGAGCGCCTCGCGGAGTTCGGCGAGTTCTTTGACGAAGCGCTCGATCGTCCACAGCGACTTGTCATGCGGTCGGTCCGACTTTCCCGATCCGAGTTGGTCGTAGAATACGACCGGTCTTTCCTTGCAAAGTATGCCGAGCGGTTCCAGGTAGTCATGGGTGAAACCGGGACCGCCATGTACGGTGATCAGCGGTATCGCATTGCCGTTACCGACGATTTCGTACCAGACCTTGCCGCCGGTCACCTTGACGTAGCCCTCTTTAACCGGGCATCCGAACGGGAACTTCGAGTTGTCCGCGGAGGCGGCCTTCGCCGAAGCCGACAACGAAATAAAGATCAGCATCACGAATGTCGCGCTTATAGCCGAACACGAACGGTTGCTGAGCATCGATTGTTTCTCCCCGCTCCTATGACTGTGGCGTCGAGGTTTTATCAAAATCCCGACACTCAGGGGAGTAAGAGAGGAAAGATCCCAGGCGAGGCCTCGCGCTAAGCCTGGGCGTCGCGGTTCGGCGCGCCATGACGACCCGGCGTCGTGCTGCCCTGCCTGGACGGCGGCAGATAGCCGTTGCTGCGGTACCACCGACGGCGAGGATCGTCGTGGAACGAAAACCGGAGCTAAGACCTCTGCCAGAACACAAATTCGATCTTGAGACCGTCGGGGTCGCAGAAATAGACGGCGAAATATCCAGGGAAGTAAGGATATTCGAGTGGCGGATCGAGAATCCGCGCGCCGATCTTCTCGAGCAGGTCATGCATCTTTTCGACATCGGCTCGATTCTCGGCGTTGAACGCCACGTGATTAAGCCCCGGGGCGTTACGGTCATGCTGCTTGAGCGCGGATTCGACCCTGGCTGGCCGCAGCGTTACCGAACCGCCTGGACTGGCCCAGGCATGGAGCCGCGTGTTCATCGCCTGCTGAGTTGATTCCGACACTTCAACTCGCCCGTAGCCCATGAAACCGAGTACTTTGTCGTAAAACTCAGTCGAGCGAGCCAGATCGCTGGCCGTTAGCGCCAGGTGATTGATGCTTCCGCGAGCCATCGTTAGCCTCCCGCGTTATTCGGATTAGCCAATTCTCTTAGATCGGCGTTCGTAGGTCTATCGACTTCACCGGCGACTTCACCGTCCGGCAATTGCGGGAGACGCAGCAACGGGTTCGAAAAGGCTATGGCCCGGTGCTTTTAGCGCCGGGCGCCGGGGCAGGCGCGGCGGCCGGCGTCGATTGCGATTCGCCGTCTTGCGCCGCGGCACGCAGTGGACCGACGCGGGTCGCGCGCTCGATCGGAGCGAAGGGATTTTCCGTGTCCGATTCGGCCAGCGCGATTATCGCCTTGATAGTGTCGTGAAGGTTGCCGCCATAGATCTGGTCGAGCTTGGCGAAAGCGTCGAGGTCGTGAAAATAGATCAGGTAATTGATCAGCACCGCGTTGTTGAGCGGTTCCTTGTCGAGATCGAAGCGTTCCAGCCCCGAGAGATGCGGCTTGAGCTGCGCATAGTCTGCGTTGATGCTGGCGAAGATCACCTCCCGGCGTTTCAGGATCTCCGCGTGCGGGAGGCCGCTCTTGTAAAGTTCGACCAGGCGCGCCGCTTCCCCATTCAGAAAATGCGCAAATTTCAGGTCGGCGTCGAGCACCCCGCGCGCGGCCTCGGCGTCGGCGGAGCCGGGCCCCTCGGTCGCCTCGAAGAACTTGACCGCGCCCGCGCTGCCGACGTAAGTCGCCGCCGATTCGTCGAACATCACGTCGCTCGCCAGAAAGTAGGTGCGATGGAACAGCTCGTGGATGATCACGCCGGCCAACTCGACCCGGCTCAGGCGCAGCAGATTGGAGAGCAGCGGATCGTTGAAAAATCCGAGGCTTGAGAACGCCACCGCCGGCCGCACCATCGTGTCATACCCGCGCTGCTCCATCTCGGCGGCCTCGGCCTCGGCGCGATCCTTGTTGAAGTAGCCGCGGTAAGGGATTCTGCCGACGATCGGGAACCACCAGGTGTAGGGCTCGAGCGAGTCGCGCGGCGCCGCCATCACGACCCAGGCGATCGCCCCCTTGTCGACTTCGGCGATGCTGATGTACGAGCCGCCGACGTTGAGCCCCAGGCGATCGTTAGCGAACTGGCGCACCTTGAGCACGGTTTCCAGGCGCGTGCGGACTTCCAGCGACAGATCGCCGCGCGCCAGCACCGTGTCGATCGGCTTTCGGCGCCACAGCAGGCAGCCCTCCTCGTAGGCCGCGCGGGCGATGTACCCGGCTTCGCATCCGGCCAGCACGAGGGCGCTCGCGACCAATACGATCGCGAGGGCAAGGGCGCGAATTGCGGCGGACGGCGCCAACGTTTCAGTCCGCGGCTTGACCGGTGGGCTCGGCCGCGGTCGCATATTGCAGCTCGAAGAGCCGATGATACAAGCCGCGGCGGGCGAGCAGCTCCGCGTGCGTACCGCTCTCGCGCAGCGCGCCCTGGCTCAGCACCAGGATCCGGTCGGCGCGCTCGATGGTGGAGAGGCGATGCGCGATCACCAGCGCGGTGCGGTCCTTGAGCAACTCGTCGAGCGCGCGCTGCACCAGCGACTCGGTTTCGCTGTCGACGCTGGAAGTCGCCTCGTCCATCACCAGCACGCGCGGATCGTAGGCGAGCGCGCGGGCGAAGGAGAGCAACTGGCGCTGGCCGGAAGAGAGGTTGGCGCCGCGCTCGCGGATTTCCTCGTGCAGCCCGGCGGGCAGACGTTCGACGAAGTCCAGCGCCTGCGCGCGCCGCAGCGCCTGGCGCACCTCGGCCTCGCCAAGCTCGGTGCGGGCGAGGCGGACGTTGTCGAACACGTCGCCGGCGAAAAGGAAAACGTCCTGCTGCACCAGGCCGATCGCGCGCCGCAGCGCGTTGAGGTCCCACTCGCGCACGTCGACGCCGTCGACCAGGATGCGCCCGGCGCCGACGTCGTAAAAGCGCGTGAGCAGCTTGATGATGGTGGATTTGCCGGAGCCGGTCGCGCCGACGATCGCAATCTTGCGCCCCGGCTCGACGGTGAAGCTCAGGTCGCGCAGCACCGGCTCGCCCGCGCGGTAGGCGAAGCCGACGTGGTCGAAGACGATCTCGCCGCGCACGGGACTCGGACGGCGCGGCGCCGGCGGGCCCGCGATCGACGCCGGCGTTTCCATCAGCGCCTCGATTCGCTCCATCGCCGCGAGCGCCGATTGCAGGGTGGTGTATTTGCTCGAAATGTCGCGCAGTGGCAGAAAAAATTTTTGCGCGTAGTCGATGAAGGCCACCAGCGTGCCGAGCGTAATCACCCGGCGGATCACCTCGCTGCCGCCGGCCCACAGGATAATCCCGATGGTCGCCGAACTTAACGATTCGACCGCCGAGAAGACGCCGGCCTCGTAAACGTTGGCGATCATCTGAGCGTCGCGGCTCTTGAGGTTGAGCGCGTCGAATTCCTGGCGGCTTCGCCGCTCGCGCGTGAAAAGCTGCACCACCGCCATCCCGGCCAGCGCCTCGGCCAGGTAGGCGTTGAGCGCGGCCAGCCGTTCGCGGATCTCCCGGTAAATCACGCGGGCGCGGCGGCCGAAGAAATTCAGGATGAAGAGCAGCGGAGGCACCGCGCACATCGCCCATACCGCCAGGCGCGCATTGAAGGCGAACATGATGGCGACGATTCCCAGCATCGTCAGCACGTCGATGAACATCGTGAGCGAGCCCGCGCTGAACATCTCGTTGATCGCGTCGATATCGGTGGTCATCCGACTGACCAGCCGGCCCGTCGGCGTGCGGTCAAAAAACGCCATCGGCAGGCGCTCGACGTGTTTGAACAGCGCCATCCGCAGGTCCGAGAGACTGTACTGCGCGACCATCATGGTCAGGTAGAATTGTCCGTAAAAGGTCGAGAACTCGCCCGCCACCAGCACCAGGTACACGAAGCCCATCGCGAGCAATCCGTGCGCGCCGAAGGCGCCAAGCACCGGCATCAGCCAGCGGGGCGGCACCGCGCGGTTGTGGGTCAGGAACAGATCGATCGTGAGTTTCCAGATGTAGGGTTGGGCGAGCGCGAACAGCGAGTTCAGCGGCATCAGCACCACGGACAGGAAGAACAGGCGCCGGTAGGGGTGGACGTAGCTCCACACCCATCGGAGCAGCTTCAGATCGTAAACGCGGCCCAGTTTTTCTTCCTGCGCGACCTCCATCGTCACTCACCGGCGCGGCTCAGTAGCGCGCGAGTTCCTCCTCCACCAGTTGGCGATGGAACAGCTCGGCGTAAATGCCGCGCTGCGCCATCAACTCCTCGTGCGTGCCGCGCTCGGCGATCTCGCCGTCCTCCAATACGATTATGTGGTCGGCGTCACGCACGGTGGACGCGCGATGGCTCACCACGACCGTGGTGCGGCCGCGCACGCTCTCGACCAGGCTATTGAGCACGGCGCGCTCGGTCTCGGTGTCGACGCTGGAGAGCGCGTCGTCGAGCACCACCACCGCCGGGTCGTACACCAGCACCCGTGCGATGGTGACGCGCTGCTTCTGCCCGCCCGAGAGCGACATCCCGCGCTCGCCGACGATCGTGGCAAGGCCGTGCGGCAGCACGGCGATATCGGATTCGAGGCCGGCGACGCGCGCCGCACGGGCGATTTCGTCGAGCGAGGCGTCGGCGCGGCCAAACGCGATATTGCGGGCCATCGTGTCCGAGAACAGCGTCGGCTCCTGCGGCACCACTCCAACTGTTTTGCGCAATGCGCCCAGCGACAGATCGCGCACGTCGCGTCCGTCGAGCGTAACGCGGCCCGCCGTCGGCTCGACCAGGCGGGTCAGCAACTTGACCATCGTGGATTTGCCCGAGCCGGTGCGGCCGACGATCGCGAGTTTCTCTCCGGCGGCGATTTTGACCGAGATGTCGCGCAGTGCGTAATGGCCGTCGCGGCCGTTTTCGCCGGGCCGGCTTCTTTCGTGCGCGAAGTAGCTGAACCAGACGTGCTCCCATTCAATCGCACCGGCTACTTCCAGCCGCGTTTCGCCGCCATCGATCGAAGGCGTAACCGGGGCGAGAAAGATGTCGTCGAGCCGTTTCATCGAGGCGCGCCCGCGCTGGTAAATCGAAATCACCCAGCCCAGCGCCGTGGTCGGCCACATCAACTGCGCCAGATAACCCATGAAGGCGACCAGGCCGCCGATCGACATTCCGTGCTGCGTGACCAGGTAGCTGCCGTACACCAGCACCATCATCATCGACGTCGCGTAAGCGCCGCGAATGAGCGGCATCAGTGCGCCGCGCAGCCGCGCGAGCGCCAGGCCCTCCTCGTTGTAGCTGTCGTTGCGGCGGCGGAACTCGCCGGCTTCGCGCTCGTGCAGCGTGTAGGCCTTCACCACGTGGATGCCCGAAAGACTCTCCTGCACCTTGGCGCCGATTGCGCCCAACTCCTCCTGCACGCGCAGGCTGCGCTCCATCAGCGTCTGCGTGAGCCGGCGGATGGCGAAGAACAGGATCACGAAGGGCACCAGGGACACGAACGTGAGGCGCCATTGCCGGGTGAACATGAAGCTCAGCGCATAGATGTAGACGAGCGGCGTGTTGGCGAAGGTCAGCGCGCCCATCCCGACCATCATCCGCACCGCGCTCAAATCGTTGATCATGCGCGACATCAGGTCGCCGGTTTTCAGCCGCTCGTAGAAAGAGCGGTCGAGCAGGGTGAGATGGGCGAAAAGGTCGTTGCGCAGGCAGTATTCGACGTCGCGTCCGCAGTTGAAGAACATGAAGCGCGAGAACCATCGCACCGCTCCCATCGCCAGCGCCGCGGCGAATATTTCGCCGGCCAGCCGGCTGAGACGGCGGGAATCGTGGGCCTGGATGGAGTCGATCGCCTTGCCGGTCAGATACGGCAGCACCATCCCGAGCGTCACCGTGGCGAGCGTGCAAAGCGTGGCGAGCGCGTAACGATGCCAGTAAGGGCGAACGTAGCCGAGCAGGCGTTTCATGTCAGCCTGCCTAACTTATCAAGCCCCCGCGCGAGGACCAAAGCGGCCCACCTTCGCGGCGGCGGTCGCCGAGCCGTCCGTCGAACTTTCTTGCAGGGTTTCCTGCACGAGCGCCTTGCGCGCGCGCACGATCAGATTGTCTTCCGTCAGCACGCGCCGGTCGAGCATCCAGCGCACAAGCTCCCGGTTGAGCGCGCGCACCGGCGGCTTGCGCTCGCGCCACACCAGGCGCAGACGCGTGTCGAGCGCGACCACCGGGTAAAGCAGCGCATACAGCACGTAGCTGAACGGTTTGACCTTGCCGTGGCCCAGCCGTTCGAGCCGCAGGCCGTTGATCCGCATCAGATAGTAGAGCAGCACAAATGGGATCGGGTAGTTGTGGAAACGATGCGCCTCATCGAGCGGCGTGTCGAGCGGAATCTGGCGCCGCTTGGCCTTGTGCATCCCCGACAGCATGAAGCCCAGGCGCGAATCCAGGCGCATGATATTGGGCGTGGTCAAAATCAGATGGCCGCCCGGCCGCAGCACGCGCGCCACTTCGCCAAGGGCCGCGCGATGGTTCTCCAGGTGTTCGATCACTTCCGTGAGCACGACCAGGTCGAAGCTCTCGTCGGGATAGGGCAGGCCGCGCGTGAGGTCGACGCCTTCGTCGATCGGCAGGCCTTCGATCGGCGGCAGGCCGCGTTCGAAGCGCGTGCCGCGCACTTCGAAACCGCGTGCGGCGAGTGCCCTCATCACCTCGCCATTGCGGCAGCTCACGTCGAGCGCGCGCGTGCCGCGAGTCTCGAGGCCGGCGACCAGCTCCAGTACGCCGTCGGTTATTTCGCGTGCGGGCATCGAGCTTTGCCGGCGATTCGCCGCGCGCTCGCGCGCGCCGCCTGCTTCTGAGTGCGGGAGCAATTCATGGTGATCATGTTACGTTATCAGTTACGCCGCGCGAAAAAACAGGCTACGGCGCCGCGCGCGGCCTTACAATCGGCGCTGCGTTCGCAGTCGGTGCTCGTAACGTTTGGCGTACTTGAGGAAGACATAAAACGCCGCGCTCATCGCGGCGTACAGCCCGCGTCCGCCCTCGCGAAAGCCGCCGCGCAAAAAATAGAAGTTCACGAAGCGCCAGGCCGGATTGGCGATCATCTTGACCACGGTGAACGCGCCCGGTTCGCCCTCGGCCGCCGCCTGCGAGCTTAACCGGTTGATCGTGGCGACGTGGTCGGCGACGTCGCGGTAGCTGAAATGGAGAATCGGCGCGTCGAGTTTGGCAATGGCGCCCGCTTCAGCGCCGTCAATCTGCACGCTGGCGTGCGGTTCGTGCCCGCCGAATCGCGCGCCCTCGCGGCGAAACAGCCGCAAGTGCCAGTCCGGGTAAAGTCCGCGGGTGTAATAGTGGCCGAGATGGTACAGCACGCGGCGGACGCGGTAGCCGGCGGCCGGCTGCGGGCGCGCCACAGCGGCGCGAATCTCGCTGCCCAGCTCCCAGGTCGCCTGCTCGTCAGCGTCGAGCGAGAAGACCCATTCGCCGCCCGCCTGTTCGAGCGCGAATTGTTTTTGCGCGATATATCCGTCGAAGGGGCGCTCGAAAACCCGCGCCCCCATACCGCGCGCGATTTCAACCGTGCGGTCGGTCGAGAATGAATCGACCACGATCAATTCATCACAGAACGCCGCCGCGCTCCTGAGGCACTGGCCGATCAGCTCCTCCTCGTTGCGCGTGATGACGATGAGAGAGATCTTCGGCGCAGTATTCGCTCCGTCGGCCATCACGTTTGGCCTGATGGCGGCTCGCCGCGTCCGGGCGGCGCGTCGATCTCGTCGAGGAAACCGGCGGAGGCGTCGCGCGCAACCCGATAAGCTGCGTCATCGATCCGTCCGCGCATCAGCTCCACGCGCAGAAACAGAAAATAGGTCTGCACGACGTCGTTGCGGCAATAGCGATGGATCTCCTCCAGCCGGCCCTGCTCGTACAATTCCTGGACCTGGGAGCCGTCGACCTCCATCTTACCCGGCAGGCCGATCATCTTGAGCAGCAGGTCCATCCCGCCGCGCAGCCCGCCGCTGGCGCCGAAGTTGGTCAGGTAGTCGAAGAGATCCAGATGACGCTCGCTGGAATAGCGCGCGCGTGCCGACCCCGATCCTTCGGCGAAGTGCGCGGGCGCGGCGATTCCGTAGCGCAGCGCCGCGAGCTCGAGCACGGGAAAATCAAAGCGCCGTCCGTTGAACGTGACCAGGCATCCGGCGAAACGCTCGGCACGCGCCCAGAACTCGCGCGCGAGCGCCTCCTCCGAGTAGCTGTCGAGCGCGAGGCTTTCGACCGCGCGCAATGCGTGGTCGGCGCCGACGTCTCCGATCGCGATCGAAATGGGTATGTGCAACGTGAGCGGAAAAAAATCACTGCCGCGCCGCGCGCGCAACTGTTCGCGGAAACGCTGAAACGCGTCCTCGTCGGTCAATCCCTCGCCCGCACATAGCGCCTGGTTGAGCAAACGCTTGTCGACGCGCGTTTCGATATCGAATATCGCGAACACTCCAGTGTGATTTCCCGCAAATCCCTCAACACAGGCCAAGCAATCATTCTGAGCGCCAGCGAAGAGTCTCGCGACCGCCATCTTTGCGGCCGTGACGGGGGTTTGCAGCACCCTCCAGGCAAGCCACGCGGCATAAGAATGCCGCGCGAGATCCTTCGACTACGCCCGCAGCCTCTCTGCGCTCAGGATGACAAGCTTTTGTATGCAAGTTAATGAGACGTTCAGGCCTCTGTGCGCTCGAGCCCGTCGATGATCCGATCCGCGATTGAACGGAACGCCGCGGTGACCGGATGGTCTGGGCGTACCGCGACCAGTGGACGCGCGTAGTCGCCGCCCTCGCGCAATTCGCGGACGAGCGGAAGCTCACCCAAAAACGGCACGCCCAGGTCGCGCGCCAGCCGCGCGCCGCCGCCGTGCGCGAAAATCTCGTGACGCGCGCCGCACTTGCGGCAGATGTGATAGCTCATGTTCTCGATCACGCCCAGCACCGGCACCTCGACTTCCTGGAACATCGTGACGCCGCGCCGCACGTCCATCAGCGCGACCTCCTGCGGCGTGGTAACGATGATCCCGCCGGCCAGTGCGACGCGCTGGGTTATCGTGAGCTGCGCGTCACCGGTGCCCGGCGGCAGATCGAGCACCAGGCAATCGAGTTCGCCCCACTCGACGTTGAACAGGAATTCGGTCTCGAGCTTGGTCACCATCGGGCCGCGCCAGATGACCGCCGTCTCGTCGTTCACGAACAAGGCCATCGAGATGTAGCGGATGCCGAAACTCTCGAGCGGGATGATGCGGCGCTCGGGTGTGAGCTCGACGCGATGCTCCGACCCGACCATCATCGCGACGCTTGGCCCGTAGACGTCGGCGTCCATCAGGCCGATGCGCCATCCCGCCGCCCGCATCGCCAGCGCCAGGTTCACCGCGACCGTAGACTTGCCGACGCCGCCCTTGCCGCTAGCCACCGCGAGGACGTGACGCACGCCCGGCACGAGCCGGCGATGCGATCCGGGAGCCATCTTAGGGGTGCTCGCGGCCTGCTCCATGCGCACGTCGACGGCAGGCACGCCCGGCATGGTCGCCACCGTGCGGCGGACGTCCTCGACGATTTGAGCCGCGACCTCGGAATTCGCGCTCGGCGCGGTAAGCGTCACGGTTACGCCCTTGTAGGCGATCTCGATATCCTTGACCATGCCGAAGGAGACGATGTCGCGGGTGAAGCCGGGATATTTGACTTTTTTGAGTTCGACGAGAATTTCGTTGGGAGTCGGCATTTATAAGGTGCGGCGCACCGGCGCGCTGGGCGCCTCCTTTACGGCCGCGGCCCGATGTTATCATTACCGGAGTACGGGAAAAACGCGTCGAGTGGCGCCGCGGGAGCGGTCCGATGTCGCGCGCGGCCAAGGTTCGGAGCGGCGTGCGAGTCGGTGATGCGCCGGAGGCGGGCGAGCTCGTACGCTTTGCGGCGCACGAGTTGGCCGCGGGCCTGGGCGCGATGCTCGGCGAGGCTGTGCGTGTCGAGGCCGTTGCCGGCCTCGACACGCACAGCCTCACCGTAGAGGCGGAGGCCGCGGCGCTTTGCGCCGCGGCCTCCGCCTCTACGGATATCCGTCCCGCGGCTCAGCCGCCGGACGGAGCTTCGTCGTCCGGGAGCGC
>Ga0307374_10000100_pt1 | contig 144990 bp, 138 predicted proteins | sample OX3MG_FD_202532 | JGI IMG/M metagenome (GOLD analysis project Ga0307374, IMG submission 202532) | Soil microbial communities from Risofladan, Vaasa, Finland - OX-3 | ecosystem: Environmental > Terrestrial > Soil > Coastal area > Acid sulfate soil | place: Finland: Risofladan, Vaasa...
CGAGAACATCTCCCGGGCCGCCGGGGCCACCCACGGCCAACGCATGGATGAGAGCGGATTCGAGGACCTGGTCGAGCCCCTGGGACGGCCCCTCGAGCAGCGGACCACCCTGTACGGCCGGGTGGCTACGCCCTAGCCGCCACCACCGCCGGCGCACCGGCCGGGCTAGTCGAAGAATTCCTCCGGGGCCGCCTTGGCGTCGGAGGCCTGGAGCAGGTGCACGGCGCGTTCCACCGCCCGGCGGGCCCGTGTTATCGCCCTCTCCTCGGCGGCGTCCCCGCCGGTCGCGGCCGCCTCCCTGAGGCGGTCCAGGGCGGCGTCGGCCAGCTCATCGGCTATGGCCTCGAGGCGAGACCGGAGCTCCTCCAGGTCAGGCATGGTCGTCCTCCCGGGCTCGAAGAATGGCCTCGTCCACCAACTCCATGGGATGTCTTACATCGATGCCGGCCGCGGCCAGGTGCATGGCGCAGCCCGGGTTGGCGCTGGCCACGACCGACGCCCCGGTGGCGGCTATGGCGCCCAACTTGCGCTCACGGATCCGAGCGGCCATGTCCGGGTGCCACACCGAATAGGAGCCGCCGGCGCCACAGCAGAGCCCGTCATCGGCCAGCTCGACCACCTCCTCCACCGCCGCCGCCAGCAGGGGCCGGACGGCGCCGTGGACCTTCTGCACGTGGCGTAGATGACAGGCGTCCTGAATGGCGACCCGGATAGGCAGGCGCCGCATGGCGGGCAGGGACCGGCCCGCCAGCCACTCGTTGATGTCCCGGACCCGGCCGGCAAAGGCGGCTCCCTCCGGGCCCAGCACCCGGCCGTATTCCTTCATGTAGGCCCCGCAGCCGGCAGAGTCCACCACTACCGGATCCGAACCCGGCATTGACGCCGCCGTGGCGGCCGCCTGCCGACGGGCGATGTCGGTGAGCCCGGCGTGGGCGGCCAGGGCTCCGCAACATCCCGGCGGGCTGGGCCGGGTGGAGGCGCCGGTGGCATGCATGACCCGCTGGCTGGCGGCATGGACCGGGCGTTGGAAGGCGTCCATGACACAACCGGTGAGGATCCACACACCGGACCCGCTGTCCCCCAAGCGGGGCCGGCGCCACGCCACCCGGCTCAAGCCGGCCCGCTTGGGCAGCAGGTGGAGACGCTGCGCCACGGCGGCGGCGTAGGCGCCCGCCACCAAGAGGCGGTGGTGAGAGAGAGCGGCGAAGCCCGCCCGGCGCCACCACGACTGGTAAGAGGTCTGTTCGGCCAGGGTGTGGCGGGCTCCTTCCATGAGCCGGCCGAAGGGCACCGAGGACGGACAGGCCGCCTCGCACCCCCGGCACTGGACGCAGAGATCCATGAACCCTTCGAACTCGGTATCAGCCAGGGCTGCACCGGAGTGGACCAGTCGCATGGCCGCGATGCGGCCCCGGGGGGAGGCCGACTCGTCCCCGGTGACCCGATAGGTCGGGCAGTGCGGCAGGCACAGCCCGCAGGAGACGCACAGGGCGAGTTCGTCGTCGTCGACGGCCAGCCTCACGCCGCCATCCTCCCCGGGTTCAGCCGACTGGTGGGATCGAAACGGTCCTTGAGGCGCCGGTTGAGATCGATCACGGCGGGCTCAGGCTCGACCCCGGCGCCGGCCGGAACGCTCAGGTGCACCACCCCTACCCCCAACTGGGCCAGGAACGAACCGGTCGGATGGTCCCGGGCCCAGGACGCCACCCGGCCAGGTGCCATGGACAGCCGGCCGCCCGCCGGCAGGGCTGGGGGTCCCTCCGCCTCGGTCCAGTCGGGCCCGAGTTGGCGGGCCTGGGCATCCACGTCGGAGGGATGGCCCTCCAGCAGAACCCACAGCCTGGCGCCGTCCCAGAGCAGGGAGGTGGGCCGGTACAGACCGAGCAGCGGCTCGGGGGGCAGGTTGGGCGCCGGCCGGGTCAGCCACCGACTGGCCCGGGGCCGGGGATAGGTGCGCAGCACCACCTCGCCTAGCAGGCCCAGCGTGCCGAGTGAGCCGACCATCAGACGCACCAGATCGAAGCCGCTGACGTTCTTCACCACCGGGGCCCCAGCCTTGACCAGCTCCCCACCGGCCGACACGTAGCGGATCTCGAGGACGTGGTCGCGCACCGGCCCGTGCCGCAGACGCCTGAGCCCGGCTCGTCCCACCGACAGGATCCCGCCCACCGTGGCCCGAGCAGGATCGGCCGGGTCAAGCGGCACCATCTGACCGGAGCGGTCGAGGACACCGGCCAGCTCGGCCATGGTCGTGCCGGCGCGGACCCGAACCAGCATCTCCTCGGGGCGGTGATCGACCACTCCGGCCGGAGCGGACAGAAGGCGGACGCCGGAATGAAGCGGGCCTCCGACATCCCATTGCGTACCGCCGCCCCGGACGGCCACGGCATCCTCACTGCCGACCTCGACGGCAAAGTCCTCCAGGGCGCCCACGATCAGATCCACACCCCGGGGGGAACGGACTGGAGATCCCCGCAGCGGGAGCCGGAGGGAATGACCTTCTCCGGATTGAACAGCCGGGTGGGGTCGAAAGCGTCCCGCAGGGAATCCTGGGCCAGTAGGTCGGCCGGGGAGAACAACAGGGGCATGTAGTCCCGCTTCTCCAGGCCGATCCCGTGCTCCCCGGAGAGCACTCCGCCGGCCTCGATGCAGACCCGGATGAGCTGGTCCCCGGCCGCCTTGACCCGCTCCAGTTCCCCGGGGCGGCGGCGGTCGAAGAGGAAGAGGGGGTGCAGGTTTCCGTCCCCGGCGTGGAAGACGTTCATGACGGCCACCCCGTTGGCGTCGGCCAGCTCGTAGACCCGGGCGAGGATCTCGGCCAGGCGCGTCCGGGGCACCACCGTGTCGTGGAGGTAATAGTCCGGGGCGATCCGGGCCACGGCCCCGAAGGCCGACTTGCGGCCCTTCCACAACAGTTCACGTTCAGCGGCGTCGGCGGCCATCCGCACCGAGGTGGCGCCTCGGTCCTCGGCCAGTTGGATGACTTCGGCGGCGGCGGCGGTCACTCCGTCCTCCAGGCCGTCGATCTCGATGAGCAGGACGGCGGCGGCATCGGCGGGGAAGCCGGCGTGCACGTACTCCTCCACCGCCTTGGTGATGCGGGCATCCATCATCTCCATAGCGGCCGGGATGATGCCGGCACCGATGACGGCGGTAACCGTTTCGGCGGCGGCCTCGACGGTGGGAAAGCCGACCAGCAGGGTCCGCAGAGCCGGCGGCAGCGGCGTGAGTCGCACGGCCACGGCTACGGCCAGACCCATGGTCCCCTCGCTGCCGATGAAGGCGCCCCGGAGGTCATAGCCCGGGCCTTCCGGTTCCAGGCCGCCCAGGCGGACCAGGGCCCCGTCGGCCAGGACCACGTCCAGAGCCAGGACGTGGGCGGTGGTCACCCCGTAGGCCAGGCAGTGGGGGCCGCCGGAGTTGTTGGCCACGTTGCCCCCGATGGAGCAGGCCTGCTGGCTGGATGGGTCGGGGGCGAAGTGCAGCCCGAGGGGGGCGACGTGGCGGGACAGGTCCAGGTTGAGCACCCCGGGTTGGACCCAGGCCACGGCATTCTCGGCGTCGACCTCGAGGATCTGGTTCATGCGGGTGGTGACCACCACCACCGGTTCGTGCCCCTCGCTGCCCACCGGCACCGCCCCGCCGGCCAGACCGGTGCCGGCGCCGCGCGGAACCACGGCCCGCCCGTGGTTGGCGGCCACCTTCACCACGGCTTGGACCTCGGCGGTGGTCTCGGGGAAACAGACGACCCCGGCTCGGCCCTCCAGGATGGAGGCGTCTCGGTTGTACAGGGCGCGCTCCAGCCCGCCGTTGCGCACCCGCTCCTCATTGAGGACGGCCACCAGATCCGACACCAGGGTCATCAGAGCCAGTCTGCCCGACCACTACTCTCCCCCGGTGCCCCGTCCGACCGACGCCGCCCACGAGTGGATCAGCATCCCGGATCCGGAGGAGGAGCGGACCTGGATATTCGATGTCACCTTCCTCCTGTCCAACTGGACGTGCATATTCGGACGCGGCTGTCAGGGTGTGCTGACCGAGCCGGCCCCCGAGTTGGTCCACGGCTGCTGCTCCTACGGCGCCCACTTCAGCGATGCCGAGGACGTGGCCCGGGTGGAGGCGGCCGCCGATACCCTCACGGCCGAGGACTGGCAGTTCATGAAGAAGGGCCGTCGGGGCGGCGTGACCCGGACCGATAAGAAGGGTGTCGTCACCACCCGTATGGCCGATGACGCCTGCATCTTCCTCAACCGCCCGGAATTCCCCGGAGGGGCCGGTTGCGCCCTGCACCGGGCCGCCCTGGCCCGGGGGGAGCGACCGATGGATCTCAAGCCGGAGGTGTGCTGGCAGCTACCCCTGCGCCGGGAGGACCTGCGCACCGAGGACGGCCATGTCATGACCACCGTCAGCCAGTGGGACCGGCGCCACTGGGGTGGCGGCGGAGGCGAATTCGCCTGGTGGTGCACCGAGGAGCCGGCCGCCTTCATAGGCGCCGTGGCCGTTTACGAGGAGATGGCCGGTGAGCTCGAGGCCATGGTCGGCCCGGCCGTGTATCGCACCATCCGCCGGATACTGGTCGAGCGCCAGTCCTCCGGCACCGCGCTGCCCCACCCGGTGATCAAGCGGCGCCGTAGGGCCTCGGCCTGAGCCGTAGGGCCTCGGCCTGAGCCGTCAGGCCCGGGCCTCACTCGACCTCTTCCAGCTCCTCTTCCTCGGTGGCCAGGCACCAGGAGGCATGGTCCTCCCCCGGCTCGGCTCCGCACTCGGCACACGGCTCCTCCAAGGTGTCCACCGTCCCCAGGACCTCGGAAACAATGTCCTCCACATCCTCATTGGAACGCTTGAGCGCGCGCGCTTCCTCGAAGCGCCGATGACGTCCCTTCTTCACTGGCCGCTCCTCGACTGAGGGCTGAATGAAGGAGGCATAGTACTTCCGCCCGGGACCCTGCGGGTCCTCGCCCGAAGCGGCGCCGGCCCGGTAGCGTGCCCGGCCGTGGCCGAAGACCTCGACGTGCAGGCGATGATCGAGAGATTTCGGGAACGGGCCCGGGCGGTCCGCAATCGGGGCGTACCGCCGATCGAGGGTCCGGAGCGGAAGCGCTTCATCGAAGCCGCCCAGCTGGACTTCCAGGACTTCGCCATGCTGGGAGACGCCCAGGGGGCCATGGAGGAAGGCGTGCTTGTCCTGCGCATCGACCTCCGACCGCCCGAGGGCTAGGGAACCGGCCGGCGGGACCTCTCCTCCAGCACCAGCCCACCGCGCCCGTTGAAGGCCAAGGCGGCCGAGCCGGCCGCCAGGGCCTTGACCGGATGGCCGACCACCTCGGCCCGCCAGCCATCGTCCAGCCGGCCGGGCCGGCCCGACAGCAGATCGGATAGCTCCGAGCGGGTGGCCAGCAGGCCGGCATCGATGTCGAGGTCCTCGGCCAGCTGGCCCACCCAGGCGGCGGCCAGGGCCACGGCCGGGCGCCGGTCCCGGTCCACCGAGGTCTCCGGTGGCATCCGGACCTCCGAGGCGGGCAGTTCCAGGCCTCTCTCCACCGCCGCCAACAGGTCGGCCTCGTTGTCCTTTCCGATACTGCGCCCCTCCAGGCCCCTGGTCTCAGATAGGGCCGAGCGGGATCGGGGAGGCCGGTGGGCGATCGAGGCCAGGGCCATGTCGGGCAGGACGTGGCGGGCGGGCCGGTCGAGCTCAGCGGCCCGGCGTTCTCTCCAGGCCGCCACCTCCTGGGCGACGCCCCGGGACCGCCCCTTCAAGGACCGGCTGTCCCGCATCTTCCACCAGGCCTGTTCCGGGGGTGACGGCTGGCGCCGGCGGGTGACCAGCTCAAGACACTCCTGTTCGGCCCAACCCAGGCGGCCCAGGGCCTCCAGGCGGCCGGCCAGGACCCGGCGGATCTCCTCCAGATGGATGACGTCGGAGGCGGCATAGGCCTGCTGGCCAGCGGTCAGGGGGCGCCGGGTCCAGTCGGTCAGCCGGTCGCTCTTGGGCAGGGAGACGCCGATCAGGGATTCGGCCAGCCGGGACAGGGAGGGGGTGGCCATGCCGAGGAAGCCGGCCGCCACCTGGGTGTCGAACAGCCGGCTGGGCGCCTCCCCACAGGCCAGTTCCAGGACCTCGATGTCCTGGTCACCGGCGTGGGCCACCATGGTCCCCGACCCGGACAGGACCTGGGCCAGGGGCCGGACGTCCACGGCCAGAGGATCGACCAGGGCCACGCCGCCATCCCAGGCCACCTGGAGCAGGGCCAGACGGGGGAAGTAGGTCCGCTCCCGATGGAACTCGGTGTCAAGGGAGTACCTCTCCACCCCCGACCAGATCCGGCACAGGTCCTCGAAGCGGGCCTGGCTGTCGACCCACTCCCCCGCCTCTGCCTCCGGTTCAGCCGCCATAGCTCATCCGGGTGTCCTCCATCCGCAGCACCGCCGTGTCCTCCGCCGCCTGGAAGCCGGCCGCTTCCACCACCCCGGCCATCAGGGTGTGGGATCCGAAGTCGACCAGCCGGTCGAGGCGGCAGTCCAGCCAGGCCACGGCGGCGTCCAGGACGGGAGCTCCGGTGGCCTCCTCATGGACGGCGCAGCCGTTGAGCGTCCCGCTGGCGGCGTCGAAGGCCGGGGCCTTGACGAACTTACGGACCAGGGCCCGATCCTCCCGGGCGATGGTGCAGACGCTGAACACGCCACCGTCGCGCACCAGCTGGAGGGTCAGCGCCTTCCGCTCGACCCCGACCCCGATCAGCTTGGGATCGGTGGCCAGCTGTACCACCCAGCTGGCGGTCATGGCGTGGCGGCGCTCACCCTGACGGCTCCCGATGATGTAGAGCCCGGTCGGCAGGGACCACAGGACCCGGCGCCGGGTCCGGTCCGCTTCCCCCGGTTCCTCCGGCAACGGACCCTCAGGCATCCGGCGGTCGGCCGGCCGGGTCGAGTTGGGCCAGGAAGACGGCGCAGCGTTCTTCCTCGGCCGACTCCCCGATGGCGGCGGCGGCGTGGCCCAGGCCTTCGACGCAGCGCAAGAAGCCCCGGTTGGCCGGATGCTCCCAGCGGACATAGCCCGAGCCCCTCCAGCCCGCCCCCCGCAGCGCGTCCAGGCCCCGGTGGTAGCCCACCCGGAAACAGGCATAGGCCTCGACGTCATCACGGGCCAGGGCGCCGAGCTCGGCCCAGCCCAGGAGGAAGGTGGGAAAGGCGGCCACCACGTCGGCCACGGCGTCGCGCCGGCGCCCGGCCGGCTCGGTCAGAGCCGCCGCCAGCCGCTGACTGGCCACGGCCGGCGCATCCGGCAGCACCGTCTCGGGCGGGCGGCTGCCCAGGCCGATCGGGGACTCCTGTGTGCTCACGGAACCAATCCTCTCATCCCGGCCCCTCATATGCTCCCGGCAGTGGACGGATGTGTCTTCTGCGCCGTGGCCGACGGCACGGCCCCCGCCGTCATCGTCCTGGACGAACCCGAGGTGCTCGCCTTTCTGGACCTCCGGCCCGTCTTCCCTGGCCATGTGCTGGTTATCCCCCGGGCCCACCACGAGACGCTGGTCGACCTGCCCGAGGCCCTCCTGCCCGTTGTCTTCCAGGCGGCCCGGCGGGTGTCTGGGGCGGTGGTGGACGGGTTGGGCGCCGACGGCACCTTTATCGGCATCAACAACAAGGTCAGCCAGAGCGTGGCTCATCTGCACGTCCATGTCGTGCCCCGCCGGTTCAAGGACGGGCTGCGGGGCTTCTTCTGGCCCCGCCAGCGTTACGGCTCGGAGGAGGAGATGGCCTCGGTGGCCCGGTCCATCCGGGCGAAGCTCTAGAGAATCCGGCTGCTGTGGTCGGCCCAGTACCGGTCCTTGAGCAGGCGCTTGTAGAGCTTGCCGGTGGGATGGCGGGGCAGATCGGCCTCGAAGTCGATGGACCGAGGGCACTTGTAGGAGGCCAGCGACGCCTTGCAGAACTCGATCAGCTCCCGTTCCAGGGCCGGGCCGGCGTCGGCCATGTCCACCGGCTGGACCACGGCTCTGACCTCCTCGCCCATTTCCTCGTTGGGCACGCCTAAGACGGCCACGTCGAGGACCTTCGGATGGGTGACGAGGAGATTTTCGGCCTCCTGGGGGTAGATGTTCACCCCGCCCGAGATGATCATGTAGGCCTTGCGGTCGGTCAGGTACAGGAAGCCGTCCTCGTCCACGTAGCCGACATCGCCCAGGGTCGACCACCCCTTCTCGTTGCGGGAGGCCCGGGTCTTCTCGGGATCGTTGTGGTACTCAAAGGTCGCCCCTGACTCGAAGAAGATGGTGCCGGGCTCCCCCGGGGGCAGTTCCTCACCGTCCTCGCCTACCACGTGCAGGATCCCGGTCAGGGCGCGGCCCACCGTTCCCTTGTGGGTCATCCACTCCTCGGAGTTGACGGCGGTGAAGCCATTGCCCTCGGTGCCGGCGTAGTACTCGTGGATGACCGGTCCCCACCACTGGATCATCTGTTCCTTGACCGGAACGGGGCAGGGAGCGGCGGCGTGGATCACCACCTGGAGGCTGGACAGGTCGAAAGCCTCCCGCTCCTCCTTGGGCAGTTTGAGCATGCGCACGAACATGGTCGGCACCACCTGGGAATGGGTCACCCGGTGCCGTTCCACCAGCCGGAGGTACTCGACCGGGTCGAAGTGCTCCATGACAATGACCGTGGCCCCGGCCCGCATCCAGGCCATGGTGAAGCGCAGCGGGGCGGCGTGATACAGCGGAGCGGGTGAGAGGTAGACGCTCTGATCGGTCAGTCCGTAGAGGCCCATCGCCAGCAGGAACACGCCGCTCGGCGTGCCGATGGGGGCCTCCTCGGGCATGGGCACCTTGACCCCTTTGGGCTGACCCGTGGTACCGGAGGAATAGAGCATGTCCTGGCCCTCGGACTCATCCGGGATGGGCTCAGCCGGCTGGGCGTCCAGAGCGTCCTCATAGTTCTCGAAGCCCTCCACGGCCCCCAGGCAGAGCAGGCGGGTGTGCACCCCGGGGGCGCCGGCCAGGGCCTCGGAGGCCACGTCGGCTTTCTCCCTGGAGGTGACCAGCACCTGGGCCCCGCAGTCGTTGAGGATGTAGGACACCTCGGCCGGGGTCAGCCTGGAGCTGATGGCGGTGTAGTAGAGCCCGGAGCGCTGGGCCGCCCAGGTAACCTCGAAATAGCGGGCGTTGTTCTCCATGAACACGGCCACCGAGTCCCCCCGGCGCAGGCCCCGGGCCCGGAACAACTGGGCCAGCTGATTGGACCGGCGGTCGAGTTGGGCGTAGCTGACCGTCTCCCCGCTCCCGGCCATCATGTAGGCGGCCTTGTCCGGCGTCTTCTCGGCTATCGCTCCGGGGTACACAATTGGAATCTAACCCGGGCCTGGTTCGGGCATCCTGTTCGTCATGACCGATCTGTTCGCCGATCTGGAATGGCGGGGCCTGGTTCACCAGGTCACCGATCCCGGCCTCCGGGGCCGTCTGGCCTCCGAGTCGGTCACCCTGTATTCGGGCTTCGATCCGACCGCCGACAGCCTCCATGCCGGCAGCCTCCTACCGATCCTGTTGCTGCGCCGCTTCCAGCTGGCTGGCCACCGGCCCATCGCCCTGGCCGGCGGGGGAACCGGGCTCATCGGGGATCCCACCGACCGGGCCACCGAGCGTCCACTTCTCACCGAGGAGGTGGCCCAGGCCAACGTGGACGGGATTCGGGCCCAGCTGGGCCGGTACCTCGACTTCGATGAGGGCCCCCACCAGGCCGTGCTGGTCGACAACCGGGAGTGGCTGGCCGACCTGGGCCTGATCGAATTCCTCCGCCACGTCGGCCGCCACGCAACCGTCAACCAGATGACGGCCAAGGACTCGGTGCGGTCCCGCCTGGAGGAGCGGGAGCAGGGCCTGTCCTTCGGGGAGTTCACCTACATGCTCCTGCAGGCCTACGACTTCATGCACCTGTTCGACGCCTACGGCTGCCGGCTGCAGCTGGGGGGATCGGATCAATGGGGGAACATCACCATGGGGATCGATCTGATTCGCCGTTCCCGGGGGACGGAGGCCTTCGGCCTGACCACTCCGCTCCTCCTCAAGCCGGACGGGACCAAGTACGGAAAGAGCGAGACGGGCACGGTGTGGCTGGATCCGGCGCGAACCAGCCCCTATGCCCTGTTCCAGTTCTTCCTGCGTTCGGATGACGCCATGGTCCCGGCCCTGCTGCGCTGGTACACCTTCCTGGATCACAGCCGCATCGAGGAACTCGACGGCCTGACCCGGGAGCATCCCGAGCGCCGGGAGGGCCAGCGGGCCCTGGCCCGGGAGGTGTCCGCGCTGGTCCACGGCCCGGAGGAGGCGGGCCGGGCGGAACGGGCCGGGGAGGTCCTCTTCAGCCCCGAGATAGCCGAACTGGAGGAGGAGACGCTCCTGGCCGTCTTTGCCGACGCCCCGTCCAGCTCGCGTTCCCGGGCCGATCTGGACGAGCCCGGTCTCTCGGTGGTGGAGGCGCTCAAGGAGAGCGAGTTGGCCCGCTCCCTGGGGGCGGCCCGGACCAACGTGGCCCAGGGGGGCGCTTACGTCAACAACCAGCGGGTCGAGGATCCGGAGGCCCGCATCACCCGGGAGGACCTGCTCCACGATCGTTACGTCGTGCTGCGCCGGGGTAAGCGGGACCACCACCTCATCCGCTTCGGCTGAGCGGGCTCAGGGCCCGGACGGCATCGGCCACCACCGAGGGCTGACGCCAGGGCAGCAGATGACCGGCCTCGGGCGCCCAGGTGATGGTGGCCTGCGGCAGCCTCCCGGCCAGCTCCCGAACCACTCTGGGGGGGATGATGCGGTCCCGGCCCCCTCCCACCAGGATGACCGGGACCCCGATGGTCGACAGGGCACGGTCCAATTCGGGCATCTCGGCCACCAGGGCCCGCTGCTCGACGGCAAAGACCCGCCACACGTCTCCCCGCCGCCAGGTGTCGGCAAAGGCCCCGACCTTGTCGGCGGGCAGACCCACCCGCAGCGGGAGGGTGGAGAGCCGTTGGGCCGGGATGACCAGGGTGGCCCAGTGGGCCAGGTTGGCCAGGGAACGCATCACGACGTAGGCGGCGGCCTCCCCCACCACGGGTAGAGCCAGGGCCCGGTCAGCTCCGCCCAGAGCGGATGAGCTGGCGGCCGGGCAGACCAGCACCAGAGCGCTGACCGCCTCGGGATGACGCTCGGCCAGACGGGCGGCCACCGCCGCCCCGTAGCTGTGGCCGACCACGATGGCCGGCCCGGTTCCGAGGGTCCCGAGCAGGCCGGACAACCGGTCGGCATTACCGTTCGGGCCCGAGGCCGGGCCAGGACTGGCCCCGTAGCCGGGCCGGTCGGGCACGACCAGGCGGTGGGAGGAACCCAGGAGGTCGACCACCGGGTCCCAGTCCGAACCCTCCCCGGGCTGACCGTGGACGAGCAGGACCGGCGGGCCCGACCCGAGGTCGCGAAACGCCAGGGCCGGGGCGACCCCCGGCCCTCGGGCTGATTCAGCCCCGGCGTAAGGAGAAGCGTCCGCCGTCTATCACCACCTCGCCCCGCTGGGTCTCGGTCCGGAACAGGGCGGAGTCCCCGTCCACCCACATGGACACCGTCAGGTCGTCCCCCGGGTACACGGGCTTGGAGAAGCGGCCCTCCATGGACCCGAAGCAGGCCGGATCGGATCCGCAGAGGGCGTGCAGCAGGGCGCGGCCGGTGAAGCCGTAGGTGCACAGGCCGTGCAGGATGGGACGGTCGAAACCGGCCATGGCGGCGAACTTCGGATCGGAGTGCAGGGGGTTGCGGTCCCCCGAGAGCCGGTAGATGAGAGCCTGGTCGGCCAGGGTGGAATAGGTGATCTTCTCGTCCGGAGCCCGGTCGGGGAACTCCACGCCCGTGCCGGAGGGCCCGCGGTCACCCCCGAAGCCGCCTTCCCCGCGCAGGAAGATGGACGAGGTGGTCCGGAACAGACGCTGTCCGGTGGAGACGTCCACCGACTCGGACTCGGTGGCGATGACCGCCCCCGACCCTTTGTCGTAGATACCGGTGACAGTGGTCACGGTGCTGACCCGGCCCTGCACCGGGATGGGACCATCCAGAAATATGCCCTGCTCCCCGTGGACCAGAAGGGCCGGGTTGAAGGTGCCGATCTTGGCGAAGGCGCCGCCGCCCCCGGTTCCGACTATGACGGCGAAGGTGGGCAGCACGGCCTGGGCCACATCGGCACTGTTCTCGGTGGTGAAGGCCAGCTCGGCCCGGCCGGCGCCGACTCCGACGGCGTAGAGGAGGCCGTCCTTGGACGACCACTCCCGTTCCGAGGGCTCGCTCTTGGTACCTACCGCTTCGGGGTTGATGGGCATGGATCCGTCCTGGGTCGATGGGCTCGGTCGCGCACCCTATCCGCAGCCGGCCCCGGAAAGCCCGGCCTCGCCTGGACCGCCGACGGCCGACGGGGCCAGGCCGAGCCGGGACCGGTTGAGCAGGAGGATGCCCCCGATCATCAGGGCCATCCCGGCGGTCTCGGCCGCCACCCCGAGTGGGTCGGAGCGGATGGGCTCGGAGAAGGCCAGGGCGCCGATGACGATGGCCACGACCGGGTCTACCGCCGTCAGGGCCGGGAGCGACCACCCCAGCGGTCCGCCCTGGAAGGCGGTCTGGGACAGGAGGAGGGAGCCGATCCCCACGGCCAGGAGCCCGTAGGTCTGCCAGGTGATCAGGACCTGGACCAGGGTGTGGCCGGCACTGCCGGGCCCGGCGGTGGCCAGGTGGGCGACGGTCCGGGTGAAGGCGGCGGCCAGCCCGTAGAGGAAACCGGCCCCGGTGGCCTGGAGGCTGGCGGCCACCGCCGGAGTGGCCCGCAGGGAGGCGAGGGTCAGGATAAGCGCCGGTAGGAGGGTGGCTAGCGATACGATGGTCCACGCCAGACCAGACGTCGTGGCGGCGCCCGGGGCAGGGTTGGCCACCACCAGGAATAGGGCCAGACCCGCCACCACGACACCCGACCCGAGCCATTCCCGCCCCGTCAGCCACCTTCTGTCGGTCATCGCAGCACCGAGCGGCAGAGCGAACAGCAGGCCGCAGACCAACAGCGGCTGGACCAGGACAAGGGACCCATGCCCCAGGGCGAGGAACTGGAGCAAAAAACCGATCACGTCGGCCCCGATGCCGAGGATCCACACCGGGCGGCGCACCAGTCCCAGCAGAAGGCTGACCTTGAGGGCGTGCTCGCTGGGAGCCTGGGCGGCTCCGTTCTGCTGGAGGACCGACGCCACCGCGTAGCAAAGCGCGGCGCCCAGGGCCTCCAGGATCACCATGACCGGCCGACGATAGATGTCCACGGGCCGGCCCGAGCCCGGGGCCGGAGCCCCGCCGCCGTGGGGCAACGACCCCTTGCTCTCCTGGTGTCGGCCAGCATGGGCGCCGGCCACGATCTGGCCGCGGCCGAGCTGGCCCGCCGGCTGGAGGCCAAGGGCTACCGGACCCGGACCGAGGACTATCTGACCCTGTTCCCGCTGCGCATCGGGCTGCTGCTGCGCTGGATCTACGGCCAGCAGCTGAGGGTGGCCCCCTGGACCTATGAGGCCACCTTCAAGCTCTGGATCCTCGTCCCCCTGATGTGCCGGGTGCTCGAGATGGTGCTGGGGATGCTGACGGGCCGGCGCCTGCGCCGCCTGGTCAGCGACAGCGATCCGGCCGTCATCGTCTGCGCTTATCCACTTCAGGCCCTGGTCCTCGGCCGGCTGCGCCGGAAGGGTCGCATCCCCGTTCCCCTGGTCACCTTCATCACGGACTTCGGCGTGCATCCCCTCTGGATGCACGATGGGGTCGACCTGACCGTCTGTGTCTGGGAGGGAGCGGCCCGGGTGGCGTCGGCTTCCACCACCCGGACGGTCGTCTCCACCGGCCCCATGGTGGCCCCGGCCTACGCCGCCGGGCCCCTACCCAAGGAGGTGGCCCGAGCCGGGCTGGGCCTGCCCGAGGAGGGCCGCATCGCCCTGGTGGTGGCGGGGTCATGGGGGGTGGGCGACATCGAGGCCACCTTCGAGGAGCTGTGGACCACCGGGCGCTACCTGCCGGTGGCGGTCTGCGGACGAAACGAGGCGGTCAGGCAGAGCCTGGCGGCCAAGGGCTACGGCGTGGTGCTGGGCTGGACCGACCGCATGCACGAGCTGATGTCGGCCGCCGACGTGCTGGTCCAGAACGCCGGGGGCCTGTCGTGCATGGAGGCTTTCTCCCTCGATCTCCCGGTGGTGACCTACCACCCGATTGCCGGTCACGGCCGGAAGAACGCCAGCGAGATGGTGGTAGCCGGGGTCACCCTGCTGGCCACCGGTCCGGCCGACCTGGGCGCCGTCCTGGATCGGGCCACCGGCCCGGAGCGCGCCGCCCTGGTGGCGGCGGGTCGCGCTGTCTTTTCCGGGGATCCGGCCGCTGAGGTCGACCGCCTGGTCGGTGGTGCCGAACCGGCGGTTACGCCCCCACCGGTAGCCTCCCGCCCCCGCCGGTCGGTGCCGACCCCGGCCGGAGCCGACCGGGTCGGATCGACGCCGCGACCCCACCGCCGTCGGCGGCGCATGGCCGGGGCGGCGGTGGCTCTGGCCACCACCTACATCGGTCTCAACCTGTGCGTGGATGCCGCCACCGCCCACGGCCTGGATGCCGCCCACGCCGAGGCCGGTGCCCGGGAGGTCTACGTGGCCGTCCGGCTCGGGCCCGCGGCCCTGTCCGATCCCGATCTGGGCCGGGTCTTGGCCTCTGACCACGTGACGGCGGTGGTGGCCGGCCGAGTGGCGGCCACCGAGCCCGCCAACGTGCGACGCCTGGCCCTGAGCGCCGTCGATTTGGCCACCGACGGGTGGCTCGACCGCCAGCCCCTGCACCTGGTGCAGCCCACCGATGACCTGCTCCGCTCCACCCAGGCCATCCGCCTCGACACCGGACTGCGCTGCCGGGACTTCGCCCCCGCCTCCGGAGTGAGCGGGGTGGATCTGGCCTCGGCCCTCATGAGCCATGTCCGGATCGTGCGGACCTCGCAGTTCCTCCCCACCGACTCGGTGCCCGGCGTGCTGCGGGCCGGCCACGTCTACATGTTGGGCGCGGCCACCGCCTCGGCCGCCACCGTGGAGGCCAGCCTGGCCGAGCTCATCGGGCGGGCCGCCCAGGACGGCGTGGGCGTGGCGCCCCTCTCCGATCTGCGTTGAGTGGCCCGGTCCGGCGCCGGTTTCTGCCTTCCCATCTGACCCTGCTGGCGGCCGGGACGGCGGCGGCCAGTGCCATCCTGACCCAGGTCGGCCCGGCCCTGACCGCCCTGCCGGCGGTGCGCCGGACGCTCTCGCCCCGTCTGACCGGGCTGGGCCGGGCCGACCACGTCGCTCTCACCTTCGATGACGGCCCCGATCCGGCCTCCACGCCCCAGTTCCTGAGCGAACTGGACCGGCTGGGCTGGAAGGCCACCTTCTTCATGCTCGGGTCCATGGCCCGTCGCTCGGGAGGCCTGGCTGCCGAAGTAGCCGCCGCCGGCCACGAGGTGGCCGTCCACGGAGACGTCCACCTGTCTCAGGTGTGGCGGACCCCCTCCGCCGTCATCGACGACGCCCGCCGGGCCCGGGACACTCTGGCCGAACTGACCGGGACTACACCCCGCTGGATGCGGCCTCCCTACGGGACCATCTCCGGAGCCGGACCGGAGGCCGCCCGCCGGGCCGGCCTGGAGCTGGTGCTCTGGACGGCGTGGGGGCGGGACTGGCGGGCCGAGGCCACGCCGCCATCGGTGGTGGATGACATCGCCACCGACATGGTCCCGGGAGGCACGGTCCTGCTCCACGACTCGGACTGCACCTCGGCCCCGGGAGCGTGGCGATCGGCCCTGGGAGCCCTGCCCCGCCTGAATGACGTCTGGACCGAGAGGGGCTGGACGGTGGGGCCACTTCGGGATCACGGCCTGAGCCCGGGCCGTGTCCAAGCCGGTCCCGTGTCCGCCTAGGCGCCTCCCAGGCTCAGCTCCTTAGGGCCGGGCCTCGACCGAGGCCAAGGGCCGTTCCATGTCCCGGTAGCCGCCCAGCAGCCGACGCACGCCCCACACCGTGACCAGACCCAGGGCCTCGACGACGGTGTGCATGGACATCTTCGACTCCCCGGCCACCCGGTCCACGAAGCGGATCGGGACCTCGGCGATGCGGCCACCCGCGCTGACGGTCCGGAACGCCATCTCGATCTGGAACCCGTAGCCGTCCGCCCGGACCTGGTCCAGGTCGATGGCCCGGAGGGTGGCGGCGTCGTAGGCCCGGAAGCCCGCTGTCAGGTCCCGGACCGACATCCTGAGCATGGCGGCGGCGTAGCGGTTTCCCCACTGGGAGAGCAGCCGGCGGTGGGTGGCCCAATTTGGAATGGAGCCACCGGGTACGTATCGGGACCCGATGACCAGGTTGGCCCCCTCCAGGCCGGCCAGCAGAGCCGGAAGCGAGTCGGGGTCATGGGACAGATCCGAATCCATCTCCACGAAGGCCTCGTAGCCCCGCTCCAGGCCCCAGCGGAAGCCGGCCCGGTAGGCATTGCCCAGACCCGACTTGCCCGGCCGGCGCAGGATGTCGATGCTCCCGAGGCGGGCCGCCACGGCGGTGGCCAGGTCGGCGGTGCCGTCCGGGCTGTTGTCATCCACCACCAGGACGTGGGCGTCGGGGACCGCTCGGCGGATCCGATCCAGCACGATCTCGATGTTGGCGGCCTCGTTGTAGGTGGGCAGCACCACCAAAGCCCGCATGGCCGACAGTGTAAAGGCGGCCCGGGCTCCGGTCCGACAGTGTATGGGTGCCCCACTACCGTCACGGGTCAGTGGCCCGAACGACACCTGACCCTGGTGGGACCCCGGGACCCCGGCTGGCCGTCCGGCTGAGGGGGGTCCAGGTCCACCGGGGAGGGACGACCGTCCTGGACGGAATCGACTGGGAGGTGTCCCCCGGGGACCGCTGGGTGGTCCTCGGCCCCAACGGCTCGGGTAAGACCACCCTCATGAGCCTCATCTGCGGCTTTCTGCACCCCGCCGCCGGGATGGTGGAGGTGTTAGGCGAGACCCTGGGCCGGGTGGACGTCCGGCGGCTGCGGGAACGGCTCGGGCTGACCAGCGCCGAGCTGACCAAGCAGCTGCGCCCCGATCTGTCCGCTCTGGACGCCGTCCTGGCCGGCCGGCACGCCGCCCTCGAGACCTGGTGGCACCAATACAGCCCTGAAGACCGGGCCCGGGCCACCGGTCTACTGGAAGCGGCCGGGCTCACCCATCTGGCCCAACACGCCTTCCGGACCCTTTCGGAAGGCGAGCGCCAGCAGATTCTCCTGGCCCGAGCCCTCATGGGTGAGCCGGAGCTGCTCCTGCTGGACGAGCCCAACGCCGGCCTCGACGTCGGTGCCCGGGAGCGGCTGCTCAGCCGGCTCAAGGCGGTGGCCACCGCGCCTGGCTCCCCGCCGATGGTGCTGGTCACCCACCACCTGGAGGAGATTCCGGCCGGGTTCACCCACTGCCTGCTGCTCAGGGAGGGTCGCATCATCGCTCTCGGTCCTCTGGCCGGGACCCTGCGGTCCGCTCCCCTGTCCGAGTGCTTCGGCCTCTCCCTCCAGGTGGTCCGCCACGGGGCTCGCTTCGCCTGCCACGCTGTGGCTTAAGCCCATGGCCCGGCTCTCCATTCCCAAGACGCTTCGGCGGGTCGTGAGCGTGACCCTGCTGGCCGCCGTGGTCGAGTACCTCGTGCTCCCCCAGGTGGCCGGGGCCCGCAAGGCCCTGCACCTGGTCAGTCAGCTCAATACCGGGTTGTTCGGTCTCGGGGTCGCCCTGGAGATCCTTTCTCTGCTGGCCTACTCCCAGCTGACCCGTTCGCTCCTGCCCCGGGGCAGCCTTCCCCTCAACCGCATCTTCCGGATCAACATGTCCACCCTGTCCGTATCCCATGTCGTGCCGGGGGGCACGGCGGCCGGAGCCAGCCTGGGTTATCGGCTCCTGACCGCCTCCGGGGTTACCGGTCCCGACACCGGCTTCGCCCTGGGGATGCAGGGACTGGGGTCGGCCGTGGTCCTCAATGCCCTGCTCTGGGCCGGGCTGGTGGTGTCCATCCCCGTCTATGGGTTCAACCCCATATACGGGGTGGCGGCCGGCCTGGGCGTGCTGCTCATAGGGTTCCTGTCCGTCATCGTCCTGCTCATGACCCGTGGCGTGGACCGGGCCGCCACCGTGCTGCGGACGGTGGCCCGCAAGCTTCCCCTCATCACCGAGGACGCCACCGAGGCCGTCTTCCGCCGGGTGGCCGTGCGCCTGCAGGAACTGACCTCGGACTCGGCCCGGTTGGGTCGCTGTATCGGCTGGGCCGCCGCCAACTGGCTCCTCGACGCCGCCTCCCTGTGGGTCTTCCTGGCTGCCTTCGGTCACGGCCACGGCCGCTTCCCCAACCCGGTCGGTCTGATCGTGGCCTACGGGCTGGCCAACGTCCTGGCCGCCATCCCCATCACCCCGGGTGGGCTGGGGGTGGTGGAAGGAGTTCTGACCCCAGCCCTGGTCGGATTCGGGCTGACCAAATCCGTCGCCATTCTGGGCGTGCTGGGCTGGCGGCTCATCAACTTCTGGCTACCGATCCCCACCGGGGCGGCCGCCTACGTCAGCCTCCGGCTCGACTCGGAGCGCTCCGGTGCCCCGGAGCAGAAGCTGGCGCCTTACGTCGAATCGCTTGACCAGAGCCGCCGGGCGCCGTAGCTACTCTGGGCCGGTGGCGACCATGACTACGGCGGGTCGGGCCCGGGCCCTGGTGGCTCCGACCTCGCCCCGCAACACCGAGCTAGGCCTGCTCGGTCTGGTGGCTCTGGTCACGGTGGCCGCCTACATCCTGGCCACCCTGGGCCGCACGACGTCCATACCCGCCAATATCGTGCCTTTCCTGGCCTTCCTGCTCACCCTGCTCCTGGTCGCCCACGTGGCCACCCGGCGCTTGGCTCCCAACGCCACCCCGGTGATGCTCCCCCTGGCCGCCTTTCTCAACGGGATCGGCTACGTCTTCATCACCCGGCTCGACTCCCATCTGGCCGGCCTGCAGGCCACCTGGACGGCCATCGGAGTGGCGGGCTACGTGCTCACCCTGGCCTTCGTCCGGCGCATTCAGCTGCTGGAGCGCTACCGGTACATGATCGCCACCGCCGGGGTCCTGCTTCTGCTGATGCCCCTCGCCCCCGGAGTGGGCGAGCGGATCAACGGAGCCCGGCTCTGGGTTCGGCTCGGACCCCTCAGCTTCCAGCCCGTCGAGTTGGCCAAGATCGGCCTGGCCGTCTTCTTCGCCTCCTACCTGGTGGAAAAGCGCGAGTTGCTGGCCAACCCCACCTCCCGGGTGGGCAACGTCCTGCTCCCGGACCCGCGGCCTTTTGGACCACTGCTTCTCATGTGGGGCCTCTCCATGCTGGTGATGACCGCCGAGAGGGACGTCGGCTTCTCCCTCCTCATCTTCGTGCTGTTCATTTCCATGCTGTGGATCTCCACCGGGCGGGCCACCTATCTGCTCGTCTCCGTGGGTCTGTTCGTGCTCGGGGCCGGGGTCATGAGCGTCCTGTTGAGTCAGGTGCACGAGCGCATCACCGTCTGGCTGAACCCGTGGCCCCACGCCAGCGGCATCGGCTATCAGGCCATTCAGGCTCTATACGCCATGGGCAGCGGAGGAGTGGCCGGCACCGGCCTGGGGCTGGGCCGGCCCAATGTGATCCCGGTGGTGGCGAGCGACTACATCTTCGCCGGACTGGGCGAAGAGCTCGGCCTGGTCGGCACCACCATCATCGTGGCCGCCTTCGTACTGCTGGTCAGTTCAGGACTGCGCACCGCCATCCGGGCCCGGTCCGACTTCGCCAAGCTCCTCACCGCCGGGTTGACCGCCGTCATCGGGTTCCAGGCCTTCTTCATCATGGCCGGGGTGGTCAGGCTCCTGCCCGTGACCGGCGTGACCCTGCCCTTCGTCGCCTACGGCGGGTCCTCCCTGGTGGCCAACTACATCCTCATCGCCCTGATCGCCCGCGTCTCGGATGAGGCCACTCCCGTCGTCCCCTGAAGGCCTTCCGTAGCGGTCCATGACATCGTCGACCACCAATAGCGGCCCGGCCCCGGGCAGGCGGAGGACCAGACCGGCCGCATCCGAGGGCCGGCACGACACGACTCGGCGGTCCCCCGGACCGATGAGATCGAGATGGGCGTAGAAGTTGCCGTTGCGGAAGGACGAGATCACGGCCTGTTCCAGCTGGAGGCCGTATTCGACCATCACGTCGGCCAGCAACTGCTGGGTGATCGGACGGCCGAGGGCGATGCCCTTGAGGGCGTAGGCGATCCAGGTGGCCTCGGGATAGCCGATGGGGATGTGCAGGACTCGGGCGTCCCCTTCGGATTCGCGCAGCACCAGCACCGGGGTGGTGTCCGGCAGCTCGATGAAGACGCCGGCCACCTCGACCCGTCTCACCCGGCTCCGTCCTCGACGGTCGGTCCCTCTGAGGGCTGGGGGCGGCCCACCTGTCTCAGCGGTACTTCCGCATGCCCACGTTGAGCACCATGCCCACCCCGGCGAAGGTGGCGATGGTCGAGGAACCGCCGTAGCTGACCAGGGGCAGCGGGATCCCGGTGATGGGCATGATCCCCATGGTCATACCGGCATTCTGGAATACGGAGAAGGCGACGTAGGCCAGAACGCCGGCGCACAGCAGCGTGCCGACCTGGTCGTAGGCCAGCTGGGCGGTGCGCACCACCCGCCACAGCATGATGCCGAACAGACCCAGGAGGGTGGCCGCACCGGCAAAGCCCAGCTGCTCGCCCACGGCGGTAAAGATGAAATCGGTCTGCTGCTCCGGCACGTACTGGAGGTTGGTCTGGGGGCCATGGAACAGGCCCTTGCCGGTCAAGCCCCCGTTGGCGATGGCGATCTTGGACTCGCACAGGTTGTACCCGGCGCTGGTGGAGCCGCACGAGTTGGGGTCGCTCTGTTTGAGGAAGGCATCCAGCCGGTCCAGCTGGTAGTTCTTGAGTACGTGCAGGTGCAGCCCGGCCACGGTGACCAGTAGCGCCACGCCGGCCACGATCAGCAGGTAGCGCGCTCTCACGCCTGAGACGGTGAGCATGATCCCGAGCACGCAACCGAGGGTTATGGCCGTTCCCAGGTCAGGCTGGACCGCCACCAGCAGGACGGGCAGGGCGCCCATGGCCAGGAGGATGCCGAGGCGTTTGACGTCTATCTCCCCGTGCCAACGCTGGACCATCCAGGCCATGGCCAGGATCAGGGCCAGCACCGCGAACGAGGACGGCTGCAGCTGGAACGAGCCGATCTGGAACCAGCGCTGGGCGCCGAGGGCCCGGGAGCCAACCGGGGACATGACGGCCAGCAGGAGCAGGACGACCCCGGCGTAGGCGACCAGTCCAAGCTCCTCCAGTCGGTGGTAGTCGATGGCGGCGAATATGGCCATCGCCACCAGCCCCAGCACCACGTAAGTGGCCTGGTGGCGGAGGTAGAGCTCGGGATTGTCCCCCAGTAGGCGGAGTTTGGTCCGGGTGGCCGAATAGACCATGAGCACCCCGATGACCGACACCACCAGGGTGGAGACCACCAGCATGAGATCCAGGTGGCGCAGGTAGCGCAGTCCGGGCGCCACATTGGAGTCGAGGGGGCGCTGAGCCACCGCCGGAGGTTAGAAGACCGCTCCGGCTCCGCCGGCACCGGCCGGCCGGAGGTCGCGGAACTTACTGGCGCGCCGACGGGGCGGGGGGTCCCCGTCGGCACCGTCCGGCCGGAGGTAGGACAATCAAAATGGCCGGGAGCTGGGGGTGATGGCGGCCGGCAGCAAGGTCGAGCCCATCAGATGGGCATCCACGGCCGCCGCCGCCGCCCGTCCCTCCGAGATGGCCCAGACGATCAGGCTCTGGCCCCGGCCCATGTCCCCGCAGGCGAAGACTCCAGCCACGCTGGTCTGCCAGTCCGGGCCCCGGGCCACATTGCCCCGGGCGTCCAGGTCGACGTCGAGATCCTCGAGTAGGCCGACCCGTTCCGGGCCCACGAAGCCGAGGGCCAGCAGGACGAGTTGGGTGGGTATCTCGAATTCGCTGCCTGGCACCGGTTCGAAGGTCGGGGGCCCAGAGCCGGCCCCCATGGTGACCTGGTGTCCCCGCAGGGCCTGCACCACCCCGTCGGGCCCACCCACCAGCTCGGTGGTGGTCACGGCGTAGAGGCGCTCACCGCCCTCCTCATGGGCCGAGGAGGTCCGGAAGACGAGCGGCCAGGTCGGCCAGGGGTTGAGCTGGGCCCGGTCATCGGGCGGTCGAGGCATGATCTCGAGCTGGTGGACGGAGCGGGGCCCCTGGCGATGCGCCGTCCCCAGGCAGTCAGCGCCGGTGTCGCCCCCTCCGATGATGACCACGTCCTTGCCGGCGGCGGTGATGGGAGGCTCGGCCAGATCACCCTCCTGGACCCGGTTGGCCAGGGGGAGGTACTCCATGGCCTGGTGGACACCGCTGAGCTCCCGGCCCGGAACCGGCAGCTCGCGGGCCAGGGTCGAGCCTCCGGCCAGGACCACGGCATCGTGCTCGGCCAGCAGGCGATCGGCGGGCAGGTCGCGGCCCACGTCGACCCCGGGGCGGAACTCGGTGCCTTCGGCCTCCATCTGGGCCAGGCGGCGCTGGAGAACCGCCTTTTCCATCTTGAACTCGGGGATGCCGTATCGCAGCAACCCCCCGATCCGGTCGGCCCGCTCATAGACGACCACGGCGTGGCCGGCCCGGGTCAGCTGCTGGGCGGCGGCCAGCCCGGCCGGGCCCGATCCCACCACCGCCACCCGCTTGCCCGTGGGCTGGGCCGGGGCCACCGGGGTGACCCGGCCCCGTTCCCAGGCCCGGTCGATGGTCTCCACCTCGATCTGCTTGATCGCCACCGGGTCGGCGTTGATGCCGAGTACGCAGGACGCTTCGCACGGGGCCGGGCACAGCCGGCCGGTGAACTCGGGGAAGTTGTTGGTGGAGTGGAGCCGCTCGATGGCCCGGTCCCAGTCGTCCCGGTACACGAGGTCGTTCCACTCCGGGATCAGGTTGCCCAGAGGACATCCGTTGTTGCAGAAGGGGATCCCGCAGTCCATGCAGCGGGCGGCCTGGGTGGCGGTCTTCTCGGGCGGGAAGGGCTCATAGACCTCATGCCAGTCCAACAGACGCACCGGGACGGGCCGGCGGGTGGGCAACTCGCGCCGGTACTCCATGAAGCCGGTCGGCTTACCCACGGGGGGCTCCCATCATCTCCATAACCGCTTCCTCGGCCGGGCGTCCCTCGGCCTCGGCCAGCTTGAGGGTCGTCATCACCCGCTTGTAGTCCCGGGGCATGACCTTGACGAACTGGGCGACGGCGGTATCCCAGTCGGCCAGCAGCCGGGCGGCCACGGCCGAGTCCGTCTCGACCCGGTGGCGGCCGATCAGATCGGCCAGCAGGCCCAGATCCTCCTCATCGAGAGGTTCGATGTCGACGAACTCCCGGTTCAGCCGGTCGGGGAAGGTCCCCCTCGGATCGTGGACGTAGGCGATGCCTCCCGACATGCCGGCGGCAAAGTTCCGTCCCGTCGGGCCCAGCACCACCACCCGGCCGCCGGTCATGTACTCACACCCGTGGTCACCGACGCCCTCCACCACGGCGCTGGCCCCGGAGTTGCGGACGCAGAAGCGCTCGCCCACCAGGCCGCGGATGAAGACGTCCCCGCCGGTGGCCCCGTAGAGGATGACGTTGCCCGCCACCACGTTCTCCTCGGCGGCAAAAGGCGAGTCAAGAGGAGGCCGCAGCACCAGATGTCCGCCGGAGAGTCCCTTGCCCAGGTAGTCGTTGGCGTCGCCCTCCAGGCGCAGGGTGATTCCCCGGGGAAGGAAGGCGCCGAAGCTCTGACCGGCCGAGCCGGTCAGGTGGACCGTGATGCTGTCATCGGGAAGACCGGCGCCGCCGTAGCGCAGGGTCACCTGGTGTCCGAGGAGGGTCCCGACGGTGCGATCCACGTTGCGCACCGGTGTCCGGATCACCACCGGGGTGCCGTTCTCCAGGGCCGGGGCGGCCTCGGTGATGAGGAAGTTGTCCAACTTGTTTTCCAGCCCGTGATCCTGGGGGTGGACCTGGTGGCGGGGGGCGTCGGCGGGAACGTCCGGCACCGCCAGGATGGGCGAGAGGTCCAGCCCGGCCGCCTTCCAGTGATTGACCGCTTCCACCGTGTCGAGCAGGTCGACCCGGCCGATGGCCTCCTCCAGGGTTCGGAAGCCCAGGGCCGCCAGCAGCTCCCGCACCTCCTCGGCTATGTACTCGAAGAAGGTGACCACGAACTCCGGCTTGCCCGAGAAGCGCTTCCGCAACTCGGGGTTCTGGGTGGCCACTCCGACCGGGCAGGTGTCGAGGTGACAGACCCGCATCATCACGCAGCCCGAGACCACCAGGGGGGCGGTGGCGAAGCCGAACTCCTCGGCACCGAGCAGGGCTCCGATGACCACGTCGCGCCCCGTCTTCATCTGGCCGTCCACCTGGACAACGATCCGGTCCCTGAGCCCGTTGAGCAACAGGGTCTGTTGAGTCTCGGCCAGGCCCATCTCCCAAGGGGCCCCGGCGTGCTTGAGCGATGTCAGGGGCGATGCCCCGGTGCCACCGTCATGGCCGGAGATGAGCACGACATCGGCATGCGCCTTGCACACCCCCGCCGCCACCGTCCCGACCCCGACCTCGGCCACCAGCTTCACGTGGATGCGGGCCCGGGGATTCGAGCACTTGAGGTCGTGGATGAGCTGCTTGATGTCCTCGATGGAGTAGATGTCGTGATGCGGCGGCGGGGATATGAGCCCGACTCCCGGCGTCGAGTGACGCGTCTTGGCGATCCAGGGATAGATCTTGTTGCCCGGGAGCTGTCCCCCTTCACCCGGCTTGGCCCCTTGGGCGATCTTGATCTGCAGGTCATCGGCGTTGACCAGGTACTCGCTGGTGACGCCGAAGCGCCCGGAGGCCACCTGCTTGATGGCGCTCCGACGCAGATCCCCGTTGGGGTCGGGCGTGAAACGGTCGGAGTCCTCACCGCCCTCTCCGGTGTTGGAGCGGGCCCCCAGCCGGTTCATGGCCACAGCCAGGGTCTCGTGGGCTTCGGCCGAGATGGAGCCGTAGGACATGGCCCCGGTCGAGAAACGCTTGACGATGGAGGAAACCGGCTCCACCTCCTCGATGGGCACCGGCGGCCGGGCCCCGTCCTTGAAGCGGAACATTCCCCGCAATGTGGCCAGGCGAGCCGACTGGTCATCCACCAGGCGGGTGTATTCCTTGAAGATCTCATAGCGCCGGGACCGGGTGGAGTGCTGCAGCCGGTAAACCGTCTCAGGGTTGAAGAGGTGATACTCCCCTTCCCGGCGCCACTGGTACTCACCGCCGTCGTCGAGGGGCCGGTGGGCCAACTCCTCGGGTCGGTCGGGCCAGGCCAGCCGGTGCCGGGAGGCCACCTCGGCGGCCAGTTCGTCCAGGCCCACCCCGTCGAGGCGCGATACCGTCCCGGCGAAGTACTCCGCCACCAACTGCCGGCCCAACCCGATGGCCTCGAAGACCTGGGCCCCGGTGTAGGAGGCGACGGTGGAGATGCCCCGCTTGGACATGACCTTGAGCACGCCCTTGCCCAGCGCCTTGGTGGTGTTGTAGCGGGCGTCCCGCAGATTCACCCCGGTGATGACGCCGTTGGCGATCATGTCCTCCACCGACTCGAAGGCCAGGTAGGGATTGACGGCGGCGGCTCCGTATCCGATGAGCAGGGCGATGTGGTGGACTTCGCGGGCATCGCCCGCCTCCACGATGAGACCGACCCGGGTGCGGCTCTTCTCCCGGATGAGATGGTGGTGCACCGCCGAGGTCAGAAGGAGCGACGGGATGGGGGCCATGTCCGCCGATCCGAACCGGTCGGAGAGAATGATGATGTTGGCGCCGTCCTCGATGGCGACACTGACGGCGGTCCGCACCTGTTCCAGGGCGCGCCGCAGTCCCTCTCCCCCGTCGGCTACGGGATAGAGCCCGTCGATGGCCACCGCCCGGAAGCCCGGCGTCTCCCCGTGTTCGTTGATGTAACGCAACTTGGCCAGAGCCTCGTTGTCGATGACTGGGAAGGGCAGGGTGATCTGCCGGCACGAGTCGGCCGTGGGCTCGAGCAGGTTCCGCTCCGGTCCCACCGTGGCCGACAACGAAGTGACCAGCTCCTCGCGGATGGCATCGAGCGGAGGGTTGGTGACCTGGGCGAAGAGCTGGCTGAAGTAATCGAACAGCACTCGGGGCCGCTCTGAGAGGATCGCGATGGGCGTGTCCGTGCCCATGGAGCCGATCGGCTCGGCTCCGGTGCGGGCCATGGGGGCGACCAGGACTCGCAGCTCCTCCTCGGTGTAGCCGAAGGACCGCTGGCGCTGGACCACCGAGGCGTGCTGGGGCGTCAGCATGGTGCGCGGGGGCAGGTCGTCCATGTGGACGATGCCGGCGTCCAGCCACTCCTGGTAGGGGTGCTCGGCGGCCAGCTCGGCCTTGATCTCGTCATCATCGATGATGCGGCCCTTGGAGGTGTCCACCAGGAACATGCGGCCGGGCTGGAGCCGGCCCTTCTGCACCACCTGGTCGGCGGGTATGTCCAGCACGCCGGCCTCCGACGCCATCACCACCAGGCCCTCGGCGCTGACCCAGTAACGCAGGGGCCGCAGCCCGTTGCGGTCGAGGACGGCACCGATGACCGTTCCATCCGTGAAGGCCACCGCCGCCGGGCCGTCCCAAGGCTCCATGAGCGAGGAGTGGTAGCGGTAGAACGCCCGCCGGGCCGGGTCCATGGTGGGATGGTTCTCCCAGGCCTCGGGCACCATCATGAGCACGGCGTGGGGCAGTGAGCGCCCGCCCATGTGCAGCAGCTCCAGGACTTCATCGAAGGAGGCCGAGTCGCTGGGGTCGCCCGGGGTGCAGACCGGGAAGATCCGCTCGATGTCGGGCAGGAGTGGGCTGGCCAGCAGGGCCTCACGGGCCCGCATCCAGTTCCGGTTGCCCTCGATGGTGTTGATCTCCCCGTTGTGGGCGATGAACCGGTAGGGGTGGGCCAGGGGCCAGGACGGGAAGGTGTTGGTGGAAAAGCGGGAGTGGACCAGGGCGAGAGCGCTGTCCAGGCGGGGGTCGGTGAGGTCAGGGAAGAACGGCAGAAGCTGCGGCGCGGTCAGCATCCCCTTGTAGACCAGAGTGCGGGTCGACAGGCTGGGGAAATAGACCTCGGGCACCTCCTGCTCCAGGCGCTTGCGCAGGATGAATACCCGGCGCTCCAGATCGGTGGTGGCGGGTCCCTCCCCGGCGCCGACCAGCATCTGGCGGAACAGGGGCTCCACCGAGCGGGCGGTGGGCCCGATCATGGAGTCATCGAAGGGGACCTCCCGCCAGCCGAGCACCACCAGGCCCTCGCCCTCCACGACCTTCTCCACCGACCGCACGGCGTCCTCGGCGCCGGTGCGGGGCAGGAACGCCATTCCGGCTCCATAGGAACCGGCCGGGGGCAGGTCGACGCCGGCCACGGCCCGCAGGAAGGCGTCGGGCATCTGGATGAGAATCCCGGCTCCGTCCCCGGTGTTGACATCGGAGCCAGTGGCGCCCCGGTGCTCGAGGTTGCACAGGGCCTGCAGGCCCCTCTCGACCAGCCCGTGGCTGCGGCGGCCGTGCATGTCCACCACCAGGGCGACGCCGCAGGCGTCGTGTTCAAAGCCGGGTTGGTACAGGCCGGTCGGCCCGGGCGTTGATCTCATGCTCGTCATCCCTCTGCGACGGTGACCCGGGCGAACCCGGGATCGGTGGTGCCTACTGGGACGACGTTGGCCCTACGGCGGTGCTGCGCCTACAGATTACAGCCCCTCCGGGGGGCCGAGGTGGCTTTAACCGGCCGCCTCCAGCCATGGCTCGGAGCACGGAGCCGGGGTGGCGGCGGGTGCCACCTCCAGGCTGAGGACGCTGTCGGCCACCATGGCGGTGGCCCAGCCCACGCCCAGCACCACGCCGACCAGACGCAGCCACCCCCCCTCCGCCCAGGCAGCCAGGAGGGGAACAGCCCAGATCAGGCGCAGGACCAAGGATCGAGCGGCAGTGGAGGGGTTCATGGGGCCATCATGCGCCGAGGCTGTGACAGCCCCTCCGGGGCGGTCCAGCCGCCCCTAGTCTGCGGCCGGTGAGCGACACGGAGGGCACCGGCCCAGACGCTACGGCGGATGAGGACGTCCCGCCTCACTACCCCGGGGCCCGGGCCCCCGACCGGCTCCGGACGGTCGATTCCGCCGGACTTACCATCCAGGTCCACGAGTGGGGCGACCCGGCGGCTCCGCCCATCCTGCTCACCCACGGTGGGTTCGACTTCGCCCGGACCTTCTCGGTCTTCGCCCCCCTCCTGGCCGACGGGGGCCTCCGGGCCGTGGCCTGGGACCAACGCGGCCACGGGGACTCCCAGCACGCCCCGCTCTACAGCTGGGACGCCGACGTCCGCGATGCCGTGGCCGTGCTCGACAGCATCGGCTCGGCGCCCATCCCCATCCTGGGCCACTCCAAGGGCGGGAACCTGATGCTCCAGCTGGCCGACGCCTGTCCGCACCGGGTCTCCTATCTGGTCAATTTCGACGGACTACCGGGCAACTGGGCCGCCCCGGATGTCAGCGACCACGAGCGCAGCCGCATGCGGGAACAGGAGATCCGAAACTGGCTGGACCGTCGCCGGCGGGCGGCCGACGCCTCCCGGCGGCCCGGCACCCTCTCCGAGCTGGCCCGGCGCCGGGCGGACATGAACCCCCGCCTGTCCTTCGAGTGGCTCCGGTACCTGGCCGGAGTGGGCGCCAGGCATGATCCGGACGGCTGGCGCTGGAAGATCGACCCGACCCTGCGCATGGGCGGTTTCGGTCCGTGGCGACCGGACTGGGCCCTGCACCGGCTCTCGGCCCTCGGAATGCCGCTGCTCGGCATCGTCGGGCTCCAGCCCGAGCAGATGGGCATGGGCGTGACCCCCGAGTCCATCCGGGCCTACCTGCCCCCGGTGGCCCGACTGGTCGCCTTCGAGAACACCGGACATTTCCTCCACATCGAGCAACCAGCCCGGGCCGCCAACCTGGTGCTGGAGGCGCTCACTTGACCAACCCCACCATGCTGCGACACGTCCGGGTCGATCTCGCTCTCCACCAGCTCCAGGACGGGCCCGGCCACCCGCTCCTGCTTCTCCATGGGCTGGGGGAGCGCTCCCCCGCCACTGTGCCCGGCTGGGCCGCCGCCTGGCCCGGGCCCGTCCATGCCCTGGACTTCACCGGTCACGGCCGGTCCAGCGTGCCGGTCGGTGGGGGGTACACGGCCGAGGTGCTTATGGGCGACGCCGATGCCGCCCTGGCCCACCTGGGACCAGCCACGGTGCTCGGCCGAGGGCTGGGCGCCTACGTGGCCCTGCTGATAGCCGGAGCCCGGCCCGACCTGGTGCGGGGGGCGGTGCTGGCCGACGGTCCCGGCCTGGCCGGCGGAGGCTCCTCGCCCGGCTCTCCCTATGTGATCCGCCTCGACCCGGCCAGCCCCTCCCCTCCGGACCCTTTCGTACTGGCCGAACTGTCGCGGGACGTACGACCCCCCGACTATGCGGTGGCCTTCGTGTTCCAGGCCGTGAACCGCTCGGACCTGCCCGACCCGATAGTGGTCTCGGCCACCACCCGGCCGGACTGGCTTAGGGCGGTGGTCGAGTCCCCCGGCGTGCGCCAGCTGTCCACCCCCGAGGGTCTGGCCCTCTACGCCGGCTCGCCGGCATGAGCGCTGCGCCCGGATCGGCCGTTCCGCTTCCAGTTATCCGGACCCCGGAAGAGAACTTCGCGGCTCTACCGGACTGGCCCTATGAGCCCCACTACTTCGAAGTGGACGGCCTGCGGCTCCACTATCTCGATGAGGGACCGCCCGACGGCCCGCCTTTCCTCCTGACCCACGGGGAGCCGACCTGGTCCTACCTCTACCGCCACTGGATCCGGGCGCTGGTGGCGGCCGGCTTCCGGGTCATCGCCCCTGATCACATCGGCTTCGGCCGCAGCGACAAGGTGACCGATGACGACTGGTACACCATCGACCGACACGTGGGCGTGCAGCGGGCGCTGATCGAAACTCTCGATCTCACCCGGATCCACCTTTTCTGCCAGGACTGGGGCGGCCCCATCTCCTTGCGCAACGCCTGTGACCAACCCGAGCGCTACGCCCGCCTGTTCATCGCCAACACCTGGCTGCACCACGACGGCTACCACTACAGCGACGGCCTGCGCTTCTGGCACCAGATCGCCACCGATCCCGAGCAGATGGGCGGGGACATGCCCACCGGGATGATCGTGTCCCGGACCCTGCGCCGGCCGGGCCATGACCTGGCTGCTATCCAGGCCGCCTACGACGCCCCCTTCACCGGGCCCGAATCCAAAGCCGGCGCCCGCCGTTTCCCCTGGTGTCTTCCTTTCGCCCGTCCCGACGAAGGTGGCGCCGCCTGGCAACGCCGTTGCCACCACCAGCTCCAGTCATGGGACGGGCCCATCCACCTGATCTGGGGCGACGCCGACGAGGTCTTCACCTGGGCCGGGGCCGAGGAGTGGTCATCCCTTCTGCCCGGTTCGACCCTGGACCGCATCCCGGGCGCCGGGCATTTCCTCCAGGAGGACGCCCCGGCCGACTGCGTGGCCGCCCTCCTGGCCCGGTCCACCGGATCGGGCCGGTAGGTCAAGTCGGCCCGGGACGGGCCGATAGGTGGAACAGACCCGTTCTGCGCCTCCATCTGGCGGCCCGGGAGGGGGGGAAGGAGACGCCCGGCACGATGGCGAGACACCCCTGCGCCGCGGTCCTGCTCCTTCTCGGCGCCGGCTCACTGATCGCCACCGGTCTAACCGCGGGCCCGGCCGGGGCCGCCACCCAGCCCGTGTCCGTGCCGCTCACGGCCGTCCTCACCGCCGGCGCCTCGGGTAGCCGGTCCATCACCGCCGTCACCCCGGCCACCATCACCTCCGGTCTGGGCACGCTGCCCACCTCCACGCCCTTCACGGTGGTGGTGTCGGAGGCGGCGGTTAGCGGGGCGGCCAACGGCTGGTACGTCACGGCCCAGGCGTCTGATTTCCAGGACGCGGCCGGTGACGTCGTCCCGGCCAACGCCCTGGCCGACGGAGCCAACACGGTGAGCCAGAGCGGCGGGGGTGGGACGGCCGCGGCGGTGCCGGGACCGGGAGAGATGGGGACGGCGGAGAGTCTCTTTGCCGATACGGGGGAGTCGGCCGACCGGCTGTACACGGGGGCCTACACCGACACCAGCACCCTGAGTCTGGCCCCGCCCAACGGGACCAAGGCCGGCGTCTACACCTCCAACCTGACCGTCACCCTGTTCACCTGAGGCCCGGGGGCCAGCCGACTACAGGTCGACGGCCACGTACTTGGTCTCGAGGTACTCCTCTATCCCCTCCCGGCCACCCTCCCGGCCGATGCCAGAGGACTTGACGCCTCCGAAGGGGGCGGCCGGGTTGGACACCAGGCCCCGGTTGAGCCCCACCATGCCGGTCTCCAGACCCTCGATCACCCGGATGGCCCGCTTGAGGTCCGAGGTGAACACGTAGGCCACCAGCCCGAACTCGGTGTCGTTGGCCGCCCGCACCGCCTCCGCCTCGGTGTCGAAGGGCACCACCGGTGCCACCGGTCCGAAGATCTCCTCACTCAGCAACCGGGCCCCGCCCGGCACCGAGCCCAGGACGGTGGGCCGGTAGAAGTGCCCGGCGCCGGCCATGGCTTGCCCGCCCGTCAGGACCTCGGCCCCCCGTCCGACGGCGTCGCGGACCAACTCGTCCACCTTGTCCCGGGTGGCCTCATCCACCAGGGGGCCGACCTCTACCCCGTCCTCGGTGCCCCGGCCCACCCTCATCGCCCCCAGGCGCTCGGCCAGGCGGCGGCTGAACTCCCCCGCCACCGCTGATTCCACGTGGAAGCGGTTGGCGGCCGTGCAGGCCTCTCCGACGTTGCGCATCTTGGCCAGGACCGCCCCTTCCACGGCGGCGTCCAGATCGGCATCGGCAAAGACGAGGAAGGGGGCGTTGCCGCCCAACTCCATGGAGATGCGCAGCACTCCTTCGGCGGCCCGGGCGTAGAGGTTGCGACCCACCTCCGTCGATCCGGTGAAGGACAGCTTGCGCAGGCGGCGGTCCCCGTAGAGGGGCTCCAGAGTGCGGCCGGAGCTCGAGGTGGTTATGACGTTGAGCACCCCGGGGGGCAACCCGGCCTCTTCCAGGAGGCGGGCCAGCGAAAGCATGGACAGCGGCGTCAGGGCGGCCGGCTTGATCACGACGGTGCAGCCGGCGGCCAGGGCCGGGCCGATCTTGCGCGTACCCATGGCGATGGGGAAGTTCCACGGGGTGACGAACAGACAGGGGCCAACCGGCTGGCGCATGGTGAGCAGACGGCCCCGCCCGTCCGGCGCCACCAGCCAATCCCCCCTCACCCGCACCGCCTCCTCCGAGAACCAGCGGAAGAACTCCGCCGCATAGGCGATCTCGGACCGGGAGTGCTCGAGGGGCTTGCCCATCTCCACGGTCATGACCAGGGCCAATTCATCCGTCCTGGCCACCAGGGCTTCATAGGCCCGGCGCAGGATCTCGCCCCGCTCCCGGGGAGGGGTGGCCGCCCAGGCCGGACCGGCCCGATGGGCGGCGCCCAGCGCGTCCTGGGCGTCCTGGGCGGTCCCGTCGGCAACCTCGGCCACGACCTGCCCGGTGGATGGATCCTCGACCGGGAACGATCCGCCCGAGGTCGACTCCCGCCACTGACCGTCGATGAAGAGCCCCTGCGGCACCGCCTCCAGGGCGGTCCGCTCGTCCTTGGCGGTGACCATCCGGTCGAGATTAGGGCTCGGTCCAGCCACCCCGGGCCCGGCGGCGGGTGGTCCAGACGGTGGAGCCGACCAGAGCCAGGGCCAGGGTGGCCACCAGGGCCAGGACCAGGCGCAGCGAGGAGCGGTCGGAGGACACCATGGCGATGGGCCGGGCCGCCCCGGGCCGGTCCCGGGCCGGCCCGGGTGGCGTGGTGGCCGGAAACGGGGCCGGCACTGATACGGGAGTGGCCAGCGCCGTGGCCGAGGCGGGCTGGCCCTCGTAGGCCGCGATGAGCTGGGGGGCGGCGGCTATGGCGGCGGCCAGGAACTCGTCCAGGATGGGCTTGGCGTCTATGGCCGCCCCACCGTGGGGGTGCACCTCGAAGTCGAGGTGAGGACCGGTGGAGTCCCCCGTCTCGCCTACGAAGCCGATGACCTGGCCCTGAGTGACCTGATCACCGGTGGCCAGGCCCAGGACGGTGGCGCTCATGTGGGCGAGGAGGAAGACGGTGCCGTCGGTCTGGGTGACCAGGGCGGTCAGCCCGTAGCCATTGGGGTCGCTGTCCGAGTAGGTCAGGATGCCGTCGGCGGGCGATCGCAGCGGCGTGCCCTCGGCGGCATCGATATCGATGCCCTGGTGGACATGAGGTTCGGGCCAGGAGCGGTACTCCAGGAAGATGTCGGAATAGGTAGCCGGCCCAGCCACCGGGAACTGGCCGAAGCCCAGGATGGCGATCTGCTCCGGGCTGAGCCCGAGACGGGCCAGAGGGGCCAGGGCGTCCAGGAGGGGGGCAGTGGAGCTCGGTCCGCTCCGCCGTACCGAGGCCTGCTCCGCGGCCATGGCGGGGGTCGGAGCAATGGTGGTGGTCGGGCCACTGACGGTGAGGGGCGATCCGGTCGGGTCGGTGGTGCCCGTCGGGCCGGTGGGCTCGGTGGTTGGAGTGGTGGTGCTCGTAGTGGATGCGGTGGTGGTTGTGGTGGTGGTTGTGGTGGTGGTGGTCGACGTGGTGGTGGGGGCAGGTGGCAATCCGTCGGCGGAGGCCGAGCCGGCTCCGAGCGCCCCCAAGCCGCCCAGGAGGCCAACCAGGCCGAGTGCCGCCAACGTCCGGTTTCGTCTGATAACCGCCACCCCCCAGGACACGTCCCCGGGCCTACGATTCGCCCACCAGCCGGGACATCCTCCGCCAGGAAGGCCAACAATGTCATATGCGGGCGAGCAGCTGATCCACGATGCCGACTCCCACATCATGGAGCCGCCTGACTGGCTGGTTCCGTACGCCGACCCCGGGATCAGGGAGAAGCTGGGTCCGCTGTACGCCCCGGTGACCTCAGAGGGCTCCGATCTGATCGAGCACTACGCCCGCCGGCACCAGGACCCGGCCTATCGGGCCGAGGACGGCTCCCAGATCATGCTGCGCAAGAACTGGGCCGCCACCGGCTCGTTCATCAAGGAGGACCGCCCGGCAGCCCTGGACCTGATGGGCTTCGCCAGCCAGCTGGTGTTCAACACCTTCGCCAACAAATCCCTCCTCGACCTCGAGCACCACGGTGACGACACGCTCGCCTACGGCGCCGCCCGGGCCCATAACCGCGCCATCGTGGAGTTCTGCTCGGTGGATCCGAGGCTCCTGCCGGTCGGCTACGTGCCGCTGAGTTCGTTGGAGGAGTCGGCCCGCTTCGCCCGGGAGGCCCTGGAGATGGGCTGTCGGGCCCTCATGGTGGCCTCGGCCTGCCCGGCCGGGCACTCCCCCAGCCACGTCGGACTGGACCCGGTCTGGCGCCAGGCCGAGGAGGCCGGCGTGCCCATCGTCTTTCATGTCGGCGGCGGCGGCCGCCTGCTCGACCCCAACTACTTCAACAACGGCCTCCCGCCCGTGCCCGACTTCCACGGCGGGGACGGGAACTTCCGCTCCGTGGACTACATGGCCATCCCCTATCCGGTCATGCAGACCCTCTCGACCATGATCATCGACGGAGTGCTGGAGCGCTTCCCTTCCCTGCGGATCGGCGTCATCGAACAGGGGGCCTCCTGGCTACCCGGCCTGATGCGCTCCCTGGACTCGGCGGCCGATGCCTTCCGTAAGAACGAGGCCCGCCTCCAGTCGCTCTCCCTGCTGCCGAGTGAGTACATCCGCCGCCAGGTCAGGGTCACCCCTTATCCCCATGAGGACGCCGGCTGGATCATCGAGCAGTCGGGTCCCGAGGTGGCCATGTTCTCCTCGGACTACCCCCATGTGGAGGGGGGCCGGAACCCGTTGGGCCGCTTTGGCCGGAGCCTGGAGCGGGTGGGAGTGGAGGAACGGCGTCGCTTCTACGCCGATAATTTCGTCGATCTGATGGGTCCGGCCCTGGACGGGATCCCCCTCACCGTCTGAGTCGCACCCACCCCGGGGCTGAGCCTGGGAGAATCGGCCCATGGCCCTGCTGCCCAGCACCACGACCACATCGGTCCCAGGCGCCACCACGCTGCCTCCGACCACCGCCGCCCCGACCACCACCACCCGACCGGCCACCGTCACCACCGTTGCCCATCGAGCCTCGACGCCCTCCACCACCGCCTACACCGCCACCACGGCCCCCCCGGCCCCGACCTCCAGCACCACCCTGATCCCGCCGCCGTCGACCACCACCACCGTGGCCGCACTGTCCGCCAGCGCCGCCACCCCCGGGGTGAGCGTCAACGGGATCTTTCCGGCCCTGTCCGGAGCCGGGGTCGGACTGGCCCTGGCCATCCTGGCCGTGACCGGCCTTCGTTCCCGCCGCCGGCGCTGACTGCCGCGACGGGGCTGGGGGCCCCGTCCGGCGGAGGAGGCGGGGTGTAGGGGACCCGCCGGGAACGGGCACACTGCCGCGACGGGGCTGGGGGCCCCGTCCGGCGGAGGAGGCGGGGTGTAGGGGACCCGCCGGGTGCAGGCAACTACTTGAGCAGCCGGGAAAGCCTCCGGTCGGCCAGCGGCTTGCCCCCCGTCTGACAGGTGGGGCAGTACTGGAGGGACTTCTCGGCAAAGGCCACCTCCCTCACCGTGTCCCCGCACACCGGGCAGGGCAGTCCGGTGCGCCCGTGAACCTGCAGGCCGGCCCGCTTATCGTCCTTGAGCTCGGCGCCCGCCAGCCCCCGGGCCCGCTCCAGCGCCTCACCCAGGCTGGAGGTCAGGCCTTGGTGAAGCCGCTCGATCTCGTCCGGGCTCAGCCTGGAAGCGGTCTTGAAGGGAGACAGACGGGCCCTGTGGAGGGCCTCGTCGGAGTAGGCGTTGCCCACCCCGGCCAGCACCGACTGGTCGGTGAGCAGACCCTTGATCTGGCCGTTGGAGGCCGAGACCAGGGCGGTCAGGGCGGCCACGGTGAAGCCGGGATCAAGGGGATCGATGCCGAGCCTGGCCACCCCCGGGACCTCGGCCGGGTCGGTCACCACGTAGACGGCCAGGCGCTTCTTGGTGCCGGCCTCGGTGAAGTCAACCGCCTGGCCCCCCGACACCCGTAGCCGCAGGGCCAGGGGCCCCCGCCCGGGCCGGGCCCGAGTGGCCGAGGGCGCCTCCACCCAGCGGATCCACCCTCCCCGGGAGAGATGGACGACCACGCGCAGACCCGAGCAATCGAAGTCCAGGAACTTCCCGTGGCGGCTGACCCCCACCACGGTCCGGCCCACCAGCGATTCGGCCGGGGGCTGAAAGGTCTTGAGGGCGCTGAAGGCCACCACCTCCACGGCGTCGATGACCCGGCCCTCGAGCTGAGAGGTCAGGTAGGACGCCAGCGCCTCGACTTCGGGCAACTCGGGCACCCGACCAGTGTGGCTATAACCTGGCTGACCGCGCCACGTAGCTTGGTCCCGGGCGCAGGGAGGCCCCCGCTTGAGCGGAGCAGCACTGGATTCCGATCTCGACCGGCCGCCCCCGCCCCGGGGGCCGCGTCCGGGCCCCCGCCGGCCCCGGCGGGGTAACCCCTGGGTGCCTATCACGATGGTCGGCGGGGCCCTGGTGCTCCTTTCGGCCGGCGTTCTGGCCGGCCATATGCACCACCAGAAGCCTTCCGCCGGCCTTCCCGACACCACCACCACGGTGCCCCTCATCACCCTCAAAGGCAGCGTCCTGGCCAAGACCTCGGCGGCGGCGGCGGGGTGCGTATCGGCACCCAACGGGATCAAGGAGAACGCCGTGGTCAACGTGGCCGACTCGACCGGGGCGGTGCTCGGAACCTCCGCCCTCGGCCCGGGCCTGGCCGCCAACGGCGGCGGTTGCACCTGGAGCTGGACGGCCCAGGTGCCGGTCGTGCCCGCCTATCAGATTCAGGTCGGCGGTCTGCCCGTGGCCAGCATCTCCCGCACCACCCTGGCCCAACAGGCCTTCAACCTCTATGAGAACGACACCACCGACTCGTCCAAGCTCATCAACATCGAGTCCGGGGTCTAGAAGGCCCATCGGTCCGGTCGGCCCGGTCGGTCGGGGGGACCGGTTCAGGGGGTCTGGGGCAGGGCCAGCAGATGGGCCGGGGGCGGGCCGTAACGGTGGCGCAGCCGGTCCCGGATGGCCAGCCAGCGCGACCGGGCGTCGAACCAGGGCGCCCGGCGGGACGGACGAGCCGTCTGGTACAGGGTGGACAGCACGCCGATGCAGATCCGGATGAAGCCGTGATAGGCGCCGAAGTGGTCGCTGACCAGCAGCATGGTGTTGCGGGTCTGCAGGTACTCGACCACCGGCCTGGTCACGTTGGTTCCGGGATTGGCCACGGTGGCCCCCACCACCATGCCCACCTCCCAGCCGCCGGCCGCCGCCCGCAGGGCCAGGTCGGCCTCTTCGACGTAGGCGAAGTAGCGCTCGTCGAAGAGGCCCACCTCGGACAGGCACTGTCGGCGTAGGGCCAGCATCGTCCCGTGGGGGTGGGCGGTGGGCACCCAGGGACCGGCTCCGCCCAGCGGCACCACCATGCCGCCCAGGTAGGGATCGACTATTGCCCGGGTGTCGTCCCCGTACTCGGCACAGGCCAACCCGGCCCGGGGCACGGCTCCGGCCACCTCCAGCAAGCGGGCGATGGAGCCGGGCAGGGGGCGGGCGTCGTGGGGGGCGATGATGGCCCAGTCCCCACCCGGGAGGTCCAGCCACCGCCGCAACCCGGCGTTGGCGGCCGGTCCGAAGCCCTGGTTGGCCCCGAGGGGAACCACCGAGGCGGAGGGAACCGCCGAGGTGATCCGGTCCCGGTCGGCGGCACTCGAGCCGTTGTCCACCACGGTCAGGTGCAGGGGCATGCCCTGGTCCAGGAAGGCCGTACAGGTCCGGATGCACTTGTCCGGCTGGCGGTGGTGGATGATGACGATCTCGACCGGGGCGGTCACGGCCTCATTCTGGTCCAGCCCGATCAGCCCGCCTCATCGGCCAGCAGATCGGTCCCGCCCGCCGCCGCCCAGACCGGCCCGTCATCGGCCCCGGGGGCGGCCAGGACGGCCCGGGTGACCGAGACCACCGGGGCCGGCACCGGAGGGGCAAGGCCCGGTCCTCCCATGTCCCCCAGCCGGCGGGCGGTGACCATGACCCGGGACTCGAGACTTCCGACGGTCTGATTGAAGGCAGCCACGGCCCGGTCGAGGTTGCGGCCCAACCCGGAGAGGTGTTCGGACAGCGTGCCCAGCCGGCGGTAGAGATCCCGGCCCAGGTCGGCCACAGCCCGGGCATCGTTGACCAGCGCCTCCTGTTGCCAGCCGTAGGAGACGGCCCTCAACATGGCGATGAGGGTCATCGGCGTGGCCAGCATGACCCTACGGCTGACGGCGTAGTCCAGCAGCGAGGGATCCGTCTCCAGGGCGGCGGCCAGGAGACCGTCGGCGGGAACGAAGGCGACCACCATCTCCGGGCTGCCGCTCAGAGCCGCCCAGTACTCCTTGGCCGACAGGGCCCCCACGTGGGTGCGCAGCTGGCGGGCGTGGTCCACCAGGCAGGCCCGGCGGGTGACGTCATCGGCGGCCTCCAGCGCCTCCAGCCAACCCCGCAAGGGCACCTTGGAGTCGACCACCAGGCTGCGTCCACCGGGCAGGCGCACCACCATGTCCGGCCTCAGGGGCCCGTCCAGGCCGGCCAGCAAGGGCTGCTCCACGAAATCGCATTGGGCCAGCATCCCGGCCATCTCCACCACCCGTCGCAGCTGGAGCTCTCCCCAGCGACCCCGGGCCGAAGGTTCCCGCAGGGCCCGGCCCAGGCGGGCCGTCTCCCCCCGGATCAGCTCCTGGCTCTCCTGGAGAGCCCGCAGCTGTTGGGCCATGCCCCCGGTGGCGCTCTGGCGATCGGCCTCCATCCGGCGAAGCTGATCCTCGACCCGGGCCAGGGCCTCCCCCACCGGCTCGGTCCCCGGGCCGTGAGGGCGGCTCCGCCACCAACCGGCCCCGCCGGCCCCGCCGGCCGCCGGAACCAGAGCCCGGACGGCCAAGGCCGCCAAGACGGCACCGAGGAGGGTGCCCAGCCCGAGGAGCAGTACCGCGATCACACCACCATGCTGACCGACGCCTGTGACTATCCGGCGGACGGTCCGATCAACTCGATGCGGTTACCGAAGGGATCGTCCACGTAGACCTGCCTGGCCCCGCCCAGGTCATCCCCGGGCCTGAACCCGATTCCGGCCGACTCCAGGCGGGCCAGCAGATCATCCAGACCCTCCACCACGAAGGCGGGATGGGCCTTGCGGGCCGGTCGGAAGTCCTCCTCCACACCCAGGTGGACCCGTAGCCCGCGGCCGTCCTCGAACCAGGCCCCGCCCCGGGCCGCCAGCAGAGCCGGCTTGGGGACCCGGGGGATACCGAGCAGCGCCTGGTAGAAGGCCTCGGCCTCCTCCTCCCGGCCGGGGGGCATGGCCAGTTGGACGTGATCGAGGCGAACCACGGAGGACATAAGAGACAAGTCTAGGACAAGTGCCTTGTGATCAGTCGGGCAGAACCTGCTCGAGATCCGCCACGGGGGCGAAGAGGTCACCCATCTCACCCACCCGGGTGATCACGTCGGCCGCCTCGAAGCTGAGCTCCCCGCCACCGGCGGCCGCCTCCACCTCGTCCCAGGAGACTGGCGTGGACACGGTGGGGCGGTCCATGGCCCGCAGGGAGTAGGCGCCGACCGTGGTCTTGGTCGGGTGGTTCTGGCTCCAGTCGATGAGCACCTTGCCCCGGCGGCGGGCCTTGTCCATCTTCTCGACCACCAGATGGGGCAGCTTCTTCTCCAGACTGACCGCCACCCCGTGAGCGAAGGGCTTGGTGGATTCATAGGTCGTTGGCGTGTTCAGCGGTACATAGAGCTGCAATCCCTTCGACCCCGACGTCTTCGGAAACGCCTCCAGACCCATGGGCCGGAGCAGCTCCCTGATCTCGGCGGCCACCTGGGCGCATTCGGCCATGGCCGCGGGCGGCCCCGGATCGAGGTCGAAGACGACCGCCGTGGGCTGATCCAGGTCGGCCCCCCGGGCCAGGAGCGGGTGGAGCTCCAGGGCGGCCAGGTTGGCCAGCCACACCAGGGTGGCCAGGTCATCGGCCGTGCAGTAGTTGATGGTCTTTTCCGATTTGCGGCGGCTGGGCACCTCGATGGTGCGCACCCAGTCCGGCCGGTGACTCGGACAGTTCTTCTCGTAGAAGGAGGGGCCGTTCGAGCCGTTGGGATAGCGCTTGAGGGTCAGGGGCCGGCCGGACAGATGACCCAGCATGGTCGGACCGACCCGGACGTAGTAGTCGATGACGCCGGCCTTGGTGAATCCGCTGGGGTAGAGAACCTTGTCCAGGTTGGACAGGCCGAGACGCCGGCCTTCGATCTCGACTTCCTGGGCCGCGGGCACGTCCCATCCTTGCGCAGTTCGGCTTAGCTTTTCCCGTGGGGGCCAGCGCAGCCGGGACCGGGCCGGTACCGGAGTTCATCGACCCGATGATGGCCACGCCCGAGCACCGCCTGCCCGAGGGCGAGGGATGGGCCTATGAGATCAAGTGGGACGGCGTGCGCACGGTGGCCTTCATCGAGCCGGCCGGCGTGCGGTTGCAGAGCCGGAGCCGACGCGACGTCACCGGCCAGTACCCCGAGGCCACCGCACTGACCGGACCCGGATCCGGAACCGTCCTGGATGGGGAGATAGTCGCCTTCGATGCAGATGGGCGGCCCAGCTTCGAGAGGCTCCAATCCCGGATCAACCTCGGTTCGGCCCGGGATGTCTCCCTTCGGCGGGCCGAGGTGCCCGTGGTGTTCATTCTCTTCGACCTCCTCTTCCTGGAGGGACGGGATCTGATGGGCCTGCCCTACTCCGAACGTCGGAGGCAGCTGGAGGCGCTGGGCCTGGACGGTCCCACCTGTCAGATCCCCCGCCATCACCTTGGAGATGGCGCCGCCCTGCTGGAGGCGACCAGGCAAAGGGGCCTGGAAGGGTTGGTGGCCAAACGCCTGGATAGTCCCTACCAGCCGGGCCGGCGGAACCGGAGCTGGATCAAGGTGAAGAACTTCCGCCGCCAGGAGCTGGTGGTGGGCGGCTGGCTGCCGGGTCAGGCCGGGCGGGCCGGACGGATCGGGGCCCTGCTGGTGGGTCACTACCGGGATCGGCAACTCCGCTACGCCGGCCGGGTGGGTACGGGCTTCACCGACACCGAGTTGGGGCGCCTGGCTTCTCGGCTGGCCCCGCTGGCCCGGACCGTCAGCCCCTTCGCGTCCGATCCGCCCGTACCGACTCCCACGCGGCGCCTAGGGCACTGGGTGGAGCCGGCCCTGGTGGTCGAGGTCGCCTTCAGCGAGTGGACGGAAGGCGGCACGCTCCGGGCCCCGGCCTACAAAGGGGAGCGCTTCGATCGGGACCCGGCCACCGTGATCCGGGAGACGTAAGACCGGCGCGGATGGACCTAGCTCAGGAGCGAGCGCTGAGCCAGCCCAGCAACCGATTCCGATCCCAGGTGTTGATGATGCGGTCGGCGTCCATCCCGGTCTTGACCACCCGCTCGGCCCCGTTGATCTGCCACTCGAGCTGACCGGGGGCATGGGCGTCGGTGTCGATGGACAGAAGGCAGCCGGCCGCCACCGCCTCCTCCAGCAAACGCATGGGAGGATCGAGCCGCTCGGGACGGGAGTTCACCTCCACGGCCGTGCCCGAAGCGACACAGGCGCCGAACACGGCCGCCGAGTCGAAGGTCGACTCCGGGCGGCCCCTGCCCACCACGATGCGGCCGGTGCAGTGGCCGAGGATGTCGACGTGGGGGCTCTCCACCGCTGTGATCATGCGCCTGGTCATCGGCTTGGCCTCCATCCTCAGCTTGGAGTGGACGCTGGCCACCACCACATCCAGCTCCGCCAGGAGGCCCGGATCCTGATCCAGCCCTCCATCTTCGAGGATGTCGACCTCGATACCGGTGAGGATCCGGAAGTCACCCTCGGCCCCGAGCCGGTCATTGATTTCGGCCACCACGGCCAACTGGGCTTTCAGTCGATCGGCATCCAGGCCGTGGGCGATGGTCAGGCGCGGCGAGTGGTCCGTCAAGGCCCAGTAGCGATGACCGAGAGCCATGGCCGCCCGGGCCATCTCCTCGATGGGACTGCCGCCGTCGGACCAGTCCGAGTGACTGTGGCAATCGCCTTGTAGCGACTGCATCAGAGCGAGGGCTGCCGGCGACGGCTCCGCCTGCACGTCGGCCTCGAGGCGGGCGAGATAGGAGGGGACCTCGCCGCGCAGGGACTCGAGGATCACCTTTTCGGTCGACTCCCCGATGCCCGGCAGGCTGCGTAGCCGTCCCGCCGCGGCCAGAGCCGCCACCTGCTCGGGCTCGGCTTCCGCCAGTACGGCGGCGGCCCGGCGGAAGGCCCTTACCTTGGGGCTGGCCTCACGCCCTCGTTCCAGGAGGTAGGCGATCCGCTCGAGTGCCTCCGGCGGGGTCAACCTCAGCCGGGAAGTCGCCCCTGCCGGGCCCGGCGCACCAGGCTCCGGCGTTCCTCCTCATCGGTGCCGCCCCAGATCCCGAACTCCTGGCGGGTCTCCACCGCGTAGTCGAGACACGCCCCCCGGACCTCGCAATGGGCGCAGACGGCCTTGGCTGCGGCCAGGTCCTCGACGGCCATGCCGCTGGTTCCGACCGGGAAGAACATCTCCGCCGGCATCAGCCGGCAGGCGGCCTGACGGCGCCATTCGGGTTCGGTACCACGCGTCTCAACGCGCTCAGACCGGATCACGCTCACTTGTTCCCTCCTGACTCCGAGCGGACCACCCCCGCCCGGGAGGCCGGGACGCCCGCGGCGCCGCGCCTACGTTCCGAATCGATGCCCAAGCTAGGAGAGTTGGCCGGCCGAGTCCATAGTGAGTTCGGACCATTTCGCGCCGCGGTTGGCCCCGGCGCCTGTTCCGAGCTATCCCGCCTGTACCCGGCGCCGATAGCGCCGGGCGGGGCGTCAGCGGCGGCCGGTCGCCTTCCGGGCCGGAGCCTTCTTGACCGGGGTGCGGGCGGCGGTGGTCTTCCTGGCCACCGTCCTCTTGACCGGGGCCTTGCGGGCGGTGACCCTGGCCGGAGCCGAACGCGTGGCGGTGGTCCTCTTGGCGGTCGTCTTCTTGGCCGGAGCCTTCCGGGCCGGAGCCTTCTTGGCCGGCGCCTTGCCCGTGGTCGCCTTCTTGACCGGGGCCTTGCGGGCCGGAGCCTTGGCGGGGGCGGACCCTTCGAGGGGCCAGACGCCGCGGGCGAGCTTGGGGGCCTGACCCGGGCTCATCACCGCGTCCTTGAAAGCTTTCATCGGGGTGATGCGGGCCTTCTTGGAAGCCTTGATCCGAATGGCTTCGCCTGTGGCCGGGTTGCGCCCCATGCGGGCGGCGCGCTCGACCTTGGCGAACTTGGCGAAGCCACTGATGGACACCGCCTCGCCCTTCGAGACCACGGCGGTCACCACGTCTTGGAAGCCCTTGAGAGCGTCGTCCACGTGACGACCCTCGAGCCCCGTATGGGCCGCTACGGCCTTAACCAGATCACGTCGGTTCATCTGTCAATCTCCTATCGGCGGGACTCGACAGCCGTCATTGTGCAGCGTGGCGGCGCACTATGCGCGGATGGTGTGGCTCAGCCCCCGTCAACATTGGCGTCGTCATAGCGCCGGCAGCGCTGACACCAGGCCACCAGACTGCTGTGGGGGTCGGCCGGATGAACGATGCCACCGCAGCCGGCACAGCGGTAGATGACGGGTGAATTCGGGTCGGGCAACTGAACCTGGCCTGTCTGGTCGGACGGACCATATTCCTGCCCCCTTGGTGGTGCAGTCGAATCGAGCCGGCCGGGTTGCTCTACGGTCAAGACGGTGGGCACGGCGCGATTCGAGCCTGGACCGGGCGGCGTTCGTGCCTGACCCGACGGAGTTCCAGCGCATCACCGATCCCGCCGACCGGCGGCTTCGGCCCTACCTCCATCTCACCGATCCCGCCCTTCGGCGGGGTTATGAGACCAGCGAGGGGCTGTTCATGGCCGAGGGCCGGTTGGTGGTGGAGAGGCTCCTCGGGTCCCGCTATCCGGTGCGGTCGGTACTGGTGACCGAGGGGGGCGCCCGCCGGATGGCAGGCGTGCTGGCGGCGGCGGCCACCACCGTCATGGTCGTGGATGAGGGGCTGGCCCGGGTCATCACCGGATTCAACCTGCACCGCGGCATCCTGGCCTGTGCCGGGCGGCTTCCCCTGCCCGAGCCGGCCACGCTGGCCGCGGCGGCAGGAGTGGTCATGGTCCTGGAGGACATTGCCGACCAGACCAACATGGGGAGCCTCTTCCGCAGCGGCCTGGCCCTGGGAGTCACTGGGGCCATTCTTTCTCCGGACTGTTGCGATCCCCTGTACCGGCGCTCGGTCCGGGTGTCGATGGCGGCCAGTCTGCAGCTGCCCTACGCCGTCGGGGAACCTTGGCCGGACGCGCTGGCCGAGTTGGGTGTCAGTCATTACCTGCTGGCCCTGACCCCCGATCCCGCCGCGGTGGCACTGGCGGACTTTGCCCGCTCGTGGCCGGGAGGACCGCTGGGCGTACTGCTGGGTACAGAGGGCACCGGTCTGTCGAGAGCGGCCCAGTCCCTTTGTCAGACCCGTGTGCGGATACCGATGAGGGAGGGCTCGGACTCTCTCAACGTGGCCACGGCCGCGGCCATCGCCTTCTGCCTCCTGGCTGATCCGGGTCTTCCGCCGGTACCGCCCCTGGAGGGCACCGGCCCGCCCGGCCACGGATCTGGGCGCTGAACAGGTAGGATGGTCGTTAGGACTTCACGGATTCCTCGTGCAGACCCCGGGAGCCTTGCCTCGTTCCCGGCCCAGGAACCCTGGTGCGGTCAAGCCGGTCGTCGGCCCCGCGCCGACTACCGATCGGAAATCATGACCACCAGCTTCCTCGATCTCGGAGTATCCGAGAAGCTCAACGCCGTCCTGAGCGAGTCGGGGGTCACTTCCCCCTTCCCGGTTCAGGCCCTGACCATCCCTGACGCCCTCACCGGGCGCGATGTCTGCGGCAAGGCCAAGACCGGCTCGGGCAAGACGTTGGCCTTCGCCATCCCGATGCTCCAGCGCGCCGTGCCGGGGGCCCGCCCCGGACATCCCCGGGCGCTGGTTCTGGTGCCCACCCGGGAGTTGGCCGCCCAGGTCCACAACGTCATGGCGCCCCTGGCCGAAGCCCTCGGGCTCAAGGCGGCGGTCGCTTATGGCGGGACTCCGGTGAAGAAGAACGTCGATGCCCTAGCCCGAGGCGTCGATGTTCTCACTGGCACTCCGGGACGTCTGATCGACCTGGTTGACTCCGGAGCCGCCTTCCTCGATGACGTAGCCGCGGTGGTGGTGGACGAGGCCGACCGGATGGCCGACATGGGATTCCTTCCCCAGGTCGACTGGCTCCTGCGCCGCACGGTCGGCCGCCAACAGACCATGCTCTTTTCCGCCACCCTCGACGGTGACGTCGGCTATCTGGTCAAGCAGTACATGGTCGACCCCATCGGTCATGAGGTGGTGGCCGATGAGCCGACCGTCGAGTCGATGGAGCACCGCTTCCTGGCCGTCCACGGAATGGACAAGGCCAAGGTGGCCGCCGCCATCATCGCTTCGTCCCAGCGGACGATCGTCTTCTCCGCCACCAAACGTGGCGCCGAGCGGGCCGCCGAGGACCTGGAGAAGCTCGGGGTCAAAGTGGCCTCCCTGCACGGGAATCTGCGCCAGGAACAGAGGGAGCGGGCCCTGGCCGCCTTCACCGCCGGTCGCATCCCGGCCCTGGTGGCCACCGACGTGGCGGCCCGCGGCATCGACGTGGAAGGTATCGAGGTGGTCATCCACTACGACCCCGCCACCGACCACAAGGAATACCTGCATCGTTCGGGCCGCACCGCCCGGGCCGGGGCCCACGGGCTGGCCGTAAGCCTGCTCCTGTGGAACCAGCACGTCACCGCCGAGCGCATCTGCCGCCAACTCTCCATCGCCCAGCCCGTAGTCGAGGTGTTCAGCAACGACCCCCGCCTCAGCGACCTGGTGACCTGGAACCCGGCCGCCTAAAGCTGAATACAGCTATCGGGACCCACCGACGACGGCGGTAGCGCCGCCCGGGGTTGGGCCCCCGGGCACTGCGGCGGGCTTCCGGCCGAAAGGAACCGGGCTGCTGCGTGCCGGAGTGCCTCGCACCTGTCCGTCGTTGTTAAGACTCAGCGCAGCAGCCCGGTTCCTTCCAGGCCGAAAAGGTGCGCAGCACCCGGGTGCCCGCCGCAAATGTCACGGCCGCATGCCGTGGGGCATGACGTCGTGGTCGCCCCACTGGTCGAGGGTGTTGAGCTGGACCACGTCGCCGGTGGCCTCCACGATCCTGTCCCCGCCGACGTAGATGGCGGTGTGGTACACGCTCGACCAGTCGGCGGCCACGCCATCGCCCCAGAAGACGAGGTCCCCGGCCACCAGGTTGCCCATCGGGATCGGGGTACCGGCGGTGTGGTATTGGTCATTGGCCACCCGGGCGAAGCCGACCAAATCGGCGTGCTCCCAGGACGCCAGGGCCAGGCCGGAACAGTCGTAGCCGATCGGACCGTTACCGCCCCAGATGTAGGGCTTGCCCAGCTGGGCGAAAGCAAAGAGCACGGCCCGATCCCCCGGGGTGGTCCCGGAGAACATGAGGGCCTGGGTGGGGGCCGGACCGGTGGCATCCCCGTAGCCGTAGTCGGTGCCGTTCTGATCGATGATCCAATAGCCCTGGCCGTCCTGGGTGGAGACGATCCTCTCGGCCGGCTCAACCGATGGATGCGCCCCCATGGACCCGTAGTAGGTGGCGTCACCGAAGGCGAACACCCCGCCGTCGGCTGACATGAGCCAGTAGCCCTGACCGTCGGGCGTGGGCGCCAGCGAGATCACCGGCGCGCTGAGCCGCTGCCCGCCGGCTGAACCGGCGAAGACAGCGTCACCGAAGGCGAACACTCCCCCATCCGACGCCGCCAGCCAGTAACCGGCCCCGTCAGCGGTCGGGACCAGGGCCACGACGGGCTGAGCCAAATGGGTGGCGCCGGTGGAGCCGAAGTAGCCGGCGTCGCCGAAGGCGAACACACCGCCGTCCCGGGCCACCAGCCAGTAGCCCGCTCCATCCGGAGTGGAAGCGAGGCCCACCACGGGCTGGGCCAGGTGCTCGGCCCCGGTCGATCCCCAATAGGCGGCGTCCCCATAGCTGAACACCCCTCCGTCCGCGCCCGCCAGCCAGTAGCCGCCGTCGTCCGGAGTGCCGGCTATGCCGACTATCGGGCTGGCCAGGGCCAGGGCTCCGGCTGACCCGTAGGAGCCGGCCTGGCCGAAGTTCCACACTCCACCGCTGGCGTTGGCCAGCCAGAAGGAGGCTGCCGTGGAAGCGTCGGCCGCGGCCGGAGCCGGGGTGGAGATGCTCAGTCCGCCAGCCAGAACCGAGGCCGCGGCGAGGAACGGGGCAATGAGAGCGGTGATCCGCCGTAACACAGGCCATGGCATCGGCGCCAGGAAGGAAGACCCTTAACTAAATGGTCACCGTGTGTCTCCGAGGCGGACAGGCATGGGACGACCGGCTCCAGGGGACTAGACAAGCGTGCCCACGCCCTCCCCAGGAGGCCCCGTGACCGCCACGGTCACCCACAACGATGACCAACAGAGAGCCCGCCTGGCCTCGGCCCGGCTCCGGGCCACGCTGCTCCTGGCGGCTGTCAGCGTCCTGTTCGTCCTCCTGACCGCTTTCGGCTACGACCACGGAGGACTCGGATACCTCCAGGCGGCGGCCGAGGCGTCCATGGTTGGCGGCGTGGCCGACTGGTTCGCAGTGACGGCGCTCTTCCGCCGTCCCCTGGGTCTACCCATCCCCCACACCGCTGTGATCGTCGAGCGCAAGGATCAGTTCGGTGACACCCTCGGGCGTTTCGTGCAGGAGAACTTCCTCAACGCCGAAGTCCTCTCTGAGCGACTCCGGGCCGCGGATGCACCGCGGCGCCTGGCGGCGTGGCTCAGTGACAGTCCGAATGCCCGGAGGGCGGCCGCCCGGGCCGCCGAGTTGGCGGTGGAACTGGCCGGGATGCTCAAGGAGGAGGACGTCCACGACACGCTGGCCCGGGAGCTCGATCGCGCCCTCCAGTCGGTCCCGGTGGCCAGAGTGATCGGCCAGGCCCTGCGCATGGCCACGGCCGATGGACGTCACTCCGCCCTGCTCGACTCCCTACTCAGCGGCACGGACCGACTGCTGGCGGACAACGAGGCCACCTTGCGGGACCGGTTCCACCAGGAGTCCCCGGGCTGGGTCCCCGAGTTGATCGATGACGCTGTGTTCGAGCGGCTACTCAGGCGGATCCGCCGCACTCTGCACGAGGTGGCAGCCGACCCGGAACACCGTTACCGGCTGGACTTCGACACCTGGCTGCAGGACTTCATCGACCGGCTGGAAACCTCCAGCGAGCTTCAGGACCGGGTCGAGGATATGAAGATGGACCTGCTGTCCCAGGTCGAACTGCGGGAGCTCACCTCCGGGGTGTGGTCCGACCTCAAGGAACTGCTCAGGGACCAGGCCACCGATGCGGACTCCGAACTCCGACGTCGATTGGCCGAGGCCCTGCAGTCCGGGGGCCGCCGACTCGAAGCCGATCCGACCCTGCGGGCCACGGTGGAGCAGGCCGCTCAGACCCTGGTGACCTCGATGGCCGGTCAGTTCCAGGCTGACCTGGCCGGCCTGGTCAGCACCACCATCCAGCGCTGGGACGGCCGGGAGACGGCCGACCGGCTCGAGCTCCTCCTCGGGCGCGACCTGCAGTTCATCCGGATCAACGGGACCCTGGTGGGTGCGATGGTGGGCCTGGCCTTGCACGGCCTGGCGGCCCTGATCGGTTGAGCTGGCCTCCCGGCCAGGTCGGCCCGGTCAGTCCTCGGTCGGATCCTCCAGCACCAGATCCCATCGGTCGAGACAATCCGAACAGCGGTAGACGGCCAGATCACCGGCGGCGGGGGGATCCTCCTCGGACCAGGTGGTGAGCAGATGGGCGCGCCCGCCGCAGTCGATACAGACGATGACCGGGTCAGGGATGAGGCTGCGCCGGCCCCGGTCCGACGGGTAGGAGCGGGTCACGCCAGGGCCTCCCGGACCTTCCGGCCGGCCCGGTCCATCGCCTGCCGGGCGATGTCCACGGTGGCGTGCATGCCGAAGAATCCATGGATCATCCCGTCGAAGCGGACCAACTCGACGTCCACGCCCGCCGCGCTTAGAGCGGAGGCGTAGGCCTCACCCTCGTCGCGGATGGGGTCGAACTCGGCGGTGATGACCAGAGCCGGCGGCAGCCGGCCGTGATCCGGGGCCAGCAGAGGCGACATCCTCCAGTCCTCCCGGTCCGGTGGGGCGTACTGCTGGTAGAACCACTCGACGTCCTCGCTGGTCATGAAGTAGCCCTGCCCGTTCTCCTGCAGCGAAGGCCACTGCAGCCTTCCGTCCGTGGCCGGGTAGACCAGCAGCTGGTGTCGGATCGGAGGCCCACCGGCGTTCCGCGCCGTAAGTGACACCACTGCAGCCAGATTGCCTCCGGCCGAATCGCCCCCGACGGCCAGGCGGTCAGCGTCCAGGCCGAGGTCGGCGGCGTGGGCGTGGACCCATCCGAGAGCCATCCAACAGTCATCGACGGCGGCGGGGAAGGGATGCTCAGGGGCCAGGCGGTATCCGACGCTGATCACGGCGGCGCCGCAGGCGTTGGCCAGCGCCCGGCAGGTGCCGTCGCTGCTCTCGATGTCCCCGATGGTCCAGCCTCCGCCGTGGAACCACACCAGGAGGGGCAGGCCCGGCTCATGCGACGGGCGGTACAGGCGCAGGTCGATGTCACCTCCGGTACCCGGACAGGCCAGATCCTCGACAGCACGGACCTCCTCCACCTCCACCGGCACTCGCACCTGGCGCATGAAGGCCCGGACCCCGGCGGCGTCCGGCGCCACCAAGGCGATGCCTTTGAAGCCGAACTGGGACTGGAGATCGAGCAGGGCCTGGATCTGCGCATCAACCGGCACGTGCCGTCCTCTCTCCGGAGACTGGCGCGGATCGTAATCTGGTCCGGGCCGGCCCGAACCGGTTGGCGGACCGGAACCAACCCAGCCACGGCTACCACGGTCAAGGGGGAAGCAATTGACAGAGTCGTACGCTTCAGGGGTCTCCGAACGACCGTTGTCCGGCCTCACCCTCGGAGCGGCCCTTCGCCAAAGGGCGGACGCCCAGCCTGATGATCTGGCCCTGGTGTCGAGGCACCAGGGCATCCGGCTGACCTGGCGCCAACTGGAACAGCGGGCCCGGGCCGTGGCCGCCGGGCTCATGGCGGCCGGAATCCAACCGGGAGACCGGGTCGGGATCTGGTCCGCCACCGCCTCCCAGTGGACGGAGCTCCAGTTCGGATCGGCCATGACCGGCGCCGTGCTGGTGAATATCAATCCCTCCTACCGGGCTTCGGAACTTCAATACGCGCTGACCAAGGTCGGCGTCCGCATGCTGGTCACCGCATCGGGCTTCCGCGACGCCGACTACCTGGGGATGATCAGTGAGGTCCGAGCCGCCTGTCCCGACTTGGAACTGGTCGTCGGCCTGGATCCCCTGGCCGGGGCCAAGGCCGACTTCACCTGGGACGAGCTAGTCAGGCCCGGCTGGGCGCCGGATGGGGCTCGGCCCGGATCGCCCCAAGAATGGGCGGCCGAGCTCCAGGCCCGCATGGATGGCATCGACCCCGATGACCCGGTCAACATCCAGTTCACCAGCGGAACCACCGGCCAGCCCAAGGGCGCCACCCTGAGCCATCACAACATCGTCAACAACGCCGATGTCATAGCCGGCGTGCTCGGGTACGGACCGGCGGACAAGGTGTGCATACCGGTCCCGCTCTATCACTGCTTCGGGATGGGCATCGGGAACCTCGGCTGCCTGCTCAGCGGGTCGACCATCGTGTATCCGGCCGAGTCCTTCGATCCCGGGGCCACCCTGGAGGCCATCAGCCAGGAGCGGTGCACTTCGATCTACGGGGTTCCAACCATGTTCATCGCCATGCTCGAGCAGCCCGGCTTCGGCTCCTTTGATCTCACCTCACTTCGTACCGGGGTGATGGCTGGAGCGCCCTGTCCCATCGAACTGATGCGCCGTGTCGTGGCCGAGATGCACGCCGAGGACATGACCATCTGTTACGGCATGACCGAGACATCTCCCGTGTCCACCATGACCAGGCGGGACGATGACCTCATCAGGCGGACCAGCTCGGTGGGACGACCTCTTCCCCACACGGAGGTGAGGCTGGTCGACCCCGACACGGACCTGATGGTGCCCAGAGGGACCCCCGGGGAGCTCTGCACGAGGGGTTACCTGGTCATGTCCGGCTATTGGGAGGACGCCGACGCCACCCGGCGGGCGGTGCGGAGAGGCTGGATGCACACTGGTGATCTGGCGGTGATGGATGAGGACGGCTACCTGAACATCGTCGGGCGGCTGACCGACATGGTCATCCGCGGCGGGGAGAACATCTATCCCCGCGAGGTCGAGGAAGTTCTCTTCGAGCACCCGGGTGTGGCCAGCGTCCAGGTGGTTGGCGTCCCTGATGCCCGGATGGGAGAGGAACTGGCCGCCTTCGTGGTGGTCCGGGCCGACGCCACCCTCGAGGAGGAGGACATCCGCGAGTTCTGCCGCTCCCGGCTGGCCCACTTCAAGGTGCCCCGCCATGTGTGCTTCACCACCGAGTTCCCGATGACGGTCACCGGAAAGGTGCAGAAGTTCCGGCTGCGCCAAGAAGCCATCGAGCGCCTCGGGCTTCAAGCCGCCGATAACATCGCCACGGCCTGAGGCGCTTCAGGATCCAGTCTCGAGCGGTTCCCGAACCGCCACCAGGATGCAGAGGTCATCCTGTCGGGCCACCCCGGCCAGGGAGGATGCCAGGGCGGCGTCGGCCACCTCTCCCGGATCGGGGGGATCCCGCCGTACCGCCACGGCATCCAGCAGGCGGCTCAACCCGACGTCGAGATCCTCCCCGCGGTTCTCAACCAGTCCGTCGGTATAGAGCACCAGGACGTCGCCCGGCCCGAAGCTGAACTGGGCCTCGGTGCGTCCGCCCAGGTCCAGACCGAGCAGGGGACCCAGCACGACGTCCAAGAGGTCGGTGCCGCCCTGGCTCCGCTGGCGTACGGGGGGCATGTGCCCCGAGCTGGACCAGGTCACCCGGTCCGACTGGGGCTCGAAACGGGCCACCACCGCCGATGCCACCTGGCCGTCCCCGGTGCTGGTGAGCAGGCGGTCGAGCACATCCAGGGCAGCGGCGGGAGCCAAGCCGGCAAAGGCAGTGGCCCGCACCGCACTCCGCAGCTGAGCCATACCCGAGGCGGCCGAGACTCCGTGGCCCCCGACATCGCCCACCGACAGCCACAGGGCCCCGTCGGGCCCGGCAAAGGCGTCGTACCAGTCGCCCCCGACCTCAGCGTTGGCCTCGGCCGGAAGATAGCGGGCGGCCAGGCGCACCCCCGGGAAGCGCGGCAGTGTCTGGGGCAGGATGGCCCGCTGGAGAATGCTGGTGATCTCGGTTTTCTGCTCCACCAGTTCGGTCCGTTGGATGGCCAGGGCGCACTGGCTGGCCACGTTCCGCAACAGAAGCCGGTCATGGGGCCCGAAGTCGCGCTCGTCCCGCCAGCTGATGGAGAGCAGTCCAAGGAGGCGACCGGCAGCCACCAGCGGCAGATGGGCCAGGGCTCGGACTCCCAGGGCCCGGGTGGCGGCTTCGAGATGCGGATAATCCGAGAGGTACTCGACCAGGGTGGAGTGGAAGATGTCCTCCCGCCGGCGCAGGGCGTCGGACGTGGCCGACGGGGCCGCCCGGGGCACTTCCGCCATCAGGCGGGCCACCGCATCGGGAACGGCCTGGAGGCGCAGGAACCTGACCGTGCGGGCGTCCGCGGCCAGGAGCATCACCGTCACGAAGTCGGCCCCGAACAGGCCTTCGAAGAGGGCGACCACGGCCTCTCCTACGCCGGCGGTTGTCTGCGCCTCGGCCAGGGCGGTGCTGACCGACTGCAACTGGTCGGCCCGGCTGATGGCGGCCCGCAGCTCGGCCGCCAGCTGATTGCGCTCAGCCGCGGCGGTGCGATCGGCGACGCGCCGGCGTCCCGATCCCCCCGTGGCCGATGCTCCGGCCGGAGTCTTCCTCGCTGCTGGCGACACCTGACCCCTTTGTCGGGAGTGGAGAAGTTTCCTGGCCGCCGGCCAGTGGCTCAGGGTAAGGATCGGCCGGCTGTCACTGTTCGTGAGGTTGAGGGCCGAGGACAACGGCCTCATCGGGTCCGAGCCGGCCGTCCCATCGAGCCCGGTCTCGCGCCGGGTGGCTGGAGACCTCGACCCGGAACGGGCCGCCCGGCACCTCCATACCCACCGGCTCGGCCCCGAAGTTGACCAGGATCACCAGGTCCTCCCCGGGCGAGCTCCGGCGGTAGCCCAGCACCCCGTCGGGGCAGTCCAGGACGGTGAGGTCACCCCCGCGCAGGGACGGTCTGGACCGGCGCAGAGCCAGGAGCCGGCGGTAGAGGTGAAGCATCCCGTCCGTCTGACGCCGCTGGGCCTCGGCGCTGTGGGCAGCCGGTTCGGGTGGCCATGGCAACCAGGGCGCCACGGGCCACCCGTGTCCGGCGTCGGAGGTCCAGGGCACCGGGGCCCGGCAGCCGTCCCGCCCTCCGGGGTCGCGCACCGCATCTCCCTCCACCACGGCGTCAGCCAGGCCGAGCTCCTCCCCGGCGAAGAGGAACGGGGTGCCCCTGAGGGTGAGCAGCATCACGGCGGCCGCCCGGGCCCGGGACTCGCTGCCGTAGCGGGTCAGATGTCGCGGGGTGTCGTGATTCGACAGGACCCAGGTGGGCCAAGCCCCCCGTTGACCCAGGGCGGACAGGGTGTCGGTGATGCAGCGCCGCCATGCATCCGCCTCCCACGGGGCGTGCAGAGGTGGAAAGTTGAAGGCCAGGTGCAGCTCGTCATCGTGGCCGTAGTAGGTGGCCACGGCGGCGGTGTCGAGGATGTAGACCTCCCCCACCGAGGTCCGCTCCCCCGGGTAGGAGTCGAGCAGGCGACGCAGATCCCGCAGCCGGGCGTGGGTGCTCCAGCGGTCGGTGATGGCCGGCTGACGGCCCGGGCCGTCGGGCAGATCCGGATCCTTGCCGAGGAGGTGGACAACGTCGATCCGGAAGCCGTCCACACCCCGATCGAGCCAGAAGCGAAGCGTGTCGTGCATGGCTGCCACCAGCTCGGGGTTGCCCCAGTTTAGGTCGGGCTGCTGGGGCAGGAAGCTGTGCAGATACCACTGGCTGACGCGGGGATCCCAGGTCCATGCCGGTCCCCCGATGAAGGCCGCTCTCCAGTTGTTGGGGGGGCGGCCCGGGCCAGAACCGTCGCGCCAGTAGTACCAGTCCCGCCGGGGCGAGTCGGGCCCGGAGAGCGAATCGAGGAACCAGGGATGCTGATCGCTGGTGTGGTTGGGAACCCAATCGATCAGGACGCGCAAGCCAAGGCGGTGGGCGTCCTCCAGTAGGCGGTCGAAATCGGCCAGGCTCCCGAAGAGTGGATCGACGTCGCAGTAGTCAGAGACGTCGTAGCCGTAATCGGCCATCGGTGAAGTGAAGAACGGAGAGATCCAGATGGCGTCCACCCCCAGCCAGACCAGGTGGTCCAGGTGGGCCCGGATGCCCTCCAGATCGCCCACGCCGTTGCCGTCGGCGTCGGAGAAGCTGCGGGGGTAGATCTGATATATAACGGCCTCTTGCCACCAGGGGGTGCTCACGGCAGCGCCGTTCCCCGGTACGGGAGGGAGGGCTGGTCGGCCGGACAGGCCCCGGCCGGATCGTTGTAGCGGGAGTCGTGAATCCAGGCTCCGTCTTCCCAGCCCGGGGCCATGGGACCCAGGTCCAGCACCGGGCCCAGCGCTCCGTCCACCAGCTGACCGAGTTCGGCGGCCCCGTAGGGGCACATATGGATGTCATCGACCTTCCGGGCCCGGAGCCAGGAATCCGACGGCGTCTTCATCCACACCAGGAAGCGCCCATCCGGGGCGAACAGGGCCGAGGTGGGCAGGTACGCGGCCTGACCGGGGAATTTGGCCACCACCGCCTGAGCGGCGCTATCCCAGGCCCGCTCACCGGCCAGGGTGCTGACCCACGCCGCCTGCTCCGCCTGCCGCGTGGGATAGAGGGGATAGGGACCGGTGGTCGGGAACTGGAGCAGGACCACGGCGTCCACGCCGTCCCCGGGGTTGAGCAGCCCGGTCAGGGTGGAGTTGAGGAGGTCCCGGTAGCCGACCGGGTCGGCCTGGGCCATGGGGTTGTCCCAGGACCAGGTCCCGATGATCAACTCGGGCCGGTACTGCCGGATGATCTGCTGGCCGTCCCCGGGCCAGAGCTTGTCGGTGGTCAGGCCCCACCCGCCGAAGGAACTGTTGGCCACCACCTGGACGTCCCCGGTGGCCTGCAGGGCGGCGGTGACCCCGAGAGAGGAGTCGTTCATCACGCTGTCTCCCAGGATCCACACCCGGAGGGGATCGGCCGGGGAGGGCACCCGCCCCGGCGGCAGGGACAGGCCCGGGCCGGTCGGTGTCACCCGGCTGGCCGGTCGCACGGCGGCGGTGCCGGCCGCGGCCGGGGTGACCGTGGCGGCCACCAGGGCCAGGGTGGTGGATCCCACCGCCACCGGAACCAGGAGCCGGCGCCGGAAGCCGGAGAAGTCGGCCCGGCGGAGGGGCCGCTCCAGGCCGTAGTAGCTGAGGCAGCTGAGCCCGAGGATGGCTCCGAGCCGGACCCCCAGGAGCTCGGCGCCGGCCAGGTGGGTGTCGTTGCCCGTCAGCAGGACGATGACCGGCCAATGCCAGAGGTAGATCGAATAGCTGATCCGGCCCAACCAGCGCAGCGGAAACACTCCCAGGAGGCGGGCCAGAGGGCTATCCGGGGCCCGGGTCACTCCAACCACGGCCACCAGGGCGGCCAGCGAGATGGCCACCAGGCCACCGTCCCAGATCCAACCCGGAGGCCCTCCGGCCCTGGCCATGCCGACCGCCACCAACCCGGCGGCGCCCACCGGGCCGAACCGCCAGAGAAGACCCGCCGACCAGAGCCGACTACCGGTGTTCCGTCTCGAGCCGGGACACAGCCAGACGGCGGCGGCGGCGCCGAAGAGGAGTTCCCAGGCCCGGGTGTCGGTCCCCAGGTAGGCCCGGTTGAAGCCGTAGAGGTGAGCGGCCACCCCCATCCAGGCGGCCGAGGCCAGCCCGGCGCTCACCGCTGTCCAGCCCACCAGGCGGGGGGCCGACCAGCCCTTCCGGCGGGCCAGCAGCAGGGCGCCGCCCACCACCACGGGCCAGACCAGGTAGTACTGCTCCTCGATGGCCAACGACCAGGTGTGCAGGAGCGGGTCGGGAGCGGCGAACTGGGCGAAGTAGCTGTGGCCGACGGCAATCTGTTGCCAGTTGGCGCCGTAGAGCAGGGTGGCCAGGGCCGGCCCCCGGAGCTGGGCGGCCACCACCTCGGGCCCCCCGGCCAGGCAGTAGAGGGCAACCACCCCCAGGAGGCCAAGCACGGCCGGCAGCAGGCGGCGGGCCCGACGGGACCAGAACGCGCCCAGCGCGATCTGGTCTCGCTCGGCCGCCTCGGACATGAGCAGGGATGTGATCAGGAACCCGGAGAGCACGAAGAAGATGTCGACACCGAGCCAGCCGCCGGGGAGATACCCGAGGTGGTAGGCCACCACGGCCGAGACGGCCACGGCCCGGACGCCGTCAAGGGCCGGCCAGTACGGCTTGGTCATACCGTCATATCGGCCGGCTCGGCCTGGTTCAGAGCTCGGAGCGAAAGCGGTGGGACTCCTTGGTTCAGATGCCCATCCGCTCCAGGCTGGCCCGGAAGGCGACGAAGAGGTCCAGCTCCTTGAGCTCCTCGACGGCCACCCAACGGGCCTCGGCGGTTTCCCAGGAGAGGCGCTCCGGCACCGGGAAGCGTTCGTCCACCTCCAGGATGACGGTCCAGTAGCTCCACCCGCCGTGGTCGTCCTCGTGCACGGACACCACCCGATAGGTGCTTCCCAGCGGGCCGATCTCCTCCCCGAACTCCCGGAGGGCTCCCTCCAGAGGGCTCTCCCCATGATCCAGAGCGCCACCGGGCACGGCCCAAGTGCCGCCTTGGTGGGTGTGGACGCTGCGACGGGCCAGGAAGTACCAGTGGCCCCCGTCGGCATCCACGTGGCGGACCAGGACTCCGGCCGCGCCGAAGCGCCCCCACCGGACGCTGCCATCCGAGACGGTGACGAAGCCGTCCCCGCTCCCCCGCCCTTCGCCTCTGAGCGCCACCGGTCCATCATGCCGCGACCGGCGGGGATCCGGACCAGCCACCGCCGGGGCCGGACGGGGGACATATGCTCCCAACCAGACCGAGTCGACTACCGAGGAGGGCCCAGAGTGGCCGATTACAAGCTTCCCGACCTGCCGTATGACTACGCCGCTCTCGAGCCGCACTATTCCGGGCAGATCCTCGAGCTGCACCACGACAAACACCACGCCGCCTACGTGGCCGGGGCCAACACCACCCTGGAAAAACTGGCCGAGGCTCGAACCAAGGAGGACTTCGGCAGCATCGTCGGGCTGGAGAAGACCCTGGCCTTCAACCTCTCCGGCCACATCCTCCACTCCATCTTCTGGAAGAACCTGAGCCCGGATGGCGGGGACAAGCCCACTGGGGATCTGGCTTCGGCCGTCGATGAGAACTTCGGGTCCTTCGACGGATTCAAGGCCCAGCTGACCCAGGCCACCACCACAATCCAGGGTTCGGGTTGGGGTGTCCTGGCCTGGGAGCCGCTGGGCCAGCGACTGGTGATCGAGCAGGTCTACGACCACCAGGGCAACATCGGCCAGGGGGCCGTGCCCCTACTGGTCTTCGACGCCTGGGAGCATGCCTTCTACCTGCAGTACAAGAATGTGAAGGCGGACTTCGTCACGGCACTGTGGAAGATCGTCAACTGGTCCGACGTGGCGGCGCGCTTCGGATCGGCCCGGAGCCTCAGCATCAGCTGAGCCCGGCGGCGTCCCCGATGAGGGCCCGGAGGCCGGCCACGGCCAGATCATCGGGGACGGCGTCCGGATCCAGCCGGCGCTGCATCTCCAGGCCCACCATCAGGCCGATCACCAGGGTGGCCAGGCCGGCGGCCTGGTCCTCATTCCGTTCGGCTCCGGACTGAAGGAGTCCTCCGGCCAGAGACTCGGCCAGGCGGGCCCGGACCTCGGCGTAGCGATCGGCGGCGGCGCCGGTGGCCTCGGGCTGGCGGCAGGCGTACAGCCACAACTCGTGTTCGAGCAGCATCCACTGCTGGCCCCCGGCCGCCCGGGGGGCGGCAAAGTTCGCCCACAAGGACCGGAGGCGCTGGTCCGGGTCATCGGTGCCGGTCAGGTCGGCCTGGGTGGCGGCGGCCGTGGCCTCCTTCCACTCATCCAGGAGGGCCACGATGAGGCCGTCCTTGTCCCCGAAATGGTCGTAGAGGGCGCCCGAGGTCCGGTCAGCGGCACCGGCCATGGCCTCCACCGTGGCTCCGGCCACGCCCCGATCCGCCACCACCGACCGGGCTCCGTCCAGAAGCCGCCGACGGGTCTCGGCTCGACGCTGCTCCTGGGTTCGGCTCACGCCGCCAACTTACATCAGGTTCATTACATATATAGTACCTCCCAGATAAGCCCGTGGCCGGGGGGCCCACGGCCCAGGAGGCTCCATGCGCACCGCCCTATGCGACACCTTCGGGATCGAATATCCGATCTTCGCCTTCAGTCACTGCCGGGATGTGGTGGCGGCGGTCAGCCGGAGCGGTGGACTCGGCGTGCTGGGAGCGGTTGGGTTCAGCCCCGAACAACTGCAGATCGAGCTGGAGTGGATCGACGACCATGTCGACGGCCGGCCCTACGGCGTGGACACGGTCATGCCCCAGAAGGCGGTCGACGTACACGGCTCCTCCCCCGAGGATCTGCTGGCCCAGATCCGCTCGATGATCCCCGAGCGCCACCGGGCGTACGTAGAGGAGTTGATCGCACGTTTCGAGCTGCCCCCGTTGCCCGACGGGGAGTCGCCCGGCGGCGTACTCGGATGGGCCGAGGATGTGGCCCGTCGCCACGTCGAGGTAGCACTGGCCCACCCCATCTGCCTCATTGCCAACGCCCTGGGCTCTCCTCCGGGCGATGTGATCGAAGAGGCCCATTCCCGCGGCATCAAGGTGGCTGCTCTGGCCGGTAAGGCCCAGCACGCCCAACGCCACGCCAACAATGGGGTGGACATCATCGTGGCCCAGGGCTACGAGGCAGGGGGCCACACCGGGGAGGTGTCGACCATGGTCCTGGTGCCGGAGGTGGTGCGGGCCGTGTCGCCCACTCCCGTCCTGGCCGCCGGAGGCATCGGAAGCGGGGCCCAGATAGCCGCCGCCCTCTCGCTGGGGGCTCAAGGGGCCTGGATGGGATCGGTGTGGCTGGCCACCGCCGAGTCCAACTCCAGTCCCGAGGGCATCCAGGCTTACATGGACGCCACCTCCTCCGACACGGTCCGCTCCCGTTCCTATACGGGCAAGCCGGCCCGGATGCTGCGCAACGCCTGGACCGATGCCTGGGAGGATCCGGCCGGGCCCGGCCCGCTCGGGATGCCGCTGCAGAACATCCTGACCGCCGAAGCCAACGCCCGCATCGCCCGCTCCCACCGCAAGGATCTGGTCTTCGCTCCGGTCGGCCAGATAGTCGGCAGCATGAACGAGGTCCGCACCGTCCGGGATGTCGTCTTCGGCATGGTCGAGGAGTACATCGAGACCGTCGAGCGACTCGGCGCCAGCCTCACCTCGACCGAGCAGGCCTGAACCCATACCAGAGAGGACACACCGACCGCCATGACCGCCACCATCTCCTCCGTCGAACAGATCGACCTCCTGGACCGGGACGCCTTCGCCATGGGCGTTCCCCACTCCTGGTTCACCTACCTGCGCACCAACCACCCCGTGTACCACCACCCCGAACCCGACGGGCCCGGCTTCTGGGTCTTCTCCCGCTACGCCGACGTGCAGGCCATCGGCCGGGACGGGATGACCTTCTCCTCCGACCAGTCCCGAGGCGGCGTTATCGGACTGGAGGAACCGCTGGTGGAGCCGGCCGATTTCGGTGACGCCAAGATCATGCTGATGATGGACCCACCCCAGCACACCCGCTACCGCAAGCTGGTCAACCGCGGCTTCACCCCCCGGATGATCAACGCCCTGGAGCAGCACATCCGCGACATGACGGTGAAGCTGGTGGACGAGGCGGTGGCCAAGGGCGATGTCGACTTCGTGGTGGAAGTGGCCGCTGAGCTTCCTCTCATGGTGATCGCCGAGCTGATCGGCGTGCCCATGGAGGATCGGCACAAGCTCTTCGACTGGAGCAACCGCATGGTCGGAAGCGAGGATCCCGAATACGCCGTCAGCGATGACCAGGCCATGACCGCCCAGATGGAGATGTTCGCCTACGCCAACCAGCTGGCCGAGGCGCGCCGGAACGTTCCCAAGGACGACATCATCTCCACCTTGCTGGCTTCGGAGATCGACGGGGACGCCCTCACCGAGCTCGAGTTCAACCTCTTCTTCATGCTGTTGGCCGTGGCTGGGAACGAGACGACCCGCAATGCCATCGCCCACGGTATGAACGCCTTTCTGGAGAACCCGGATCAGTACCGGCGCCTGGTGGAACAGCCCGACCAGCTCATCAATCCGGCCACTGAGGAGATACTCCGGTGGGCTTCACCGGTCATGTACTTCAAGCGCTACGTGACCAAGGCGACCGAGGTGGGCGGGCAGGCTCTGAGCCCGGGGGAGAAGGTCAGTATGTGGTACGTATCCGCCAACCGGGACGAGGACGTATTCACCGACCCGTTCAGCTTCGACATCTCCAGGGATCCCAATCCGCACATCGCCTTCGGGGGCGGGGGTCCCCATCACTGCCTGGGGTCGAACCTGGCCCGCATGGAGATCCGGGTGCTATTCGAGGAGTTGGCCCGCCGGGTTCCGCAACTCGAGGCGCTCGAACCGCCGCAGGCCCTGCGGTCGAATTTCATCGGCGGCATCAAGCATCTGCCGGTAAGGCTCAGGAGCGCCTGAGGGTAGGACAGACCCGGAGTCGGGCCCGACCGAGGGTCAGTTCGTTCAGACCCCGGCGGCCTTCTTGAGCTCGGCCATCGAGTCGACAAAGTCCTCGGCCAGTTCCCAGATGTCCGGGATCGACTCCCGGCAGGCGATGAGGCCGATGTCGACCCGGTCCATGTAGCTCATAACCGTGACGTTCAAGCCCGCCCCCTCCATGATGGGGCCGAGGGGCGCCATCACCGACAGCTGGGCGCCGGCCATGTAAAGCGGGAAGGCCGGCCCCGGCACGTTGGAGATGATGACGTTGTGGATGGGCCGGTGCCGATCGGCCAGGTTCATCTCCGAATAGAGCCGCATGGCCCGGGCGAACACCCCGGGAGCGGCAAACTCGGCCCAGTTCTGCAGCACGTCGGCACCCAGGGCGTTGTGTTCCTCCTTGGCTCCCTTGGTGGCGTCGGCTATAGCCCGGAGACGTTCGGCCGGGTCCTCCAGATCGGTGGCGAGGGAGACGAACATGGCTGAGACCTGATTGGCCCCCTCCGAGGCGCCGGCATCATCGGAACGCACCGATATGGGCACCACACTGACCAGGGGGGCCTCGGGCACACCGCCATGGTCGGCCAGGTAGCGGCGGAGAGCTCCTCCGCACAGCGCCAGCACCACATCGTTGACTGTGGTGCCGAAGGTCTTCTTGACCGCCTTGATGTCGTCCAGGGCCAGGGTCCCCACCGCCACGGTCCGATGGCCGGTGATAGCACCGTTCCACGGAGTCCGGGGGGCGGAGAAGGGAGCGGCCATACCCGAGCCGCCCTCCCGCCGACGCCGGGCCAGGCCTCCGATGGACCGGGCCGTGCCCACCACGGTGGACACCAGCCGGGCCGGCTGGCGGGCAAGGGACCCGGCGGCGTAGGCGACCAGCTCCAGATCGGATGGGATCTTCTCTGTGGCCCGGGCGTCGGGGCCCTTCTCGGCCGCGGTCTCGGGCGCCGGCTCCGGTTCGAGATCGAAGAGATGGACCATCATCTCGGCGCCGGTCACGCCGTCGATCAGGGAGTGGTGGACCTTGGCCAGGATGCCGATCTGCCCTTCCTCCAGGCCCTCCACCACCCACATCTGCCACATCGGCCGGCTGCGGTCGAGCGGGCGGCTGACGAAGTCACCGGCCATCTCACTCAGCTCCCGCAGGCTGCCGGGCGCCGGGGCCGCCATCCGCCGGACATGGAAGTCGATGTCGAAGTCAGGATCCTCGACCAGAACGGGATGGTGAAGGCGGAAGGGAACCTGGACCAGGCGGCGGGTGAACATGGGTATCCGGGGCAGCCGGGCCTCGATGAGTGACTTGATGGTCTCGAAGTGGTATCCGCCCTTCATGGAGGCGGTGTCGAACACCCCGACCAGGGCCACGTGCATGTGCTGGCTGGGCGTCTCGGCGTATAGAAACGCCGCGTCCAGCCCCGTCATTCTCTGCATGGCTGCCTTTCCGGATCCGGCCGGGCCTGGGGAGGTCCCGGGGGAGATTCTGCCTGCTCGAGGTCCCCCCTGCCGGAGGAAGGCGCCGGCCCGGGGTCCGGTTCCGCCCAGCGGTAGACGGGAGGGGCCGGTTCCGGTGCCGGGGGCTACGGTCCGAGGAGTGATTCTGGATCGGTTCCGCCTCGACGGTCGGGTGGCGGTAGTGACCGGCGGCAGCCGGGGCATCGGGGCCGCCTGTGCTCTAGGGCTGGCCGAGGCGGGTGCTGATCTGGTCATCGCTGCCCGCCAGGTCGACTCCCTGGCCGAGGTGGCCGGACGCATCCGGTCCCTGGGCCGGCGGGTGGAGGTGGTGGCCTGCGACCTGTCCGATCTGGAGAATCTGACCCGGCTGGCGGAGCTCACGTCGGCCGCCTACGGCCGCTTGGACATAGTCGTCAACAACGTCGGGGGGACCGCCCCCCGGCCTTTCGCCAACACCAAGTCCCGCCATCTCGGAGACGCTTTCGCCTGGAATGTCCTCACCGCCTATGAGCTGACCCGGGCCGCCGTGCCCCTCATGCTGGCCGGCGACGGAGGCGCCGTGGTCAATATCTCCTCCGCCGTCGGCCATCTGCCCGAACGGGGGTATCTCGCCTACGGGACGGCCAAAGCCGCCCTCGATGCCCTGACCCGGTTCCTGGCCGCCGACCTCGGACCCCGCATCCGGGTCAACGCCGTGGCCCCCGGAGCCATCGAGACCGAGGCCCTGGCTCCCATGCTGGAGGGTGCCATCCGGGAGGGCATCGTCTCCCGTACCCATACCCGGCGCCTCGGACAGCCCGAGGACATAGCCGCCGCCGTCGTGTTCCTGGTTTCTGACGCCGGCAGCTTCGTAAGCGGCAAGGTGATCGAGGTCGATGGAGGCACCGAGGCCAACACGGTGCCTCTGGGCCTGGCCGATCTGTAGCCACCGGGCCGGACCGGGATGACCGAACCCCTCAGCGGAATCCGGGTGATCGAGTTCGCCTCCGGGCTGGCCCCGGCCTACGCCGCCAAACTCTTCGTCGACGCCGGGGCCGAGGTGTGGTTGGTGGAACCCCCCGAAGGCGATCCCCTCCGGGCCTGGTCGGCCTCGGGCGGTCGAGCCGAGGGGGAGGACGGCGCTCTCTTCTCCTTCCTGGCCGCCTCCAAGAGATCGCTGGTCGGACGACCCGAGGACCGGCGCGTGCGAGAGCTGGTGGCCGGGGCGGACCTGGTCCTGGAGGGCCTAGCTCCGGGGGCGCTCGAGGCCAGCGGACGGCTGGATGGCGAGCACCTGGTGGTCACCTCCATAACCCCCTTCGGCCGGGGCTCCTGGCAGGAGCGGCCGGCCAGCGAGTTGACCATCCAGGCCGAGAGCGGCTCCATAGCCGCCCGGCTCTACCCCGAAGGGGCCCTGCGGGCCGGGGGACGGGTGAGCGCGTGGGCGGCGGGGGCCTTTGCCGCCGCCGCCTCCCTGGTGGCGGTTCGCCACGCCCGGAGCGGAGGGCAGGGGACCCGGATCGACGTGTCCATGACCGAGGTCATGTGCATCTGCACCAATCTCTTCCTCGATCTCATGTGGGACCTCCTCGGCCGTCCCGACCTGGGCGAGATGGGAGCTTCCACCGAGTTCCCGGCCGTCGAGCGCAGCGCCGACGGGTGGGTCGGGTTCAACACCAACTCTGCCCAGATGTTCGAAGATTTCCTGGTCCTGGTGGGGCGGACCGACCTGGCCGGGGATCCCTCCCTGCGCAACGATGCCGTCCGGCGGGAGGACTTGGAGACGAGCACCCGTCAGTGGTGCGCCGCCCGCACCAGCGAGGAGATCGTGGAGCTGGCCGCCCTGCTCCGGGTGCCGGCCGTGCCCGTCGGCCACGGCGCCAACCTGGTGGGCAATCCCCACCTCCGGGAGCGGGGCGCCTACGCCCACAGCCCCTCCGGCTTCACCTATCCCCGTCCCCCCTACCGCCTCAACGGCCGCCACCGCCCCGACGCCGGGCCCGCGCCCGTCCTGGGTGCCGACACCGATGCCATCCCGAACCAGGACGAGCCGGCCGGCCCGGGCCCTGCGCCACTGGCATCGGCCGGAGGCGACGACACTTCGGTGGGCTCCCCGCTGTCGGGCCTCAAGGTGCTGGACATGACCTGTTGGTGGGCGGGGCCGGGAGCCACTCAGCTCCTGGCCGGACTGGGGGCTGAAGTGATCCACGTGGAGGCCATCCAGCGCATGGACGGCATGCGGCCGGCCGCCACCCTGGTCTTCACCGATCGGGACCAGTGGTGGGAGTACAGCCCCTTCTTCCTCACCATCAACGTCAACAAGAAGGGCATAACCCTCGACCTCGACAGCTCCGAGGGACTCGACCTGGCCCGCCGCCTGGTCGGCTGGGCGGACGTGGTGGTCGAGAACTACACGCCCAGAGTGATGGAGCGTTTCGGCCTGGACGCCCCCGGCCTGCACGCCATAAACCCGGAGGTGGTGGCGGTCCGCATGCCCGCCTTCGGCCTGGACGGGCCCTGGCGGGACCGGGTGGGCTTCGCCCAGACCATGGAGGCGATGTGCGGGATGGCCTGGGTCACCGGAGCTGGCGACGGTCCCCCCCGCTTACCCCGCGGCCCTTGTGACCCGATCGGGGCCATGCACGCCGCCTTCGCCACCCTGGTGGCCCTCATGGAGCGGGAAAGGACCCGTACCGGCCAGACGGTGGAGGCCGGGCTGCTGGAGAGTGGCTTGAACGTGGCCGCCGAGCAGGTCATCGAACACTCGGCCTACGGAGTGCTGCTGAGCCGGGACGGCAACCGCTCCCCGGAAGCGGTCCCCGAGGGGGTCTTCGTCTGCCGGGACGGCCGGCGCCTGGCCCTTTCGGTCTTGACCGACGCCCAGTGGTCGGGTCTGGCTCGAGCCCTCGGGAGTCCGGCCTGGGCGACTGATTCCTCCCTCGGCTCCCGGGCCGGCCGCCTCCGGGCCCAGGACGCCCTGGAGGACGCCCTGGCCACCTGGGCGTCCGAGCAGGCTGCGGCTGAGGCGGCCGAACTGCTGCTCGGCCACGGGATCCCGGCGGCGGTGGTGGCTGACTTCCGGAACATGGCCTTCCATCCGATGATGATGGAGCGGGGTTTCTTCGAGACCTGTGACCATCCCGTGGTCGGGGCCAGGCCGATGTTCGGGATGCCCTTCCACTACGACGGCGTGGAGCGCTGGATCCGCACACCGGCGCCGATGCTCGGCCAGCACAACCGGGAGGTGCTGGGCGGCATCCTCGGCCTGGAGGAGGCCGAGATCGACCGCCTGGAGGAACTGGGCGTCTTAGGTACCCGACCGCTGGGCATCTAGCTCCGCCCGGCGGCGGATCCGGCCGCTAGGAGTCCAGACCCAGCACCCTGAGGGCGTTACCCCGGAGGAACTTGGGCCAGACCTCGTCCTTGAGCGGCACGCCGTCCATCTCGGTCATGATCCGCTCCAAGGACAAGCCCATCGGGAAGTACCCGGCATAGATGATCTTTTCGGCACCCCGGGTATTGGCGAAGTCGATGACCGCCTTCGGGTAGTAGCGGGGGGCGAAGGCACTGGTGGAGTAGTGCAGTCCCGGCCACTTGAGCATCAGCTTGACGGCCAGCTCGGTCCAGGGCTCGCAGCCGTGACGGGTCACGAAGACCAGCTCCGGGAAGTCGTACATCACCTCGTCGATCAGCTCGACGTGCTGGGGGGCGAAGCGGAGGCGTGGGCCGGGGACACCGGCGCAGCAGAAGATGGGCAGGCCCAGCTCCACGCACTTGGCGTAGATGGGATACATCTTCTTGTCATTGATGGCTACCTGGGGGTAGGTGCCGGATGGGAAGGCGGTCACGGCCCGGACCCCATAGGTCTCATAGAGGCGGACCAGCTTCCGGATGGCCTCCATGCCCTCGTTGGGCTCGCAACCGGCGGAGGCTATGAAGCGATCGGGGTGGAGCTTGAGCGCCCGGTCCCCGTCGGCACCGCCAACGCCGATCATCCCCCTCTCGACGCCCCATCGGTCCATCTGATGGAGGGTGAAGGAGACCGGGTCCTCGGTGTCGATCTCCCTCTCGGGGACCTGCTTGAACATGTACTCAGCCGGGAAGGCGAATTCCTCTTTGGACTGGGCGTCCTTGGTCTGTCGGGTTATGAAGGCGTAAGTCTCGGCCATCTGATCCTTGTGGGGAAAGCCGATCATGGTGTCGATGACCCCGATCCCCCCTGGCATTGCCATAGCCATCCTCCCCGTAGCGAATTGGAACACGTTCTACTACAATTCGGGGCATGCCTACGGGGAACGCCACCATCGACCGGGCGGACGGCCACTACACCGTGATCACCGCCGACAGCCATGCCGGGGGCAGCCACGCCGCCTACCGGGAATACCTCGATCCGCGCTTCCACGAGGACTTCGATGCCTGGCGGGGCCGGTACAAGAACCCCTTCCGGGACCTGGGCGACACCCGCCGGTACCGGAACTGGGACAACGAGATGCGCAACGGCCAGCAGGAGCAGGACGGGATCGTCGGTGAGGTCATCTTCCCCAACACCGTTCCGCCCTTCTTCCCCAGCTTCGTGCTCTTCGCTCCCCCACCCGGCCCGGAGGACTACGACCACCGCCTGGCCGGCATCCGGGCCCACAACCGCTGGCTGGTCGACTTCTGCGGTGAGTTCCCCGAGCGGAGGGCCGGCATCGGACAGATCTTCCTCAACGACATCGACGATGCCATCGAGGACGTCAAGTGGATCAAGGAGAACGGCCTTAGGGGCGGCCTGCTGCTGCCCAACGTCCCGCCCGACGTCAAGTGGGTCAAGCCTCTGTACGACCCCGCCTATGACCGGCTGTGGGAGGTCATCCAGGACCTCGAGGTGCCCATCAACGTCCACGGTGGCACCGGGGCACCCAACTACGGGGACTATCCCTTCGCCATGCTCTTCTACATCAATGAGGTCGGGTTCTACTCCCAGCGTCCGTTGGTACATTTCGTCCTGGGCGGCGTGTTCGAGCGCTTTCCCCGCCTCAAGTTCGTGATCACCGAGACGGGGTGTGCCTGGGTGCCCCCGCTCCTGGCCCGGCTGGACAAGACCATCGACCAGATCCGCCGCACCGGCCAGACGGGCGAGATCCGTTATGGCGATGAGCACAAGCTCAACCGCCTCGCCACCGAGTACTTTGCCGACTGCGTTTGGATGGGAGTGAGTCAGCCCGGGCCGGAGGATGCGGCGGTGCGGGCCGACATCGGAGCCGAGCGTTTCATGTGGGGGAGCGACTATCCCCATGACGAAGGGACCTATCCCTTCAGTCGGGAGCACCTCCGGCAGGTCTTCCCCGGGGTGGGTCCAGACGAGATGCAGCGCATCCTCGGTGAGAACTGCGCCCGGCTCTACGGATTCGACCTGGAGAGGCTGGCCCCTCTGGCCGCCCGCTTCGGGCCCACCGTGGACGAGCTGGCCAAGCCCCTCGACCGCCTCCCGGACAACCCCAACGAAGCCCTGCTCAAAGCGGTCAGCTAGCTCTGAAGATCCCCATGGCGAAGTACTGGGCCGCCCCGCCGTAGGCCTGGGCCAGGGAGGTGCGGACCCCGTCGATCTGGTGCTCCCCGGCCGTGCCCCGGATCTGCATGGCAGCCTCAGCGAAGCGGACCATGCCCGAGGCGCCGATGGCGTTGGTGGAGAGCACCCCACCGGAGGGATTGACGGGGAAGGCGCCGCCGATGTCGGTCTCACCCGAGTCGACCATCTTCCAGCCCTCACCGGGCCCGGCTATGTCGTGGCCTTCCAGCCACATCGGCTCGTACCAGCTGAAGGGTACGTAGAGCTCGGCCATGTCGATCTCCCGGCGGGGATCGGTGATGCCGGCCTGGCGGTACACGTCGTGGGCACACTCCACGCCCGCCTGGGGCCGCACCGGATTGCGGCCCGGGAACTGGCCCAATTCGCTGCGTACGGCCAGAGCGTCGATCCAGGCCGCCGGCTTGGAGGACCGGCGGGCTCCCGCTTCATTGGTCAGCACCACTGCGCAGGCCCCGTCGGAGGAGGGGCAGGACTCATGGAACCGCAGTGGGTCCCACAACATCGGTGATTCCTTGACGGTCTCCAGAGTCATGTCGGGCATCTTGAGGTGGGCGTACTCGTTCTTGGCCGCATTCCGGCGGTCCTTGACGGCCACCATCCAGCCGATGTACTCGGGCGCGCCCGATTCCTCGATGTAGGCCCGAATCCACGGGGCGAATGCCCCTCCGGCCCCGATACCCCCGGAACGCCCCCCGGCCAGGCCCCACTGGGCATTGCCCTCCGACTGCTTTTCCCACGACACGGCCAACACCCGCTCGTGGATGCCGGTGATGACGTGATGGGCGCCCACTATGAAGGTGCTGCCCCCGACGCTGCCGGCGGTATGGACCCGCAACAGCGGCTTGCCCGTGGCGCCCACGGCATCGGCCAGGAAGATCTCGGGCATCACCACACCCTCGAAGGCATCGGGCGCCTTACCGATGACGACGGCGTCGATGTCGCCAATGGACAGTTCGGCATCATCCAGGGCCCGGTTGATGGCCTCCCGGAGCAGGCCGGGCATGGACACGTCGTCCCGGCGTTTCTTGAAGTGGGTCTGGCCGATGCCGATAACGGCGCAACGTTCGGTCACTACTCCCCCTCCATCAGGCAGACCAGGTTCTGCTGCAGCAGCGGGCCGGCGGTGGCGTGGGCCAGAGCCCGGTCCGCTCCGCCCCCGATGATGCGAGCCGCCGCCTCGATCACCCGGATCAGGCCCACCGCCATGACCGGGTTACCGGCCAGGGGACCACCGGAGGGATTGATCTCGGTGCCGTCCGGCAGGCCCAGGGCCTCCCTGAGGATGATCTCCTGGGGGCTGAAGGTGGCGGATATCTCGGCTACGTCCAGTGGGCCGCCGTCGTAGCCGGCCTTCTGGGCGGCCATGGTGGCCGAACGGGCGGTGGTGATATCCCGGACCCCGGGCTGGTGGGGGTCGATGCGGTGGTCCATCCCCCGGATCCATGCCGGTCGGGAACACAACTCCCGGGCCTTGTCCCCCCGCGCCATGATCACGGCGGCGGCGCCGTCGGATATCGGCGGCAGGTCGTGCCGGCGCAGCGGCGCGGTGTGGTACGGGGCCGCCAACAGGGCATCCACGTCGACCGCCCCGCTGAGCTGGGCGTTGGGATTGGCCGTCGCCCGGGCCCGGCTGCGGGCCACCACCTCGGCAAAGTCCCGCTCCGTGGCCCGGCCCGAATCGAGCAGGGCCCGGGCCTGGATGGCGGCCAGAGACACCGGGTCGGCGCCCAGAGGAGCCAGGTAATAAGGGTCCAGCTGATGAGCCCACACCTCGGCCGGATTGGAGGGGGACGACTTCCCGGAGCCGAAGGCCAGGGCGATGTCGATGTCGCCCTCCTGGAGGCGCATCCAGGCTTCGTACATGGCGAAGGCCCCGTCAGCCTCGACATGGGATTCCGATATCGGGGGCCAGGAACCAGCCGCCTCCAGGTTGGAGACGAAGGCGAAGGGACCGCCGGTCAGGTAGTCGCAACTCCCGGCGCAGGTGAAGCCGATCTCCCGGCGGTTGATCCCGGCCATGGTCACGGCATCGGTGATGGTCCCCACCAGCAGCTGCACCTCGCTCTGGATGGCGTCGCGCTGGGAAGGGGTCTGGGCGTAGCCGATGATGGCGATGTCGCGGGCCGCCATCAGAACAGGTGCTCCTTGTAGGCCTCGGGGGCGGCGTCGGGCTCCCCGGTGGCCTCGAAGGACTCGATGACCGCATCCAGCCCGCCCCAGCCCCGATTGGTTATCCCCTCCACCCTTCTCTCGGCCGGGGGGCGCCAGACGGCTCGGACCCGCATTCCGGTGTGGATCCGGTCATGCGCCACTCCGGTGATGTCCTGGCCGCCGACCGGGGTGCTGGCCCCGTCCAGGAGGACGGAGGCGTAGACGAAGGGGTCGGTGGCCTGTTGGCCGTAGTAGGCGACCGGGGTGATGATGGTGAACCCGGTGAGAATGCCCCGGTCGCTGACCTGGACCTCGTCCTCGGCCGAGGTGGTCACGACACAGAGGGGGCAGTAGCCCTTGGGCGGCACGTAGACCCGGGAACAGGAGGGGCAGCGGTGGCCGATGAGCTCTCCCTCGAGTATCCGGTCCACGAAGCGGTTGAGACTCGGGGTCAGGCGCTCCCGGTAGGTGAGAGAGACGAGATGCTCCATCACCATCTCTTCCTTGCGGGCCGGGCTTTCGGCGCTCACTCCGCCACCTCCCAGGCCTCCAGGTCGGTGATCAGACCGGTCGGCTCGGACTTGAAGCGGGGCCGGACCCGGAGGCCGGTGCGCATGTTCCCCGAGTCCCCCGCATCCACGGCGTGCAGCATGGCGCTGTCGGCGCCGTCGGGACGGATGAGGGCGAAGGCGAAGGGTCGGTCGAGCGGGTGCTTGGGCAGCGGGTTCGACACCCAGGCCCAGGCCTGCACGGTTCCAAGCGGGCCGACTTCGATCAAGTCGACGCCGAGGGACTCACCCGTTTCCGGGTCGTACTCAGGCGGAGGCACCAGTGTCCTTCCGTCGCTGCCCTTGATCCCCAGCACCCTGCCCTCCCGCAAGCCGGCCAGAAAGGCTCCGATGACCGGGCCGGTGGTCCGGCTGTAGGGGAACTCGAGCTTGGTCTCGCTGGTGCGGAGCTCGGTCACGGTCGGATTAGAACAGATTCTACCTGGGCCGGGCAAGCGCCCTCCCACCCTCCGGAACGCTTCCTCAAGCGGGCCGGTGGAGATCCTTGAGGGCGCCGGTGGGATAGGTCGGCTGCATCGACTCGGCCAGGTACCCGGGCCCCTCGGCGGTGGGCACGAACCAGCCGGTCGGGCACATGGTCAGCACCTCGACCAGGCTGAAGCCGGCGCCCGAGGTCTGGGTCTCGAACGCTCGTTTCAGGTAGCGCTTCGTCTGAGCCACCCCTCCCGCGGTGTTGACGGCACCGCGGGCCACATAGGCCGCGCCGGGCAGGGCGGCCACCAGTTCCGCCACCGGCACGGGATATCCGTGCAGTTCGGGCGTTCTTCCCTCCAGGCTGGTCTTGGTCCGTTGACCGACCACGCTGGCGGCGGTCATCTGGCCCCCCGTGTCCCCGAACACGCCGTTGTTCAACATGATGGCGGTGATCTTCTCGGCCCGGGCGGCGGCATGGAGCACCTCGGCCAGGCCCTCGGAGGCCATGTCCCCATCTCCTTGCAGAGTGAACACAGCCGCCTGAGGCTGCACCCGCTTGACCCCGGTGGCGACGGCCGGGGCCCGGCCGTGCAGGCACTGGAGGAAGTCGATGTCCGCCATCCTGACGATGTTGGTGTAACAGCCATGACCGACCACCCCGATGGCCCGTTGAGCCAGGGACAGCTCCTGGATGACCTCCAACAGGATCCGCCAGGCCACCGGGTGGCCGCATCCCGGACAGAGATGGTGGTCCTCAGACACCTGAAGATCAGCCCGGGTGGACGCCACCCGGCGCGCCCCTTCGATGTGGACCGTGCCCGTCGATCTCTCGCTCACCCGTTGTCTCCCGACCCGACGCCGATGGCATCCAGGACCCTCGATCGTATGGCGGCCACCGTCAGCAGGTCGCCCTGGCGCATGCCCGAGGCGTCGATACTCACACCGCCGATGAAGCTGGCCGGCACCTGCCCCCGCAGGGCCAGCCTCACGTCATCGATCATCTGGCCGGCATTGACCTCGTAGACCAGAACGCCACGAGCTCGGCTGGCCGCCTCGAAGAGAGCGGATTCAGGAAACGGCCACAACGTGATCGGGCGGAACGAGCCCACCCGCAGACCCTCGGCGCGCAGCTCCTCCACCACATAATCGATGAAGGGCCCGGCGGTGCCGAAGGAGACGACCACCCACTCGGCGTCCTCGCAACGGAAGGACTCATAGCGAGCTTCGGCATCGCCCATGGCGGCAAACTTCCCCGCCAGCCTCCTCCAATGGATATCCGGGCCGGGCCCAGGGGCGTCGTCGCGACCCATGGCCCAGGTCCAGATCTGGCGGGCGTGGCCGGTGCCCCCGGCCGTGCCGTCCAGGGCCCAGCTCTTGTCCGGCGGCGGGCCGAAGTCGATGGGACCTACATCGACGCTCATGTGGGTGTGGGCCACCAGGTAGTCCCCGTAGAGGCAGACCGGGGCCCGATAGGTGTCGGCCAGATGGAAGAGAAGCTGGGTATGGAAGACCGCCTCGGCCACATCCTTGGGCGCCAGGGTCAGGGTGCGGTAGTCGCCCCATCCCCCGCCCCGGGTGGCCTGCCAGTAATCCTGTTGGCCCCGGGCCATGTTGAACACGACCATGGGAACCTCGTTGAGGGCCGCCTCGGCTATCGCCTCCTGCATGAGGGCGATGCCCTGACCACAGGAGCCGGTGGCGGCCCGAGCCCCGGCCGCCCCCGCCCCCAGGACCATGTTGACCGCCTCGATTTCGGAATCGGCATTGATACACGTGCCGCCGACGTCGGGCATCTTGGCGCTCATGGCCTCCAGCAGGTCGGTGAACGGCAACATCGGGTACCCGGCAAAGAAACGGCACCCGGCGGCAATGGCCGAGTCGGCTATCGCCCTCGAACCTTGCAACAGGGTGGCGGTCACTCCGCCCCTCCGATAGCCGCCACCGAGGCCGGAGGAGTCTCGCTGACCCGGGGCCGGTCGTACTTGTAAACCTCGAAGACGTAGTCCGGGCAGACCGCATGGCACGCCTGGCAGCCGGTGCATCCCGGTGAGAGCAGTGGATAGCGGTAGCCGGTGTGGTTGACCTGGGTGGACATGTGGAGCACGGCGGGAGGACAGGCCGGGATGCACAGCTCGCATCCCTTACACCGTTCCACATCGATGGTGACCGTCCCCCGGCTGACCACCGTCGGGGTCATCGTCCCGCCACCGCCCACAGGTCGGCGCTGCCGGCCTCGGTGGCGGCCGCCCCGGCCCGGATGGCAACCTCGTTGGCCTGGATGTGCTCGCGGCGATAAGCCGGGACCAGGTCGGTCATGGCCGCCACGATGGAGTCGATCGAGGCCAGAGATGTCACGGAGGCAAAGGCCCCCAACAGCACAAAACCGGCCGCCATCGGTGCCCCCCCTTCGGTCGCCATGGCAGTGGCCGGAACACCCACGGTCCGGAACTCCGACGCGCCATCCAGCTCCTCGGCGGGACCGATCACGGTGGTGTTGAGCACCACCGGGGCCCCGGGGCGCAAGCGGTCCCTCACCGGCGGCCAGTACTCATGGTGCATGACGTAGGCCGAACCGGCGCTGGGAAGAATCGGCAGCGACCGCAACCCGGTGTCGGCCACCACCACCGAGGCCTCGGTCTGTCCGCCCCGCATCTCCCCGCCGTAGTGGGCCGACAGCATGGCCTGACGTCCGTCGGCAGTGGCCGCCATGGCCAGAGCCTTGGCGCAGAGCTGCACACCCTGGCCGCCGATGCCCGTGAGGAGGACCTCGATCTGCACAGCTCAGCGGAACCTATCCATGAGCGAGGCTATGCCTCCTAGAGCCGGCCGGGCCTCTTCCTCGCTGTCCCAGTCCCAGGCGAAGATGACTTCACTCACACCCATGTCCCGCAGATAGCCGAGCCGTCCGGCATCGGGAAGCACGCCCACCGGAGCCAGTCGGAGCTCGTCAGGACGGCGTCCGGCCTCGGACCAGGCCTGGTGCAGGGCGGGCAGGGCGGCGGCCATGCCGGACGATCCGTTGGGCATCCACCCGTCCGCCCACTCGGCTATGTGGCCAAAGAGCTTCGGCCCGGGCGCCCCCCCGACCAGGACCGGCAGTCGGCTCTGGACCGGCTTGGGCCAGGCCCAGCTCGGGCTCAGCCGGGCGTGGGCGCCCTCGTAGGTGGCCACCTCTTCGGTCCAAAGCGCCCGCATGAGAAGCACATGGTCTCTGACCACGTCCCGGCGCCGGGCGGGATCGATCCCATGGTCAGCCGCCTCCTCCCGGTTCCAGCCGTAGCCGACCCCCAGGGTGACCCGGCCACCGGACAGGGCGTCCAGGCTGGCGACCGTCTTGGCCAGGGCGATCGGGTCGTGTTCGGCCACCAGCGCCACAGCCGTACCGAGCCGGAGCCGCTCGGTGACCGCCGCCGCCATAGCCAGCCCCACCCACGGATCGAGGGTGCGGCGGTACCGGTCGTCCAGCTGATCACCGGTGAGAGGGTGGGGCGTATCCCTGCTTACGGGGATGTGGGTGTGCTCAGGCAGATACAGGCTGTCGAAGCCGTGCTCCTCGGCCAGGCAGGCGGCCCGGAGCGGGGTGATGCCCAAGTCGGTGGCGAAGTGGGCCAGCCCGAACTGCACCCGGCCACCGTACCGTTCGGGCCTCTCTCCAGCCCCCGGGGACCCGGTGTCGTTCCAGGCAGCGGACCAGCCGGTGGCCAACTGATCCGACGCGTGGGAGCATCGGCTCATGCCGGTCCTGAAAGACAAGAAGATCCTCGTCACCGGGCTGACCGGCTCGGTCGGCTACCCGGTGGCCCGGAGGCTGGCGGCTGACAACGAGGTGTGGGGAGCGGCCCGGTTCAGCTCCGCCCGGCGCCGGGCCCGGCTGGAGGAAGCCGGAATCACCTGCGCCGAGATCGATCTGGTGGCGGCCGACTTCGCAGGGCTGCCGGACGACTTCGACTACGTCCTCAACTTCGCCGTCCTCCATCCGCCCGACTTCGACACCGCCCTGGCCGCCAATGCCGAGGGCATCGGGTTGCTCATGGGTCACTGCCGCCGGGCCGCGGCGGTGCTGCACTGCTCCTCCACCGGCGTATACCAGCCCGACGGCAGCCACCCCTTCAAGGAGTCCGACCCCCTCGGTGACAACCACCGCCCGGCGGGGCTGATCACCTACAGCATCAGCAAGATCGCGGCGGAGGCGGTGGTCCGCTGCACGGCCCGGCTGCTCCAGATCCCGACCACCATCGCCAGGCTCAACGTCCCCTACGGGGACAGCTGGGGCTGGCCCCGGATGCACGCCGAGATGATGGCCTCCGGAACCGATATCGCCCTGCACACCGATGAGCCCAATGTGTTCAACCCCATCCACGAGGACGACATTCTCGGTCTGATCCCGGGCCTGCTGGAGGCGGCGGCGGCTCCGGCCACGGTGGTGAACTGGGCCGGCCCGGACACGGTCAGTGTCGAGGAATGGTGCCAATACATCGGCTCCATCATCGGTGCCGAGCCCCACTTCACCCGCACGCCCGCCGCTATCCCGAGTGTGGCCGTCGACACCAGCCGCATGGTCGAGCTGATCGGCCCGGCCCGGGTGACCTGGAAGGAAGGGTTCGGGCGCATGGCCGAGGATCTCCTCGGCTCCCGGACCGGCTGAGGCCCTTTCCATGTCGAGCGCCGACGTCCTGGCCGACCGCATGGCCATAGAGGATCTGGTGGCCGGCTATGCCCATGCCGTCGATCGGAGGCGCTGGGAGGACCTGGATCGGCTGTTCAGCGCCGATGCCCTCATCGATTACACCGCCACCGGAAGCATCCGGGGCACGCTGGCCGAGCTCAAGGCTCACCTGCAGTCAGTGATGCCCCTCATGTTCTCCTATCAGCACTTGATGGGCCGGACCATCATCTCCCTGCAGGGGGACGAGGCCGAGGGAACCACCATCTGCTTCAACCCCATGGTGCTCAACACCGGACCAACCACGGAGTCGACCGTCTTCTTCTGTGGGCTCTGGTATCACGACCGCTTCGTCCGTTCCGATGGGATCTGGCTCATTGCGGCCCGAACCCAGGAACTCTCCTACTTCCACAACTTCCCGGGTGGTCTTCCTCCCGGCGTCCAGCCCTACCGGACGGCCGGCTGACCCGCCGGCCACCCGCGGTTCAGAGGGCCATTTCGAGAACGCCGGCCGGGATTTCCAACTGCGGCTCGGTTACCGACTGGATCTCCTCCGGCGTCCAGCCGGGTAGAACCTCCCGCAGGACCAGGCCATCCGACGTCACGTCGATTACGGCTATGTCGGTGACCAGGCGCTTGACGCATCGGGGAGCCGTGATGTCCAGAGATAGGCGTTTGACGATCTTGGGGGTGCCGTCCTTGGTCTGATGAGTGGTGATGCACACCACCGACTTGGCGCAAAAGGCCAGGTCCTGCCCGCCGCCCAGGGCCCCGGAGATCTTGCCCGGCACCTTCCAGTTGGCCAGGTCCCCGTTGGCCGCCACCTGCAGGGCGCCCAGGAAGGTCACATCGACCCATCCCCCCCGGATGAGGGTGAAGGACTCCTCGTGGGACATGAAGGACATGCCCGGGCGCCGCTCCACGGGTTGGCCTCCTCCGTTGATGCAGTACCGGTCAGCCCGGGCCGGATCCTCGATGACACTGCCGAAGCCGATGACACCGTTTTCCGAGTGCAAGAGGACCTCGGCCTCGGGATCAACGAAGCTGGAGATGAGCATGGGTATCCCGAAGCCCAGATTGGCGACCATGCCCTCCTTGATCTCAGCCGCGGCCCGCATGGCCATGGCCGACTCGTCCAGTCTGGGCTTGTCTTCGAAGCGGGGGGCGTTCAACAGGGGGTCCTCCAATCGGAGACGGCTTGGGCGGGTCGGACTACCACCCGCTGGACGTAAGGCGCCGGGGTGACCACGCATTCAGGGTCGAGATCCCCGAGCTCGACCAGCTCGTCGACTTCGGCGATGGTGCAGTGGGCACCGCCCGCCATGGTGGCGTTGAAGGTGCGGGCCGTCCCCCGGTAGGTCAGGTTTCCCCACCGGTCGGCCTTATGGGCCCGGATGATGGAGTAGTCCGCCTTGAGGGCCCGCTCCAGCACATGGGGCCGCCCATCGAACCACCGCACGTCCTTCTCCCCCTGGGTCACCGTGCCCGGACCCACCGGCGTGTAAAAGGCGGCTATGCCGGCCCGGGCGGCCCGGATCCGTTCGGCCAGGCTGCCCTGTCCGATCAGCTCCAGCTCGACCTTGCCCTGCTCGAGGAGTTCCTCAAAGGGAACCTTCAGGGCGGCTCCAGGTAGGACCGGGAAGGCCAGGATCCCCTTGGCCACCTGGCCCCGGTCGACCAGCAGGCCGGGGCTGAAGTAGTCATCGGGGTAGGCCATCAGCGAGGCCATCCGTTCCTTCATCATGGCCAGTTGAGGTTCGGAGAATCCGGAGTGGTTCCCGGTGATGGTGAGGCCCGTGACGTTCTTGCGGGCCAGGGCGGCTATGAGATAGCTCGGGTACTCGGCCGGGCCCCCGAAGCCACCCACATGGATCATCGACCCGTCGGCCACGTCGGCCACGGCCTCATCGAAGCTGGCCACGACCTTGTCTATGGGCACTGTCGCACCTCGTCTATGGGCACTGTCGCACCTCGTCTATGGGCACGCCGGCACGTTATATGGAACGCGTTCTAGGAGCGACCTCGTCCCTGGGTTAGCGTGCCGGAAGAGCCCAGGAGGTCGCCATGAAGCTCGGACTGCAACTCGGGTATTGGCAGGCCCAGCCCCCGACCGATGCTGCAGAGAAGATCCTGGCCGCCGAGCGGCTCGGCTTCGACATCGTCTTCACAGCCGAATCGTGGGGTTCGGATGCCTTCAGCCCGCTGGCCTGGTGGGGGGCATCCACCAGTCGCATCCGCCTGGGCACCTCCATCGTTCAGATGTCGGCCCGGACCCCGACCTCGACGGCTATGCACGCCCTGACCATGGACCACCTCTCCGGGGGTCGTATGGTCCTCGGGCTCGGCCTGTCCGGTCCCCAGGTCGTAGAGGGCTGGTACGGCCAGCCGTTCGGCCGGCCTCTGGCCCGCACCCGCGAGTACGTGGGCATCGTCCGCCAGGTCCTGGCCCGCCAGGCCCCGGTCACGAGCGATGGCCCCCACTTTCCCCTCCCCTACCACGGCCCCAACAGCGTGGGGCTGGGCAAAGCCCTGCGGCCCATCACCCACCCCCTGCGGGCCGACCTGCCCATCTGGCTGGGTTCGGAGGGACCCAAGAACGTCGCCCTCACCGCCGAGATTGCCGACGGCTGGCTGCCTATCTACTACTCGCCCAAGGTCGGCGACATGTACAAGTCCTGGCTGGCGGAGGGCTTCTCCCGCCCTGGGGCCCGGACCACCCCCGAGCGCTTCGAGATCGCCACCAACTGCCAGGTCGTCATCACCGAGGACCGCCGGTCCACCCTCGAAGCCATGAGGCCGATGTTGGCCTTCTATATCGGCGGGATGGGCGCCAAGGAGATGAACTTCCACAAGAACGTCTTCGGACGTATGGGTTATGAGAAGGAGGCCGAGGCCATCCAGGACCTCTTCTTCGAAGGTAGGCGAGAGGAGGCCACGGCCATGGTCCCCCTGGACATGGTGGCGGACATATCCCTGGTCGGAACGGTGGAACAGATCCGGGCCGAGCTGCCGATGTGGGAGGAGGCCGGGGTCACCACCCTCGTGATCGGGGCCGGGGACATCACCGAGATGCAGCGGGTGGCCGAAGCCGTCCTGGGTTAGAGCAGGCCCGGGGGGAACCTCACCACGGGTCCCCGGGCGGCTCCAGGTCCAACAACCGGGCCAGGACCTGAGTGGCCCCGTTGTTGGTCTCCATGTCTCCCGGGGCCGGGACGTCCCACGCCTCGAACATCCGGGCCATGCGGATCATGATCACGGCAAAGCGAAGGCCGGCGAAGATCTCGTAGAACTCCAGATCCTCCGCCGCCAGCCCGGTCCCCTCCGACCAGAAGGCGATGGTCTCATCCCGGGTCCCGAGGCCGTCGAGACGGTCCAGGCTCATGCCCTCGGAGGAGAACCGGTCCAGGAAGAGCCACCAGCCCAGGTCCATCCGGGGCCCGCCCAGCGACAGCATCTCCCAGTCCAGTACCGCCCGGCACTGGGACCCTTCGAAGAGCATGTTGGCCATCCGGGCATCGCCCCAGGACAGGGCGGTGGGGCGCTCGGCCGGAAGATGACCGATCAGCCAGTCCCAGGCCGCCTCCGCCACCGGCTGAGGACGGCCGGCTGCCGCCCAGCCCAGGGACTCCTCGTAGTAGTGCATCTGCTGGTCCAGCCCGGTCGAGCCCCGCTCCGGCTTGGCCAGAAACTCGAAGCCACCCGTCATCGACTCCCGATGAATGCGCACCAAAGCCTCCATAGCAGAGACCCAGAGGCGGTGGCGCTCAGCCGGCCTCATGTCGAAGATGAAGCCCTCGGCGTTGTAGGAGGGGACATCTCCGGGTGCCTCACCGGCCATCTTGGCCATGACGAAGAAGGGGGCGCCGAGGACAGAGGCATCGGGCTCGTACCAGTGCACCGGCGGCACCGGCGCCCCCCGGCGGCCCAGTTCGGACATCACCTGGTACTGGAGGTCGAAGTCATCCTCCAGGAAGATCCGGTGCCCGGTGGGCTTGACCCGGATGACCAGGGACTCCGAACGGGGCCGGCCGTCCTGGCTCCAGGAGACATCGAACATGAGGGTCTCGTTGGAGAACCCGGTCATCCCCGGAGAGGACAGCTCCGACACCGACAGCGAGGCGGCCTCGGGGCGCTGATCGCCCAGCCAGGTCTGAATGGCTAGCCGGGCCTGTTCCAGATCCCTCGGCACCGGGATCGGCATCAGCGGCCCTTGAACACCGGGGCCCGCTTCTCCATGAAAGCCAGAGGGCCCTCTTTGGCGTCTTCGCTCATGAAGACCTCCATTCCGATCCCGCTCTCCACCCGCATGGCTTCGTCCTCGGGCAGACCCTCCGTTTCTCGCAGAGCCCGCAGCACCGCCTGCACGGCCAGGGGCCCGTTGGCCGCGACCACCTCCGCTATCTCCAGGGCCTTGGTCAGGGCCTGACCGTCGGGCACCACATGCCCGATAAGGCCGATCTCCTTGGCCTCGGGGGCCAGGAAATGCCGGCCGGTGAGGAGAATGTCAGCTGCCACCGTGTAGGGCACCTGCCGCCGCAGGCGCACCGTCGATCCTCCCAGCGGGAAGAGGGACCACCGCACCTCGGAGACGCCAAAGCGGGCGCTCTCCCCGGCCACCCGGATGTCGGTGGCCTGCAGGATCTCAGTGCCTCCGGCCACCGCCGCGCCCTCCACGGCGGCGATGAGCGGCTTGGTCAGCCGGAAACCCTTGAGGAGGGGCTTGATGACCCCGGAGGCGATGCCGCCGGCCGGGGCTCCCGATTCCGACTCGGCTCGGAATGAATCGCCCGGATGGGACGCGGTCATGGCTTTGAGGTCGGCGCCGGCGCAGAAGGCCCCCCCGGCTCCGGTCAGGACGGCCACCCGGATATCGGGATCGGAGTTGACCCGGTCCCACGCCTCCCCCATGAGGGCCAGCATCTCCGAAGACAGGGCATTCCTGGCCTCGGGCCGGTTCATGGTCAGCACCAGGGTGTGGTCGATGAGTTCGGTGAGGAGATGGGCCTCGCTCACTTGACCACCTCCTGTCCCATCCCGCTGAAAAGAGGAAGGAGCTCCCGGCGCAGGAGCTTTCCGGTCGAGGTGCGAGGTAACGCCTCGAGGACCAGGACCCGCTCCGGACGCTTGTAGCCGGGCAGGCGTTCGGCGCAGAAGGCCAGTACCTCCTCGGCGGTCAAGGTCAGACCGGGACGGGGAACCACGGCCAGAGCCACCGCCTCTCCCCACTCCTCGTCCGGCACGCCCACCACGCCCGCTTCGGATACGGATGGATGCTCGTAGAGAGTCGACTCGACGTCCTCGGGGGAGATGTTCTCCCCGCCCCGGATGATGAGATCCCCGGCCCTCCCCCCCAGGAAGAGGTAGCCGTCGTCGTCGAGGTAGCCGAGGTCTCCGGTGTGGACCCAGCCCTCTTCGTCCAAGGCCCGGGCGGTGGCGGTCGAACTCGCCCCCCAGTAGCCCGTCATGGTCCGCCCGGTGAGGATCTGGACCTCGCCCACCGAACCGGCCGGAAGCGGGACGCCCGCCTCATCCACCACCCGCAACGACACGTCGTCAACGGCCCGGCCGACCGAGGACAGCCGACGGAGTCTGGATTCGACCTCCTGGGGCGATCCGCCCGGTCGATGGTCTTCCGGACCCAACACCGTGACCGTCGACGTCGTCTCGGTCTGGCCGTAGGCACCGGAGAAGCCCACCGACTCGGGGAAGAGCTCCAGGGCCCGGCGGATGACGGTGGGAGGCATCGGAGCGGCCCCGTAGGTGACCAGCTCCAGGCTGGACAGGTCGCGGGCGGTGATATCGGGTTGGGCGATGAGGCGCGACAGCATGGTGGGGACCACGAAGGCACTGGTGACCCGGTGTCTCTCCACTGCCTCCAGCCAGTCGGCGGCATCGAACTGGGGCAACACCACGACCGTCCGACCCGAATAGGTCGAGGACAGCAGCGAGGAGATGGCAGCCACGTGGTGCAGGGGTGCGGACAGAAGCATGCGACCCCGATCGGTGCCGTCGGCGCACTCCGTCCGACCCATGACATAACCCCCCAGGGCACCGTGGGTGAGCATCACGCCCTTGGGCAGCGAGGTGGTGCCGCTGGTGTAGAGGATCACGGCCACGTCCGAGTCCTCGACGTCGGCCACCACCTCGCCCAGCTCGGCATCGGCGGAGGTCAGCCGATCCCGGTAGTCCCCATCGAAGTACACGACCGGAAGCCCCTCGGGTACGGCCCCGGCTATGAGGGCCCGGTAACGCTCCTCACTGAAGAGGACCCGGGTGCCGGAGTCGATCAGCAGGTGGGCCAGCTCCTCGCCGCGGGCCCGGCAGTTCATGGGCACCGACACGGCCCCGACCACGGCCACGCCGAAGAGGGCTTCCACGTACTCGGCCGAGTTGGTGGCGAATATCCCCACCCGGTCACCGGCCTCCACTCCGAAGCCGGCCAGAATTCCGGCCACCCGGCCGGCCGCCTGGCGCAGGTCGGCATAGCTCTTCTGCGCGGCTCCGTCCAGGGCCGCGGCATCCGGCGTGATGGAGGCCGGGATATCGAGGAGCATGGCCAGGTTCAAGTGGGGATCCCTCCGCTTCCGGCGTTCCGATCGGCCCCGCTCCGCTCCCCCCGGGGCCACGGTCAAACTAGAACGGATTCCTGTTTAGGGCCATTCCCCGTTGACTTCCCCCATCATCCGGCGGCCACCCCCATGTAGGCCCGGACAACCTGATCCCCGACCTCGGCGGGGGATCCCTCCACCTCGATCCGGCCGTTGACCATCACCGCCGCCCGATGGGCCACGGCCAGGGCCGTCTCGGCAAACTGCTCGACCATGAGCACCGAGAGACCCTCGGCCCGCACCATGGCCGAGATGGCTTCGTAGAGCTGCTCCACCACGATGGGGGCCAGCCCCATGGACAACTCATCGATGAGGAGCACCCGGGGGTTGGTCACCAGCGCTCGGGCGATGGCCAACATCTGCTGCTCACCGCCCGACAGCGTTCCGGCCAGCTGGCGGCGCCGCCCGCCCAGGACAGGGAAGCGCTCGTAGGCCTGCTCCTCTAGTGACGCGGCCCGGAGCCGGCGGGAGCGGAAGGTGAACATCAAGATGTTCTCCTCCACCGTCAGATTGGGGAAGATGGGCCGCCCCTCCGGAACGGTGCACAGGCCCTCCCGGGCCAGGCGTTGCGGCGCCCGTCCCGCCACATCCCGCCCCTCGAGACGGATGGAGCCGCCCATGGCCGGCAGCCGACCGCTGACCACCTTCAGCAGGGTCGACTTACCGGCACCGTTGGGTCCGAGCAGCGCGACCAGGGCTCCGGACGGGACCGCCAGGCTGACCCCGTGAACCACCTCGATACGTCCGTAACCGGCCCTCACGCCCGCCAACTCCAGGGCCGGAGCGGCGGCCGGATTGGCACCCAAGGGTGTCGGAGCGGCCGGGTCGGGGCCGGCCGCCGGGTTGATCGGGGTGGCCGGAGTGGCGCCGGCGCCGGCCAGGGGGCGCTCCCCTTCGGCGGAGGTCTCGGCGGTGCCGAGGTAGGCGGCCTGGACCAACGGATCGGCCCTGACCGCCTCCGCCTGACCTTCGGCTATCACCCGCCCGAAATCGAGCACCGTCACCCCGCTGCACACCCCCATCACCAGGCGCATGTCGTGTTCCACCAGTAATACGGCCATGCCTTCGGCGGCCAGATCGGTGAGGACCCGCCCGAGCTGGTCGGTCTCCTGCTCATCCAAACCGGAGCTGGGCTCGTCCAGCAACAAGAGCCTCGGCCGCGTAGCCAGCGCCCGGGCCAACTCCAACAGCCGGGCCAGCCCGGTCGGCAGCAGATCGGCAGGTTGATCGGCCACGGCGGTGAGACCGACCCGCTCGAGGAGGGAATCCGCCCAAACGGCGGCTCCGCCCTCTCCGGCTGATCGGCGTGTCTCCGCGGCCATGAGCACGTTTTCGCGCGCCGTCAGGGTGCCGAACAGCTCCAGGCGCTGGAAGGTGCGACCGATACCCATACGGGCCCGACGCTGCGGCTTGGCCGTGGTGATGTCGCGGCCGCCAAGGAGCACCCGTCCTCGGCTGGGGGCTTGCAATCCGGTGACAACGTTGAACAAGGTTGTCTTACCGGCTCCGTTGGGACCGATGAGGCCGGTCACTGCACCCGGCGCCACTCCCAGATCCACACCCCACAACGCCCGCACGCCACCGAACTGGACGTCGATACCCTCCACTCTGAGCAGCTCGGATGCCATCCCTGGGGCCGGGCGGCCCTCGTCTTCGTCAGGCAACGGGGGACGCCTCCCCCACCGACACGCCGGGCAACGGCATCACCGGGTCGGCCGCCTGCCGGGAACGCCACCGGCTCACGGCGTCGGCCCCCAGTCGTCCCACGCCATTGGGCTGGCGACCGATGGCGATGATCCCGGCCCCGAAGGCGATATAGGTGAAGTTGGCCAGGGCTGGAATGTGGGAGCCGACGACCGGGGCCAGGGCCAAGCCGACTCCAGCCACCACCGCGCTGGAGAGGAGGGTGCTGCCCTGGAGAGTCACAGCCACGAAGAGGACAATGGAGATGAGGAAGGCGTAATCCGACGGGATGGCGGTTCCGGTCAACCCGCCGTAGAGGGCGCCGGCCAGTCCCGCCATGCCGGCCGAGAGGGCGAAGACAGCCAGCTTGGTGACCGTGAGACTCATACCCACGGTGGTGCAGGCGGCGGGAGAGTCGTTCATGGCCACCAGCCGTCTTCCGTAACGACCCCGGCGCAGAGCTCCGACCCCCAGGCAACAGAGGCCGAACACAACCCCCACAAAGATGGTGAAGGCCCGGTCCCCGGCCAGGCTCAGCCCCAGGATCCGGGGACGGCCCACGGCCAAGGCGCCCCCCGTGCCCATGATGGAAGGGGAGGTGAAAAAGGCGTTGTCCATCAACACGGCAAAGGCCAGCGTGGCCAGGGCCAGATACAGGCCGCGCAGGCGCAGGGTGGGAAGGCACAGAAGAGCCCCGGCCCCGCCACACAGTCCGACGGCGGCCAGCAGACCCAGCACCGAGCTGCCGCCGCCTACCCAGTGCATGGTCAGCGCCCCCAGTCCGGCAAAGGTCAGCTGGCACAGCGAAATCTGGCCGCCATAGCCGGCCAGCGGGATGAGGGATAGACCCAGCAGGCCGAAGATCAGGGCCTCGCCCAGCGTGGCCAGGTTGGCCCCTGAGACCACGAACACCCCCAGCACCACCAGGCCGACCAGGCCCAGCGAGCCGGCGGCGGTGGCGCCGCGGGTGGCGGCGCGCGGCGGACGGGCCCTCACCACCCGGCCGATGGTCAGGCGGGCCTGGGGCATGGTGACCAGGGCCAGGAAAAGCAGAGTCATGGGCAGGGCCTCGGTCACGTAGGTGACCAGACTGCTGGGCACGTAGGCGATGGAAAGGGAGTAGCCGATCCCGAGGACCATCGCTCCGAGGAAGGTCAGCGGTAGGCTGCGCATCCGCCCGACCACCGCCGCCACGAACCCATAGATCACCAGCTCGGTCAGCTGGGTGATGTCCATGGTGCTGAACACGGCGGCCTGCAGGATCCCGGCCAAAGCGGCCAGAGAAACGCCGATCATCCAGGCGTAGGCGGCCATCCGCCCCGGCGGGGCGCCGGTGAGAGCGGCCAGTTCGGGATCGTCCACCACGGCGCGCATGGCGACACCGGTGCGGGTCAGCTTGAACAGGGCCCGCAGACCGATAGCCACCAGCAGGGCCAGCCCCACGGCAATGATCTGCTCATCGCTGAGGTTGACGCCGGCCACATCCACCTTGCTGCCCGAGAAGAACTCCGGCAGGTTGTAGCTGTTGGACGACTTCCAGATGCTGCTGGCCACCCCGACCAGCAGGAGCAACAGTCCCAACGAGACCACCAGGGCCACGTTGGTGTTGGCCCCGTAGAGAGGCCTCATGATGGCCCTCTCCACGCCCACGCCGAGAACCGGTGCGGCCACGGCCACCACCAGGATCAGAGCCAGCCAGGCGGGGATGCCCCAGCCCTGCCACAGCTGCCAGAAGAGATACGCCATGAGCATGCCCATGGCCCCATGGGCGAAATTGAAGATGCCGGTGGTGTTGAAGGTGACCACCAGCCCGCTGGCGCTGACAGCAAAGATCGACCCCATGACGACGCCCACCACCAACTGACTGGACAGCTCGCTCACGCCGACCCCCGTGAAGGCATCCGCCTCCGGGCCTAGTGTCGCGCACCTCCGCCCGAAAAACCGTAACCGGTTGCACTTTTGCCGGACCGGATCGTTCCAGACCCCGGCGCTATGGCGGGACTTGTTCCCTTTGCCGGAATCAGTCCCGAGGTGCGCCCAGGGACGATCGCCCGTCGGTCTTCCACCAGTCGGCGGTGACCACCGCCCCGCCCTGTTCCGGGGGCTTTCTCATCTCGATTTCCTCGTAGACGCGCCGGTAGCCGGTGTGCTCGATCAACCAGGAGCCGCCCTCCTTACGGTAGCGATCCGTGTAGTAGGCCGCCCCTCGAATGGTGTAGCCGGCGTCCGGGTCGATGACCACGTCCTCCAGGGCCCACACTCCGGTGGCCCGCCCGTCGGATTGGAGTTCGATCTCGGGGTGGTGGCACTTGTGACTGGTGAGTTGGGTGGCCAGAGCGTCGCGGAGGAACTCGAGAATGTTGTGGCGGCCCTCGAAGACCAGGTTTCCCCCGGCGTAACTGGCCGTGGCGTCCTCGGTGAACACCGTGGCCAGCTCGTCCCACAGCTTGAGATCCAAGCAGCGCAGATAGCGGTACTTGAGCTCCTCGATGGCTCTAAGTTCACCGAGATCAGCGCTGTTCATGACTCTCCTCCATGACTCGTCGACCTGAATGCCCGCCGCCGGGTATCAGTGGAGGTACCGGCTCAGGCATTCCACCACGCAGGCGGGCTTGTCCGATCCCTCCATCTCCACCACCACCACCATGGTGGTCTGGACACCCCCAGGGACGTCCTGGGCCGCGGTCAACTCCACCCCGGCCCGCAGGCGCGAGCCGACCGGCACCGGGCAGGGGAAGCGAACCCGGTCCGCTCCGTAGTTGAGCCCCATGCTCACACCCCTCACCTCGAACACTTGGGGGAGCAGGTGGTTGACCAGCGCCAGGGTGAGGTAGCCGTGGGCGATGGTGGTTCCGAACGGCCCGGCTGCGGCCCGCTCCGGGTCCACATGGATCCACTGATGGTCGCCCGTGGCCTCGGCAAACAGATCGATCCGCTCCTGGGTGATCTCCACCCAGGGGCTCCACCCCAGGTGACGGCCCACCGCCGACCTGATCCCCTCGATCCCCTCGATGACGGTGCTCATCCCACCCTCTGGCACCGGAACAGACGGTCACCGCCCGGCCGCTGCGATGATACGCACGGTGGCCGGCTCCCTTCACACCTCCTTCTGCGATCTGGTGGGGGTGCGCTATCCCATCGTTCAGACCGGCATGGGCTGGGTGGCCGGCGCTCGCCTCACCAGCGCCACTTCGGCGGCGGGGGGCCTCGGCATCCTCGCCTCGGCCACCATGAGTTTCGAGGAGCTGGCGCGGGCCGTGGCCGAAGTGCGGTCTCGAACCTCGGCGCCCTTCGGAGTCAATCTCCGCTCCGACCATGCCGAGGTGGGGCGATTCGTCGATCTTCTGGTGAGCGAAGAGGTGGCCGTGGCCAGCTTCGCCCAGGCGCCCGATCCGAAGCTGATCGGGCGACTGCAGGCCGGTGGCGTCCTCTGTATACCCACCGTGGCCGCCCGGCGCCACGCCGAAAAAGTGGCGGCCTGGGGCGTCGACGCCGTCATCGCCCAGGGCCACGAGGGGGGCGGGCACACCGGCCCGGTGCCCACCTCCCTCCTGCTGCCCGAGGTGGCCGCCGTCGTCGACCTACCCGTCCTCGGCGCCGGGGGCTTCAAGGACGGTCGCGGCCTGGTGGCCGCCCTGGCCTGGGGTGCGGCCGGCATCGCCATGGGGACCCGCTTCCTGCTCACGGCCGAAAGCACCGTGCCGGATGAGGTCAAGGCGTTGTACCTGGCGGCCGCCGTCACCGACACGGTGGTGACCACGGCGGTGGACGGGGTACCCCAACGGGTGATCCGCACACCCCTGGTCCGGCGGCTGGAGGCATCCTTTCCCCCGACCGCGGCGGTGCGCTCCCTGACCAGCGCCCTGCGGTTACGGCGCCTCACGGGGACGGCTCTGACCGACCTGCTCCGGGAGGGCCTGGCCATGCACCGCCACGACGGGCTCAGCCTGAGGCAGGTGGCCATGGCCGCCAATGCCCCCATGCTGACCCGGGCCGCCCTGGTGGGGGGCAACCCCGAAGCCGGGATACTCCCCACCGGTCAGGTGGCGGGCCTCATCGACAGCCTGCCCACGGTGGCCGAGGTCATCGACTCGATCGTGTCCGAGGCGGTTGAGGTCCTGGGGGGACTTCGGCGGTATCTCGAGCCGGACCAACCGACCCTTTCCTCCGGCGGGCGGGTCCCGGCCGAGGAAGACGACAGGTGAACCTGGCCCCGAGTCCCGAGGACGAGCGTTTCCGGGCCGAGGTGAGGGACTTCCTGGAGACCTCGCTGAACGGTGAGTTTGCCGAGCTGCGGGGGCGGGGCGGCCCGGGCCGGGAGGAGGAGATGGTCGAAGGCCGCCGGGCCTGGGAAGCCCATCTGGGTCTCCACGGTTGGAGCGGAACAGCCTGGCCGGTCGAGCACGGTGGGCGCGGGCTGGCCCTCTGGGAACAGGTCGTCTTCCACGAGGAGTACGCCCTGGCCCGAGCTCCCGGTCGCCTGGGCCACATCGGGGAGACCCTGGTCGGACCGACCCTCATCGCCTTCGGGGACGCCGGCCAGCAGGCCCGCTTCCTACCCCCCATCCTGGACGGGCGCGAACTGTGGTGCCAGGGCTATTCCGAGCCGGGTGCGGGTTCGGATCTGGCCGCGGTGGCCACCCGGGCCGAGTTGAACGGTGACCGCTGGATCATCAACGGCCAGAAGGTGTGGACCTCCTCGGCCCACCTGAGCGACTGGTGCTTCGTGTTGGCTCGGACGGATGCCGGCGCTCCCAGGCACCGGGGCCTCAGCTACCTACTGGTGCCCATGAGCCAACCCGGCATCACCATCCGTCCCATCGTGCAGCTCACCGGGACGCATGAGTTCAACCAGGTCTTCTTCGACGGCGCCGAGACAGACGCCGCCCACGTGGTGGGCGCGCCCGGTGACGGCTGGCGGGTGGCCATGGGGACGCTGGGCTTCGAGCGGGGCGCGTCGACCCTGGCCCAGGTGCTGGACTTCCAGAACGAGTTCGACGCCGTGGTCAGAACCGCTCACGAGGCAGGAACGCTGACGGATCCCTGCCTGCGCCAGGATCTGGCCTCGGTGTGGATCCGGCTGCGGATCATGCGGTTCAACGCCCTGCGGGTCCTGGCCGGTGAACCCGCCGGCTCGTCCTCCCAGGGCCCGGCCACCATTACCAAGCTGTACTGGTCCGGGCTGCACCGCGACCTCGGGGAGTTGGCGGCACGCGTCCTCGGACCCGGCGGGCAGGTCATCGAGGCAGGTGGACTCTCCCGCCTGCAGAGGGTCTTCCTGTTCTCCCGGGCTGACACCATCTACGGCGGCACCGACGAGATTCAGCGCAACGTCATAGGAGAGCGGGCCCTGGGCCTGCCCAAGGAGCCCAGATGACCAACCAGTCCCTCACCCCCGTTCCCCCTGCCGGCCACGGGCTATTGGCCGACAAGACGGCGGTCATCACCGCCGCCGCCGGCGGCGGAATCGGGCTGGCCACCGCCCGGCGCTTTCAGGAGGAGGGGGCCCGCATTCTCATCAGCGACGCTCACCCCCGCCGCCTGGCCGAGGCGGCCGAGAGTCTCGGAGTGGATTCCGTCCCCTGCGACGTCACCGATGAGTCGGATGTGGGTCGGTTGTGGCATACCGCCATGGACAAGCTGGGCGGAGTGGACGTGATGGTCAACAACGCCGGCCTGGGCGGGACCGTCGACCTGGTGGACATGACCGATGAACAGTGGAGCCGGGTGCTGGATGTCTCCCTGACCGGGACCTTCCGCTGCACCCGGGCCGCCCTACAACACATGCTGCCTCGGGGCCGGGGCGTCATCATCAACAACGCCTCGGTACTGGGCTGGCGGGCCCAGAGGGGCCAGGCCCACTACGCCGCGGCCAAGGCCGGGGTCATGGCCCTCACCCGCTGCGCGGCCATGGAGGCCGCCTCCCACAACGTCCGGGTCAATGCCGTGGCCCCGTCGCTATCGATGAACCCGTTCCTCTCCAAGGTGACTGATGAGGCCCTACTGGCCGAGTTGGAAACCCAGGAGGCCTTCGGCCGCTCGGCCCAGCCCTGGGAAGTGGCCAACGTGATGGTCTTTCTGGCCAGTGACTACTCCTCCTACATGACCGGGGAGACGGTCAGCGTCTCCAGCCAGCACCCCTGAGCCGCCTGGCTTTAGCTGGTGGGTCGCTGGACCGGGCTGTAGCCGGGGAGCTTGAGCTGGCCACCCGGGCTGCAGATGAACCCGCTGGCCGGGGAGGGCGCCACCCGTTGGATGACCCCGTTCTTGACCTGGGCCAGCAACCAGCAGGGCGACGGGATGGCCTGGGCCGGGTTCGACGTCGGCAGGAGGCCATGGGCATTGAAGCTGGTGATGTGGTTCAGAGCCGCCACCAGGCTGGCCCGGGTCGGGTTCCGGCCGGCCGCCTTCAGGGCCTGAACGAACAGATCGGCGGAAGCCCAGGAGGAGGCCCCCCAGCTGGCGATGGGATCGGTGGAGTCCACCCGGACCATCCACTTGTCGAAGGTGGCCACGATCGGTGTGGTCTTGGTGTCCTGTCCGAGGAACAGGGCGCTGGCCAGGGGCAGGTACATCCCGTTGACGGCGCTGCCCCCCAACTGCACCAGATTGCTGCCGTAGCCGGCCACCTCGTAGTCGATGGGGGCGAAGTTCTGCAGGGCGAATTCCTTGGCGATGGTGGCGGCGTAGTTGGCTGGGCCGTCGAACCAGAAGAACTGCACCCCCAGGGACTTCATGTGCACCACGTCGGCGGGGAAAGTGGTCTCGAAGGCGCCAAAGCCGCGGGCATAGACGATCTGGTAGCCGAGGTTCCCGAGCTCTTCCTTGAGCACCCCGTAAGTCTCGGTGGCCGAGGGTGAAGCGGCGGCATAGAGGATGGCGGTGTGCTTGATGGCCTGGGGGTCCTGCTGCTTGAACCACTGGAACGGGCCCAGGTCGGCTATCTCATCGGTGGACGGGGCCGGATCGTAGGTATTGGGATCCTGGGCCAGGGCGGTCCCGATCGGGCTTCCGATGTTGGGAACGGCGCCGGCGTCGACCACCGGCTTCACGGCCGGATCCAACAGGGTGTAGTTACCCACGAAGGCCAGGTCGTTCTTGGCGATCTCGTTGGAGGCGGCGGTCACCACCGGCTGCTGGAACAGGGAGTCATGCGAATCCAGCACCAGCTGGCGCCCGTACACCCCGCCCTGGCTGTTGATGTAGTCGAAGTAGGCCTGCACGCCCACCTGGGCGCTCTTGAACAGCCCGGTGACCGGCTCGGAGATGTCGGCGATCTGGCCGACGGTCACGCTGGTGGGTGTCACCCCGGGAGCCGAGGCGGTGTTCCCGGCGGTGGAAGCGCCGGCGCCGGCCCCGGTGGTGGTGGTCGCGCCCGAGCCGGACTTGGTCGAGCTCCCGCAGGCGGCCAGGAGGCCCGCGGCTGCCAGCACCGCCACCGCCGCCGGCAGCCGACCCAGCCCACTCGGTCGTCCCGGCCGGCGCCCCCGGGCCTGATGAAGCTCAGTCTGGCTGTTCAATTTTCTCGGCCCCCTGGTCGACGTCCGCCGCTCCAAGCGCTCGGCCGTGTCCCATCAGTTGACAGGAACGCGTTCTAGTCGTCAAGCCCCATCGGGGTCAGTCCGTGGCGGCGCCGATGTAGGGGGGCCGTTCGCCCCCGCCGTGGACGACCAGGTTGGCTCCGCTGACATAGGCGGCCAGGGGCGAGGCCAGGAACAGGCAGGCGTCGCCGACGTCGCCGGGTTCGGCCAGGCGGCCCATCGGGATGGTCGCTCCCACCCGGGCCAGGCCGTCACCGTCCCCATAGAACAGATGGGACTTTTCGGTGTGGACGGGGCCGGGGCTGACCGCATTGACCCGGACGGAGGGAGCCCACTCCATGGCCAACGTCTGGGTCACGGCCAGCAGCCCGGCTTTGGCGGCGGCATAGGCCAGGGCCCCGGGCGAGGGCCGGAGGGCGGACAGGCTGGCGATGTTGATGATGCTGCCACCGGTTTCCTGGTCGGCCATGACCGGGTGGACGGCCTGGGCCACCCAGATGGCCCCCAACAGGTTAAGTCGGATGACCGATTCGGTGAAGCGAGGGGAGGCTGAAGCCGAATCGGCCGGGGGTCCCCCTCCGGCGTTGTTGACGGCCACATCGATGCGCCCGTAGCGCCCGGACATCTCCCCTACCATGGCCTCGACCGCCTCGGGCTGGCGCACATCACACTCGACCGCCTCGATACCCGGCCCGACCTCGACCTCCGGACGGTGCCGCCCACAGACGACCACCCTGGCACCGTGGGCAGCGAAGCGCAGGGCGATGCCCCGCCCGACTCCGGTGGTACCTCCGGTAACGAGAACCACCCGCCCGCTGAAGTCCAGAGCGTCGCGTTCGCCTGCCATGGCCAACAGCATGCCGGGTGGGACCGGCCTGTGGAATGGGACCGCACGGACCAGGGTCAAGGCCGGACCGGACCGGTAGCGTCGGGACCATGGCCGAAGCCTTCATCGTCGATGCCGTTCGCAGCCCGGTCGGCAAGCGGGGCGGGGGCCTCTCCGCTCTGCACCCGGCCGACCTTGGCGCCCACGCCATCCGGGCCCTCCTGGAGCGGACCGGGATCGATCCCGCCGCGGTCGATGACGTCATCTTCGGCTGCGTGGACACCATCGGCGGGCAGGCCGGGGATATCGCCCGGACCTGCGCACTGGTGGCCGGCCTGCCTGAGCACGTTCCCGGCACCACGATCGACCGTCAGTGCGGATCGGCTCAGCAGGCGATCCACTTCGCCGCTCAGGCAGTGATGTCGGGCACGCAGGACGTGGTGGTGGCGGGCGGGGTCCAGCAGATGTCGCGCATCCCCATCTCCTCGGCCATGCTGGCCGGCGCCGATTACGGCTTCCCCGATCCCTTCAGCGGCTCGCCCGGCTGGTCCGCCCGTTACGGGCAGGAAGAGGTCAGCCAGTTCCGGGCCGCCGACATGATCGCCGAGAAGTGGAGCATCAGCCGGGAGGACATGGAGGCCATGGCGGTCACCTCCCACCAGCGGGCCCTGCAGGCCCGGGCCGAGGGACGTTTCGAGGACCAGATCGCACCGCTCGGAGGCGTGACCGAGGACGAGGGACCCCGGGAGCCGGTCATGGAGAAGATCCGGTCGTTGCCCACCCTGCGGGAGGGAGGTCGCATCACGGCGGCGGTATCCAGTCAGATCTCCGACGCCTCGGCCGCCGTACTGGTGGTGAGCGAGGCAGCCCTCGAGACCCACGGCCTGCGGCCCCGGGCCCGGGTCCACCACCTGAGTGTCCGGGGGGACGATCCGGTCTACATGCTCACCGCCCCTATCCCGGCCACCCGCTACGCCCTGGAGCGCACCGGCCTGGGTCCCGATGACATCGACCTGGTGGAGATCAACGAGGCCTTCGCTTCGGTCGTGTTGGCCTGGGAGAAGGAGACCGGATTCGACCACGGCCGGGTCAACGTCAACGGCGGCGCCATCGCCCTGGGCCATCCGCTGGGCGCGACCGGGGCCAGGCTCATGACCACGCTGCTGTCCGAGTTGGAGCGGACCGGTGGCCGCTACGGGCTGCAGACGATGTGCGAGGGCGGCGGTCAGGCCAACGTGACCATCATCGAGCGCCTCGGCTGAGCTCGGGGTGGCGAGCCGGGCCGAACATGTCGTCCCACGTGGCCAGCGCAGCCCGGCGCACCGCCGTCTCCACGGTCGGAAAGTCGTATCCCTCACTGAACCCGGTGGCCGACAGCGCCGCCACGGCCCGGCCTGACCCCCGGATCGGGGCGGCCACGCAGGACACCCCCCGGCAGGCCTCCTCCCGGTCGTAAGCCACGCCCCGCCGGCGGATCTGGGCCAGCTCCTCCCTCAACGCCGCCCCGTCCACGATGGTCCGCTCCGTCCTGGGCTCGAGACCCCGGGCGATGATCCGCTCGATCTCCTCGGTCCCGGCAAAGGCCAGCATGACCTTGCCCAGAGCGGTGCAGTGGGCCGGCATCCGCCCCCCGTCCCGGGTGGGAAGGGTGAGGCCGCGGATGGGCAACTTCTCCAGGTAGACCACCTCCCCGGCATCCAGCACGGCCAGGTGGGCCGCACAGCCGGTGACGGCGGCCACGCTCTGGAGGTGGACCAGCGCCTTGTCCCGCAGCCGGTTGCGCCGGTCGGCCAGGCCGCCGACCTCGAACAGCCGCATCCCGACCCGGTAGCCGCCACTGGCTCGCTCGAACCAGCCCAGGACGAGCAGCTGCTCGGCAAAGCGGTGCACCGTCGACTTCGGTAGCGCCGTCCGAGCTGCCAGCTCCGAGAGCGACAACACCGGATGGGCGCCGTCGAAGGCGTCCAGGATGCTGCCGGCCCGGGCCAGCACCGAATTGGGGTCCAGCCGGACCCGTGTATCAGCGGTAACGGTCATGCCGCTCCCTCCCCCTCTTCGTCCATACCCTCGTTCCCCAGGGTGGGGAATCCGCTCTGGCTCCCCAAGGTGGGGATGCCTTCGTTCCCCCAGGTGGGGATGCCTTCGTCATCCAGCGTCGACGTCCAGCCGTCCGTGGCCGAGGCCAACCGCTCCATGAGACGGCCCAGGGTATCGACCTCCTCCGGTGCGAACCCCTCCAGGCGCTCGGCCAGCATCTGGCGACCGACCCGGCCCAGGTTCTCGACCGCCCGGCGGCCCCCCGGGGTCGTCTCCAGCAGCGTCACCCGCCGGTCCGTACTCGGCACCCGCCTGGTCACCAGGCCGGCATCGACCAACTCGGTGACGATCTTGCTGGCGTTGGACGGGGTCATACCGGTCCGGGCCGCCACATCCCGGAGCCGCACCGGGCCGTCCCCGGCTATGACCACCAGGGCCTGGTACTGACTGGGTCCGACCCCCACGTTGGCCCGGTGGAGGTAATTCCTCACCACTGAGGGCGACATCCAGGACCAGGTGATGTGCAGGGAGGCGGCAAAGAGCCGCCTCACGGCGTCGGCCTGGTTCCGCTCCCCCTCGACCCCCTTCACAACGATAGTGTCGCTCGGAAACAGTTTCCGCGCAACTATTTCGGCCGGCTACACCATGGGATCGGTCGGGTTGAGTCCGAGCACCACGTTGGAGTAGCTGAACAGGGCCCGCTCCAGGGAGTTGATGGTGTGGTGGCGGGCGGCGTGGGCGTCCCGCCATATGCGCTGCATGGGGTTGGACGACAGGATGGCCCCGGCCCCGGACCGGTCGAAGATGTCATCGATGGCGGCCACCGCCCGGGTGGTACCGAGGACCTGGTCGCGACGGGCCGCGGCCCGCTCCTCCAGACTCGGCTCCTGGCCGGCCTGCACCTTGGCGTACATGTCGGTGAGGGTCTGGAACAGGAGGGCCCGGCAGGCGGCTATCTCCCGGGCGGCCTCCCCGATGGCGGCGATGGTGTAGGGGTCATCCAGGGCCTTGCCCCAGACCTTGGACACCCGCTGGCGGGTGTAGTCCAGTGTCTCGGCCAGCATGCCCTCGGCCATGCCGATGATGGGTCCGGTGATGGCGTAGGAGAACAGGGTCGCGAACGGGAGGCGGAAAAGCGGGGAGGTATTGACCTCCAGGCCCGGGGAGGTCCAGGTGAACATCCGCACCAGGTCCAAGGTGCGGTATTCGGGCACGAACATCTCCTCCACCACGATGTCGTTGCTACCCGTGCCCCGCAGGCCGACGGTGTCCCAGACGTCGTTGACGGTGTATTCGCCGCGGCGCAACAGGGTGTTGCGCTGGCCCACCACCTTGTCCTCCTCGTTGACCACCGGAGTGCCGAGGATCACCCATTGGCAATGGTCGGAGCCGGAGGAGAAGCTCCACCGGCCGCTCAGCTGGTACCCGCCTTCCACGGGCTTGAGCTTCCCGCCCGGCATGTAGGACGAGCTGACCCAGGTCTCATCGTCCTCCCCCCAGATCTCCTGCTGCACCTGGTCATCCCAGTGGGCGATCTGCCAGGGGTGGACTCCGACAACCCCGGACACCCAACCGGCCGACCCGCAGGCGGCGGCGGCGGCCAGCACGCACTCGTAGAAGATCCGCGGATCGGCCTCGTAGCCCCCGTAGCGCTTGGGCTGCAGGAGCTTCGCCATGCCGGTGGCCTTCATATCCTTGACGGTCGCCTCCGGAAGACGCCGCAGGGACTCGCCCTCGGTGGAGCGCTCCCGCAGGGTCGGGGCCAGGGCGCGCACGGCTTCCAGGACTTCTTCGGGGGACATTCTGGTTCCTTCCGATCGCTCAGCGGCGCGGGGGCTTGTGGCCCCACAGGCTGCCCTTGGTTATCTCGTAGGTCGTGTCCGGCTCTTCGACGGCCAGACCGCCCCAGCCGAATTCGACCATCACTCCGTCCGGGCTCAGGCAGTAGAAGGACACCATGTGGTCGTTGGTGTGCCGCCCCAGGGTCATGGCGATGGGGACCTTCTGCTCGTGACAACGGTCGTAGGCCAATCCGACGTCGTCGAGGTTGACGGCTTCGATCATCAGGTGGACCAGATTGCCCGGCATGGGCATGTTGACCAGTCCGAGGGTGTGATGGCGATGATTGCAGCCGAGAAAGTGGATGCCCATCTGGGCGGTACCCAGATCCATCCGCATGGTGTTGCGCCGGAAGAAGCCGAGGCCCCGGCGGTAGAAGTCCACCGAAGGCTCGAGCTCCTCGATTCCGAGCACCACATGGCCCATCCCCTGTGCCCCGGTGACGAAGCCCTCTACCAGCGGCGTCTGGAGCCGGACATGATCGAGGATGGGACCGTGGTAGAGCTCCACCGGAACACCGGCAGGGTCCTCCATCTTCAACAGTCCGGTCACCAGCCGGGAGGAGGCCTCCTCCTCCGAGCCGGCCGCGACTTTCACACCGGCGTATTCCAGGCCGGTGCCCATCACGTCCAACTCGATGTCATCGGTGACCTCGAACCCGAGCGACACCTGGGGCGCGCTCCCGGGAGTGACCACCAGCCGGTAGGGGCGGTCATCGTGGCGGAAGTAGAGGCTGTCCGGATCGGGCCCACTGACCGGCATCAGGCCGAGGATCCCAGTGGCGAAGTCCCGCCAGGCCTCGGCCTGGGGCGTCGTCCAGCGGATGTAGCCGAGGGAGCGAACCGGCATCCTGGCGTCCTTTCGATCAGCCCGGCTCAGGCCGGCCGGGTCAGGAACTCGATCACGACCCGTTCGAATTCGTCCTTACGCTCCACCTGGGCCCAGTGCCCGCAGCGGGAGAAGACATGCAACTCCGCCCGAGGCAGACGTCGGAAGGCGAACAAGGCCTGCTCGAACGGCAGCATGCGGTCATCCCGGCCCCAGGTGATGAGAGTTGGTGCGGCTATCCGCTCCGCCCGGGCGTAGAGCGGGACCTCCTCGGGGAACTGCCCCAGGCTCATGAAGATCGACAGGGCCGATTCGATGGCTCCGGGCTGTAGAGCGTTGGCCAACCGCTCGTCGATCAGACCATCGTCCACCACCTTTTTGTTGGCCACCATGCAGTCGACCCAGGCCACCATCCCCTCCCGGGACGGGTTCATCATGAACTCGGCCAGGCGCTTGGCCCCCTCGCTGGGATCGGGGTTGAACAGGCTCACCGCCAGACCGCCGGGGCCCATCAGCACCAGGCGCTCGACCCGGTCGGGGTGGGCCAGGGCGAACTCGGCGGCGGCGTATCCCCCCATGGAGTTGCCCAAGAGGGAGGTCTTCTCCACGCCCAGTTGGTCGAGGAGGAAACGGACCGAGTCGGCCGCCACCCGTGGGTAGGCCCGCTCATATTGGCGCCGGCCCGACCGGCCGAATCCGGGCATGTCCGGCACGATGGTGCGGAACTCCCTGGCCAGGACGGGCAGATTGCCCTTGAAGTTGGACCAGCCGCTGACCCCGGGCCCGGAACCGTGGAGCATCACCAGGGGTGGGCCTTCACCCGCCTCGTGGTAGTGCAGGTCGTATTCGCCCTCCAGCCGGCGGCTGGTCGACTCGAAGTCCAGCAGTGCTGTGCTCACTCGGTAGGGACGCTACCCCTGGGGACCCCGGTCGCGGTCGGGCGCCGGCCGCATGTCCCGGTCACCGGAAGCCTCAGCAATGGGTGCCGGCATCCACCCGGATGGTGATGCCGGTGATGTGACGACCCTCCTCGGAGAGCAGGGTGGCGGCCAGACCGGCCAGGTCTTCGGGGCTACCGAAGCGCCCGTTCAGAGGCATGAGCCGCATGATGTTCTTCATGTCGGCGTCAGCCGGGAGTTCCAGGGCATCGACCATCGGGGTGGAGATGCCTCCCGGGGCCACAGCCACCACCCGGAGGCCGGCCTTGGCGTATTCGGCCGCCAGCGTCTGGGTCAGGGCCGAGACACCGCCCTTGCTGGCGGCGTAAGCGGCCATGTAGGGATGCCCGAAGGAGGCGGCGGTGGAACTGAAGTTGAGGATCGCCCCTTTCGCTTCCAGGAGAGCGGGCAGGGCGGCCCGGATGACCAGAAAGGTGCCAGTCAGATTCACCCGCAGCACCCGATCCCAGAGTTCGGTGCTGCACTCGGCGGTGTGAACGGCCCGGAGGATGCCGGCCGCATTCACCAGAGCATCCAGTCTGCCCTGGCGGGCCACCGCCTCCGCCACCACCGAGTCCACCGCCGCCTCGTCCGAGACATCCAGCACGGCGGTCTGGAGCCGGTCGGCCCAGCCCTCTTCCCGGGCCCGGCCGGCCAGCTCCTCCAACCCGGGGCTGGACACGTCCGACGCCGTCACCCGGCCCCCCTCGGCGGCCAGGCGCACAGCGATGGCCCGGCCCATGCCGGAGCCCGCTCCGGTCACCAGACAACTCTTACCGGTGAACCTGTCAGCCACCCGGGTCATGGTCTCCTCCTCATAGGTCAACAGTCGCGATCGGAGCGATCAGAGTGATGCAGCCTTCTGGCGCAGTTCGTATTTGAGAACCTTTCCGCTGGCGTTGAGCGGCAGGGAGTCGACCACAACCACCCGGCGGGGAACCTTGTAGTTGGCCATCTCCCGACGGGCCCAGTCCCTCACCCCGTCGGGGTCGAGGCCGGCGTCCCGGGCCGGTACCACGTAGGCCACCCCTACCTCGCCCATTCGCTCGTCCGGTATTCCGACCACCGCGGCCTGGGCGATGCCGGGGTGATGCAGCAACAAGTTCTCCACCTCGGCCGGATAGACATTGAATCCCCCGACTATGAACATGTCTTTCTTGCGGTCGGTGATTCGGATGTTGCCGGCCTCGTCCAAGGTTCCGATGTCACCGGTGTGGAGCCAGCCATCGGCGTCGATTGCAGCCGCCGTCGCCTCGGCGTCCTCGAAGTAGCCGGGCATCACGTTGTAGCCCCGGCACAGGATCTCCCCCGGTTCACCGGGCCCCAGCTGCCGGCCGGAATCATCGACGATCTTCACCTCGACGCCGCTGAAAGCCCGGCCCGAGGTGAGAGCGATGGTCTCCACCGGATCACTACGCCGGCAGGCGCTGATGCAGCCGCAGGACTCGGTCAAGCCGTAGGCGGTGAGCACGGTTTCGAAGCCGAGATCCCCCAGGGTCCGCTGTACCAGCTCGGTCGGGATCACGGCGGCGCCGGTCACGGCCAGGCGCAGACTGGAGAGATCGGCGACGGGCCGACGGGGGTGGTCGAGCAGAGACTGGTACAGGGTCGGCGGGCCGGGGATCACGGTGACCCGTTCGGCGGCCACGGCGTCCAGCACGGCATCGACATCGAAGGACGCCAGCGGCAGCATGGTCGCACCCGTCATGAGACAGGCGAGGATCCCGGCCTTGTAACCGAAGGTGTGGGACATCGGGTTGACGATCAGATAACGGTCCCCGGCCCGCAGGCCCACGATGTCGGCCCACTCCCGGAAGACCCGCAGGCTCTGGCCGTGAAGGGCGATCACCCCTTTGGGGTTGCCCGTGGTGCCGGAGGTGAACATCAGATCCGACCTGTCCATAGCACCGACGGCTTCGGTGCGAGCGGCCACGGCCGAAGTGTCGACCTTTTCACCCCCGGCCAGGAACTGGTCCCATGGGATCCAGCCGGCCGGCGCCCCGGAGCCGAAACAGACTCGATGGCGCAGGGCGGGCAGGTCCTGATTCTCGAGCAGGGTCGGGTAGTCCGTGCCGAGGAAGTGCCCCGCCGCCACCAGCACCGAGGCTCGGCTCCGGCCCAGGATGTAGGCCGCCTCCCGGCCCTTGTAGCGAGTCGATAGCGGCACCAGCACGCCCCCGGCGGCCTGGACCCCGAGCATGGCCACGATCCAGTCCAGACCGTTGGGGGCCCATAGCCCGACCCGGTCCCCGGGGTTCAGGCCGGCGGCCAGAAACGCCCGGGCGGCCCGGTGGCTTCTCTGGCCCAGCTCGGCCCAGCTGACGGACACCCGGGCCCGGCCGGTGCCGGGATCGGCCGGCTCGACCACCGCCTCCCCGGAGCCATGGTGAGCAAAGGCCCAGCGCGCCATGGCCGGGATGCTGGACCAGGCCAGGGGCTCATCGGCGCTCAAGATGCCGCTCCGGCGCCGTAGACGGGCGCCGGGGCCGGCGCTGCCTCCAACAGCGAGCGCACCACCGGACCGAGTTGGGCCGCATCCCAGCGGCCTTCTCGGGTCTCGGAAGGGCCGTGCTGCCAGCCGTCGGCCACCGACACGACTCCCCCTTCGACCTCGAAGACCCGTCCGCTCACCCCGGCCGACTCGGGCGAGGCCAGCCAGGCCACCAGGGGAGATACGTTGTCCGGGGCCATCGGATCGAAGGCGGCCGGGTCCTCGGGCCGGGCCATGGTGGTGGCAAAAACGGCCTCGGTCATCCGGGTCCGGGCGGCGGGGCTGATGGCATTGGCGGTGACGCCGTAGCGGCCCAACTCGGCCGCCTGCACCAGGGTAAGACCCAGAATCCCGGCTTTGGCCGCCGAGTACACGGCCTGGCCCACCGAGCCCAGGAGACCGGCCCCCGACGTGGTGTTGATGATCCGGGCATCAGGACGTTGTCCGCCCTTGGCGTCATCCCGCCATCCGGCCGCCGCCCAACGGGCCACGGCGAAGTGGCCCTTCATATGCACCCGCACCACCGCGTCCCACTCCTCCTCGGTGGCGTTGACGAACATCCGGTCCCGCAGGAACCCGGCGTTGTTGACCACCACGTCCAGCCGCCCGAAGGCCTTCCGGGCGGCTCCCACCAGCCGCCTGGCTCCGTCCCAGTCGGCCACGTCCTCCCCGTTGGCGATGGCCTGGCCTCCCGCCTGCCGGATCAGATCGACCACGTCGCCCGCCGGTCCTTCCGAACACCCGGTTCCGTCCAGCTCGGCCCCGAGATCGTTGACCACCACCGCCGCCCCCTGGGCGGCCAGCTCGAGGGCGTGGGCCCGACCCAGGCCCCGACCGGCCCCGGTCACGATGGCCACCCGTCCCTCGCAGAGCCCGGCGCTCATACGGCCACCCGCAGGCTGACCGAGCCCAGGTGCCCGAAACTGGCGGTCAGGTGCGACCCGGCCGCAACGGAGACGGGTGGGGTCCAGCGCCCGCTGAAGATCATCGCCCCCGCTTCCAGCCCGCCGGCACCCAGAGCGGCGGCCACGGCGGCTGCGGGGTGGCCGGCGGCGGACGCCCCACAGGCGGTGGCCAGCTGCTGCCCTCCCCCGTCCAGGAGCAACCCGACCAGGCTCAGATCCATGCCGGCGGCGGGCCGGAGCCGGGGTCCGGTCACCAAGCCGGTGGGTACGCCGTCGATCCCGGACAGCTCCAATCCGCCCATGACCGACACCCCGGCGGCCATGACACTCAGGGCCGACACCGGTCCGGAGCCGACCCCCCGTTTCAGGACCAGGAACAGGCCGGCCGAAGCCAGGACGGCGTCCTCATCTCCCGCCCCCGGGCTCACCCAAGCCCCATCGGGCCGAACCGCCTCCGGCCCCAGGGCGCAGAACTCCCAGCCGGTGGCGGCCAAGGGGGAGGCGGCCCCGGTCGGGTAGGCGCACCGGACCGTCCCCGGCATCAATGGCACCGCTAACCCCCCACCGGCGCCGCCGCGGCCGCCGCCAGGGACGCGGCTATGTCGATGATCTGATCCTCCTGGCCCCCGACCAGCCGGCGCCGCCCGCATTCCATGAGGATGTCGGCGCCGGGGACCCCGTAGCGCTCGGCGGCCCGGTAGGCATGGCGCAGGAAGGACGAGTAGACCCCGGCATAACCCATGATCAGGGCCAGCCGGGAGAGGGTGGGCTCGGCCTCCATGATGGGCAGGACCACGTCTTCGGCCACATCGAACATGGCCAGGGTGTCGATCCCGGTGCGGATGCCGAGCCGGTCACAGACGGCCACCAGGGCCTCGGTCGGCGTGTTCCCCGCCCCGGCCCCGAAGCGGCGGGTGCAGGCGTCGATCTGCACCGCCCCGCTGCGGATGGCGATGATCGAATTGGCCACCCCCAGGGCCAAATTCTCGTGGCCGTGAAAGCCGACCTGGGCCTGCTGGCCTATCTCGGCACACACCGCCGCCACCCGATCTCCCGTCTGTTCGAGGACCAGGGCCCCGGCGGAGTCGACCACGTAGACGCACTGGCAGCCGGCGTCGACCATGATCCGGGCCTGGGCGGCTATGACCTCCGGAGGCTGGGAGTGGGCCATCATCAAGAAGCCCACCGTCTCCAGGCCGATCTCCCGGGCCAGACCGAAGTGCTGTTCGGAGATGTCCGCCTCGGTGCAGTGGGTGGCGATGCGGACCACCGACACGCCGATGTCGGCTATGGCCCGGATGTCGTCCTTGGTACCAACCCCTGGCAGCATCAGGGCGGCTATGCGGGCCCGGTCGGCGGCGGCGACCGCCGCCGCCAGCAAGACCCGCTCATCGGTGTGGGAGAAGCCGTAGTTGAACGAGGATCCGCCCAGGCCGTCCCCGTGGGTCACCTCGATGATCGGCACGCCGGCGGCGTCGAGAGCTGAGACGATGGCCCTGACGTCCCCCTCGGTGAACTGGTGAGCCTGAGCGTGGGAGCCGTCCCGCAGCGAAGAGTCGGTGATCCGGATATCGAGGGAGTCGGAGTAGGTCATCGGGCCTCACCGGGGACGGTGCCCACCGGCCGGCCGGCCAACAAGTGGCGGGCCATCTCCTCGCCCACCTTGGTGGCCGCCGCCGTCATGATGTCGAGGTTGCCGGAGTAGGCCGGCAGGTAGTCGCCCGCCCCTTCCACCTCGATGAACACGGCCACCCGGGCGTAGCCGGGCCCCCCGGGGGTGGGCGGATCGAACTGAGGACGCTGACGGAGCCGGTAGCCGGGGACGTAGGAGGCCACCTCGGCCACCACCGCCTCCACCGACGCCTCGATGGCGTCATGGTCGGCGTCCTCCGGTATGGCGCAGAAGATGGTGTCCTGCATGAGGAGGGGCGGCTCGGCCGGGTTGAGGACGATAATGGCCTTGCCCCGCTGCGCCCCGCCGAGAACCTCGACGGCCCGGGCGGTGGTGCGGGTGAACTCATCGATGTTCTGCCTGGTGCCAGGGCCGGCCGAGGCCGAGGCCACCGTGGCCACGATCTCGGCGTAGGGCACGGGTACCACCCGTGAAACGGCGTACACCATGGGGATGGTGGCCTGCCCGCCGCAGGTGACCATGTTGACGTTGGGTTGGTCCAGGTGGCTGTGCAGATTGACCGGAGGGATGACGTAGGGGCCCCGGGCGGCCGGGGTCAGATCTATGGCCCGGATACCGGCCTCGGCATAGCGGGGGGCATTGCGTACATGGACGTAGGCCGAGGTGGCCTCGAAGACCAGATCGGGAAGCTCGGACTGTCCCAGCAGCCAGTCGACCCCCTCGGCCGAGGCCTCCAGCCCCAGCGCTCGGGCCCGGGCCAGCCCCTCCGAAGCGGGATCGACCCCGATCATCCAGCGGACATCGATGAGCTCGGAACGGACCAGCTTGTACATGAGGTCGGTGCCGATGTTGCCCGAACCCACTATGGCCGCGGTCACGGTCTCCATCACTTCTCCTCGCTCCCCATCAGGCGAATACGGCGCTGACCGGGCCGAGCTGATCGAACTCGGCTCTCACAACGTCCCCGGCCGCCACCGGGATCATCCGGGTGCACGCCCCCGGCATGATCACGTGACCAGGCTCCAGGCTGACCCCGAAGGCGGCCACCTTGTTGGCCAGCCAGGCCACCGCCACCGCCGGGTTGCCCAACACGGCGCCGGAGGCTCCCGTCTCCCTGACCTCCCCGTTGGCGATCAGGGCGGCGCCGATCAGGCGGAGGTCATCCAGATCACCGATGCGGCGGGGCGAGCCCCCGAGGACCACCGCCCCGGCGCTGGCGTTATCGGCGATGGTGTCGGCCAGTTTGATCCTCCAGCCGATGACCCGGGAGTCGACTATCTCGATGGCGGGCAGCACGAAGTCGGTGGCCCGCAGGACATCGGCCACGGTTACGCCGGGCCCCTCCAGCGCCGCCCCCAGCACGAAGGCCACCTCGATCTCGACCCGGGGCTGGATGAACCGGGAGGTGGCCACCGCCTCGCCCTCGAAGCAGAACATGTCATCGAGCAGATGGCCGTAGTCGGGCTCGTCCACTCCGAGCAGCTGTTGCATGGCCCGGGCCGAGAGCCCGACTTTGTGGCCCTTGATCCCAGCCCCGGCGCCGGTGCGCCGGGCGATGTTGTTGAGCTGGATCTGATAGGCGTCGGCCGGGGTGATGCCGGGAAAGCGGTCGGTGAGGGGCTCGATCGGAACCCGGCTCTCTTGCGCCATATGCAACTCCTCGGCCGCCGCCTTCAACTCACCGGGTTGCATTGGACTCGGGCTTAACACCGCCTGGCGCCAAGGGCGTCAGCGGCCGACCCGGGCGCCGATGAAGGCGGGGGAATGGGAGTCGGGCAGCGCGTCGAGCGGAACGGACAGTTCCGCCACGGTGGGTCCGACCCGCTGGGCCACCGGCACCAGGGCCTCGAGATCGAACCCGTAGACCTTGGCCGCCGTCCCCGCCAGCATCTGGCGCATCTCGGACTCGGGCACGTCGTGGAAGGCGGCCCGGAGCGCCTCGCGGCTGTAGGGCGTGGTTCCCTCCTCGTGGGGGAAGTCGGTGCCCCACATGAGATGGTCGACACCGATGGCGGTCCGGTACTTGGCCTCGGGCCGGGACATGAAGCTGGCTCCGAAATAGATGTTGCGCCGGGTGTACTCCGAGGGGGTCATGCTCAGGCTCTCGATGACATCGCTGCCGAAGAGGACGGTGGTCCGGTTCTGGGCGTTCTTCTTCATGTCCCCGACCGTCATGTCCAGCAGCATCAGGTCCTGCAGGGCCCAGGCCACCCCCTGCTCGGTCCACACCGCCTTGAGATCGGGGTAGCGCTCGAACACCCCGGCCAGGATGAGGTGGGCAAAGGTGCGCCGGGTCCACCAGGTGAACTCCACCAGCTGAACCGCGGCAAAGGCGGGCTGGTCCTTGCCCACCTCCGGCCCCCCCGTTCCCGGATGCTGGCCGAAGGAGAGGCCCGTCTCCTCCAGAACGGCCCAGAGTGGTTCATAACGGGTGTCGAACCACGGCTCGACGGCATGGTTGGCGGGGATGGCCGGGGCCAGGACCCCTCCGATCACCCCGGTTTCCTTGGCCCAGCGGATCTCCTCCACGGCCAGGTCGACGTCGTGGGGCATGATCTGTAAGAGGCCTCGGCGCCGGTTGGGGGCCTGGCCGCAGAAGTCGACCAGCCAGCGGTTGTGGGCCTGCAGGCCGGCATGGCGCCGCTCGAAATCCTCCCGGGTCCAGGGCAGGCTGGCGAAGCTGTGGATGGTGTCGAAGAAGGGCGGGATGGTGTTGGGAAAGGTCACCTCGGCGGAGATGCCGTCCTCCTCCAGGCACTTGAGCCGGTAGTCGCTGTCCCAGTTGCGGGCGGCGGTGGCATCGACCAGATCGTCATAAGGGGACGAATAACCCTGGGCCCACACGTCGAAATCCTCGTGCCAACGCTGCTCCAAGTAGTCCTTGTACTGGTGCAGCTCGGCCCCGGCGTGGGTGTCCGAGGAGATGATGACGTACCGATCGATCGTGTCCCAGGTGGCGGCCATCGGGCGGGCTCCTTCCGAGGGCGCTGGAGCGCCGCCATCCACGCTACGCCGGGGCCGCTGAGCCCGGCCCACCAGGGTCCCGCTCAACGGAATATGGCTCAGGCCGGGACCTCCGTTTCGCGGCGGCCCTCCGGGTCGATCACCGAGCGGATGAGGTCAAGCTCCTCCGGGCTGGGCAGGCGGCTGTCGGGCACCTGGTCCGGGATGACCAACTCGAAGCCGGTGGCGGCCTCGACCTCGGTGACACTCACGCCCGGGTGGCACGACCGCAGCCTCATCCGATGATCCAGCGTCTCCCAGTCCAGCACGGCCAGGTTGGTCACCACCCGGCGCAGGTCCAGGTAGCGGGTGGCGGCGGGCCCGGCGGCGGCGGCCCGGTCCCAACCCACCCCGGTCACCACGTCCACCGACTCCACGAAGACCCGGGGACCGTGGTTGGGCACCCAGTAGCTGGTGGCGTCGTTGACGGTGTTACCCGGGGCGCCCCGGAAGCCGAGCAGCTGGGCCCGGGGCCGGGTGTAGTCCGCACCAATGGCGGCAAAGTTCTGGTTGCCGAAGCGATCGATCTGGCTGGCCCCCATGATCACATGGCGGCGCCCCGACCAGACCAGGTCGAACATCGACCGGTAGGGGTTGTAGGCCTCGATCACCCGCCCCTCCGGCCAGGCGAAGGCGGCATGGTTCGAGATCAGGGCCGCCTCCCCGTCCGTCATCAGGAGGTCGGGCTCGAAGGAGGCCCGGGCCAGGCGCCCGCCGATCATGGGGATGGTGCCGATGGGATTGGCCAGGATCTCCCCGTCGCCCCGGAAGCACTCGGCTACGGCCGTGACGCACACCTCGGCCCGGGTGACCGTCACCGGGCCGCCACCCGGGCCTGGTACTCGTGCTCGGGCAGGTCGACCCAGTCCGTGCGGAAGGAGTCCCAGGCCTCGGCGGAAGAAGCGGCGCCGGCGTACTCCTTCTGGAAAGCCTCATCCCGCTCGTAGTCCGGCCGGCAGTCGGTGAAGTGGGCCCCGCCGCGGCGCTCGACCACCCCGTCGACCATGGCCCGGTGGATGCGCAGCCGCTGTTCGGTGCCGGCTTCGCCCAGGAGATCCTGGGTGGCCACCACCTTCTCGGTGGAGATGTAACGCCGGGCGGCGGCCCGCAGGAACAGGTCATCGAAGTACAGGTCGGGGCCCAGAAAACAGGCGTTGCCGCGGGCGTCGGCCCGGTCCAGGTGACACAGGGCGGCGTCGAGTTCCAGCGCCGGAGCCGCCACCAGTTCCTCACCATCGCCAAAGGGAGACCGCACGGTGGCCAGCCTCGGGTTGAGCCGCATCAGGTCCGATCCCAGCCCCACCCGGCTGGGAAGGAAGGGAACCCGCCAGGCGGCCGCCTGCAGGCCGAGCAGGAACAGGCCCTCATCCCAGGGTTCGTCCTCGACCGCCCCGGCCTGGCGGGCGGAACGGAAGTGGGGATCCAGGGCGATGGTGTCCAGGGACACAAAGGCGTACACCACCCGCTTGACCTGACCGGTGGCACAGAGCACGCCGACGTCGGGCCCGCCATAACTCACCAGGGTCAGATCCCGCAGGGCGGAGCGGGCGATGGCCCGCACCAGTGACATGGGCTTGCGGCGGCTACCCCAGCCTCCGATGCCGATGGTCATGCCGCTGCGCAGCTCGGCCACCACCTCGTCCTCGGTGAGGCGCTTGTCGCTCAAGGACGCCCGGTCCCCCCGGTGGAGCCGTCGCCCTGGATGAAGGCGTCCCGGGCTTCATCCCCGTGGCCGAGCAGGTTGAGCTCGAAGGTGAAGCCCTGCTCGAAACGGTAGGACCGGCGCACATCCACCGGATCGATTCCGTTGAGTGACTCCTTGGCAGCCCGGATGACGCCGGGCCGCTTGGCGGCAATGCGGCCGGCCACCTCCAAAGCCGTGGGGACCAGTTGGGCCCGGGGCACCACCTGCAGGACCGAGCCGTAGGAGTGCAGCTCGGCGGCGGTGGCGGTGGCCGAGGTGTACACCATGGCCCGCATCTTGTGTTGGGGTACCAGGCGAGCCAGATGGGTGGCCGCGCCCAGCGCGCCTCGGTCGACCTCGGGCAGGCCGAAGGTGGCGTCATCGGAGGCCACGATCACGTCGGCGTTGCCGACCAGGCCTATCCCCCCGCCCAGGCAGTAGCCGTGCACGGCGGCCACCACCGGCACGGCGCACTCGTACACGGCGGCAAAGGCGGCAAAACAGCCCCGGTTGGCCCCAACCAGTGCCTCGAAGCCCTCGGTGGCCTGCATCTCCTTGATGTCCACCCCGGCGTTGAAGCCGCGTCCCTCGGCCCGCAACACCACGCAGCGCACGTCAGGGTCGGCGCCCAGGGCGCGCACCGCCTCGGCCAACTCGAACCAGCCGGCCACGGTCAGGGCGTTGACGGGTGGGTTTTCCATGACCACTTCGACCACCCCGTCCGCATGGCGCTCGATGCGCAGCCCGCTCATACCGTCACCGTCATACCGTCGCCGGTGTGTCGGCGGCCAGCCGGCAGGCGGCCACGTAACCGAAGACGATGGCCGGGCCGATGGTGGCGCCGGCCCCGGCGTAGTCGTTGCCCATGACCGAGGCCGAGGTGTTACCGGTGGCGTAGAGGCCGGGGATGGGGCTGCCGTCGGGGCGCAGCACCCGGGCGTCGGGATCGGTCACCAGGCCTCCCTTGGTACCGAGATCCCCGGGCACGATGCGGAAGGCGTAGAAGGGCGGCTTGGTCAACGGGGCCAGGCAGGGATTGGGCCGATTGGCCGGGTCCCCGTAGTAGCGGTCATAGGCGCTCTCCCCCTTGCCGAAGTCCTCATCCCGGCCAGCCTCGGCCATGGCGTTGAAGCGGGCGACGGTGGCGGCCAGCTTTCCGGGGGGAAGGTTGAGTTTGGCGGCCAGCTCCTCCACGGAGTCGGCCCGGGTCACGATGCCGTACTTGTCGAAATAGCGGGGCAGGGGCCGGCGGGGGGGCACGGCCACGAAGGGATAGCGGTCCCGGTAGCGCTGATCCAGGATGAGATGCGACGGGATAGTGGGAACGCCGGGCTCGTCCAGCTCGTACATCCGGTGGACGAAGTTGACGTAGGCGGTGGCCTCGTTGACATAGCGCTCGCCCTGGCCGTTCACGATGATGCAGCCCGGCAGGGAGCGCTCGGCCAGGATCATGAGGCCGGCCCCGGACGCCTCCACCGAGGGAAACCACCAGGCGTCGTCCATCAGGTCCAGCGCCGCACCCGCCTCCTGACCGGCAACTATGGCGTCGCCCGTGTTGCCCTCCGCCCCCGATGTCCAGGTGGCGTTGACCGGCGCCTGCTGGTAGCGCTGGCGCATCTCGGCGTTGCGCTCGAAGCCGCCGGCAGCCAGAACCACCCCCCGCCGGGCCCGGATGCGCACCTCGGCGCCATTGCGCTCGATACAGGCCCCCACCACGGCGTCGCCATCCAGGATCAGCCTCTTCAGTGGGCTCTCAAGCCACAGCGGTACGCCCGCTTCCTTGAGGGCCAGCCGGAACCGGGCCACCCCGGCCGCGCCCAGGGCCGTCATGTGACGGCGGGTCATCTTCGTCCACCAGGTCCGGACGCCCACCTTGACCGCGGTGCGCCTACCCTTCCAGGTGGTCAGGGCCTGGGTCAGGTACCGGTAGTCGGACTGGGTCGTCCACAGACCGGCCGGGCCCTTCATCAGCGGGTTGGTGTTGAGCGTCTCCTCCTCCGGGCCCAGTCGGCGCAGGTCCACGGGGACCGGCTCCAAAGTCCTTCCCAACGGCTCGCCTCCGGGGGCCTCGGGGTGGTAGTCGGCGTAACCCTTGACCCAGCGGAAACGGACGTCTCTGGTATTGCGCTCCAACCAGTCGATGGCCTCCGGGCCCCGGGTCAGGAAGGCCTCCACCCGGGCGGCGGGTATCCGGTCCCCCACCACCGAGTGCATGTAGGTGCGGGCCCGCTCCAGGCTGTCGACCAAGCCGGCCCGAACCAGTACCGGGTTGTTGGGCACCCACACCCCGCCCCCGGACAGGGCGCTGGAGCCCCCGTACTTGGCCGTCTTCTCCACCACCAGGGCCTCCAGGCCGTGACCGGCAGCCACCAGCGCCGCCGTCATGCCCCCCATCCCGGAGCCGACCACCAGGACATCGACCTCCTGGTCGAAACCCTCAACGCTCATCGCTTCGCTCCACCCGTCTCAGTCGGCCCCGGCCCGGGGCGGCAGCCCGGCCCGGTCGGCGGGGGTCAACTTAGGCTGCCGCCGCCGCTGGTCGCCCGCGCCGTGCCGTCCAGTGGGAATGCCGGGGGGCCGAGCGGGCACCGGTAGAGTCGCCGGCCGGCTGGTGATCCAACGGAGGTCCATTTGCCGAACGTCGACCACCGCTTCCAGATCCACGGCCCCGACCAGGCGGCCGAGGTGAGGGAGCTTCTGGGGTCGAACCGACTAGGCCCGACCGGCCCGGCGGCGGAGGTCAGACGCACCTGGTACGACAGCTTCGACGGCCGGCTCCGCTCGGACGGGCTCACCCTCTGCCGGGAAATGGCCGCCGGCCGCCACCGGCTGGTCCTGAGCGAAGGTATGGCGCCAGTGGCCGCTTCCGAGGCGGGCCCCGGAGATCCGTCCCGGACCGGGCTTTTGCCTCCCGGGGCACTACGCGACCGGATCGCCCCCGTGCTGGAGGACCGGGTTCTGCTCCCTTTGGCCGAGCTGGTGAGCCGGGAGAGGGTGACCCCGGTCCTCAACCGGGATGACAAGACCGTGGTCAGGGTGATTCTGGAGTCCCGTCGCATCGTCCGGCCGCGACACCAGCCCCTGCCAGCGACGGTGACGGTCCGCCCGCTGCGCGGCTATGTCAAGGAGGCCGAGCGGATAGCCGCCATCCTCTGCGCCGACGGGCGGCTCCGGGCCTGCCCGGATGGGCCGGCCGAGGAGGTCCTGGCCGTCGTGGGCCCGGCACCGGTGCCCACCCTGAACCTGGAACTCCAGCCCGAGCTTCCCTCCGGCGCGGCCGTCCGGGCAGTGCTGATCCGCCTGCTGGATATCTTCGAGGCCAACCTGGACGGCACCATCCGGGATCTGGACACCGAGTTCCTCCATGACCTGCGGGTGGCGGTCCGACGGGCCCGTTCCGTTCTCAAGCTGGTGGGAGACGTGCTGGGCGACGACACCCACGCCCATCTGGCCGCCGAGCTCAAGTGGCTGGGGGACCTGACCACCCCCACCCGGGACCTGGATGTCTACCTGGCCGACCTGCAGGCCCAGGAGGGCGCGGCGGCCCATGCCGATCTGGAGCCCTTTCGCCGCATCCTGGCGGAGCGCCAGGCCGCCGCCCAGGCCGGCCTGACCAGGGGGTTGCGCTCCCGGCGGGCCAAGGCCGTCCGGGCGGACTGGCGAGCAGTGGGAGCCGAGCAGTCCGAGGGGCCGGTGGCCCGCATACCGGTCGGGCGCCTGGCCGCGGAGCGCACCGCCAAGGCGTTGAAGCGGGTGAGCCGGGAGGGACGCTCCATCGGACCTGGCTCTCCTCCCGAGGACCTGCACGATCTGCGCAAGCGTTGCAAGGAGTTGCGCTACCTGCTCGAGATCTTCGCCTCCCTCCATCCGCGAGACGCCCACAAGGCCGTGGTGGGGGAACTCAAGAAGCTCCAGGACTGCCTGGGCCAGTACCAGGATGGCCAGGTGCAGTCGGAGGGGCTCGCCCACTTCGCCGGGGAACTCATGGCGGCGGGACGTATCCCGGCCGAGACCATCCTGGCCATGGGGGCACTGGCCGCTGAACTGGACCGCCGCCAGTCCGACGCCCGAGCCCGGTTCGCCACCGTGTTCACTCGCTTTGACGACGCCGCCAACCGACGCCGCCTGCTCGCCATGCTGGAAGCGGCCCGGCCATGAAGGTCTACGCCACCTACAACATCAAAGGTGGAGTGGGTAAGACCTCGGCCGCGGTCAACCTGGCCCATCTGTCCGCGGTTCAGGGTCACCGCACCCTGCTGTGGGATCTCGATCCGCAAGGGGCGGCCACTTTCCTGTTCCGGATCCGCCCCAAGGTGAAAGGCGGGGGCAAAGGCCTGGTGCGGGGGCGCACGGACGTGGGCGAGCAGATCAAGGGCACCGACTTCGACCACCTGGATCTACTCCCGGCCGACTTCTCCTACCGGAACCTGGACCTGGTACTGGACAAGGCCAAGAGACCCACCCGGCGCCTGGCGGAGATTCTGGCCCCGGTGGCGGCCGACTACGACGTGGTCTTCCTCGACTGTCCGCCCAGCATCTCCTTAGCTTCCGAGAGCGTGCTGGACGCGTCCGACACCGTGCTGGTCCCGCTCATCCCGGCCGTGCTGTCGGTTCGGACCTACCAACAGTTGACCGCCTTCGTCGCCAAGCTGGACCACCGGCCCCAACTGATCGGCTTCTTCTCCATGGTCGACGGTCGCAAGCGCCTCCACCGGGAGGTGGTCGAGCAGCTCCGGGCCGGCCCGGGCCGGGTGGCGGCCGCCGGCATCCCGGCCGCGTCGGCGGTGGAGCAGATGGCCGTCCGGCGCCTGCCCGTGACCGCCTCGCATCCAAACAGCCCAGCCGCCCGGGCCTACGCCGAGCTGTGGGCCGAAGTCGGGCCCATTGGGTCCGCCGAGGGCACAGTCGGGTCCATTGGGTCCGCCGAGGGCACGGTGAGCGAGGACTAGGGCGCCGCCGGCCGGTCGATCTCGAGCACCCCGGCGCCGATGAGCTCTTCGATCCGGTCGGCCCCGAGGCCGAGCAGGTCGGCGGCTATGACCCGGGTGTGCTCCCCCAGGCCGGGGGCGGGGGCGATGACCGGAGGAGCCATCCCGGAGGCCCGGAAGCAGGGACCCTCCAGGATGATGTCGCCCAGACCGGGCTGATGGATCGGGGTGGGATACCCCCTGGCCTTGAGCTGGGGCTCTTCGGGTACGTCACTGGCATAGGTCATCCGCCCGGCCGGAACCCCTTCGGCCTGCAGGGCAGCCATCACCTCCGAGTCGGTCCGGACCGCAGTCCACTCCGACAAAGCCGCGTCGATGGTGTCATGGGCCAGATGGCGCCCCTCGGCCCGTTCCAGAGCGGGGTCCGAGGCCCAGGCCGGATCGCCCAGGGCCCGGCGTAGCCCCTCCCAGTCGGAGTCGTCACGGCAGGTGATTACGCACCAACGCTCCTCGCCCGAGCACGGATACACCCCCCAGGGGGCCCCCTGGGTGCGGCGATTCCCCAGCGGGCGCACGCTGCCCGGCGCCAGTCCCTCGGCCAGGAAGTACTGGGCCATCAGGTTGAGCACCACTTCCACCTGGGCCACCTCCAGGTGGCTGCCCTGGCCCGTGCGGTGCCGGCCGAGCAGCCCGGCCACGGCCCCCAGGGCGCAGAGCCGGCCGGCCACATGGTCAGGGAAGACGACCTGCGCCCCGGGCGGCATGCCCCCGTCAGGAAAGTTCCACAGCCAGGTCATGCCCCCGACGGGACGGGTGCTCGGCCCGTATCCCAGCCATGCCGACCATTCCCCCCGAGAGCCCATGAGCTGGCTGCTGACCATGACCAGGTCCGGATTGACCGCCTTGAGGGCGTCGTAGCCCAGGCCCATCCTCTCCATGGTGCCGGTGGAGTTGTTCTCGATGACCACGTCGGCCCCGGCCACCAGCTCCTTGACCAGGGCCCGGCCCTCCTCGGTCTTCACGTTCACCCCGAAGCTGCGCTTGGAGCAGTTGGAGGAGGTGAAGGATGCACTGATCTCCGAACCGGACACCAGCCGGATGAAGTCGGGATAGGTGCGGGTCTCGATCTTGATGACATCGGCCCCGTACTCGGCCAGGATGCGGGCCGCCTCGACGCCGACGCCACCGTGACCGAAGTCGATGACCCGCACATTGGCGAAGGGAAGGGCGGGAACGGCAGGCGAAGCACCGGCGCCCGCCCCCGTTGCCACCTCACTCCGTCCTTCCGCCCACAAGCCCTCCACATCGCCCTGGTCTTCCCCGGGGGCCGGCGCCCGCCGGCGCCAACCGGCCCGTCGGCCGTCAACCTCGTAGAAGCCCGTAGCCATCGGCCCGACCAGGCCCGGCGCCACCTCCACGGCGGCAAAGGAACCCCGCTCGGAGAAGTGGGTGGTCTCCAGCACGTCGGCCGGGCCCAGGCAGGGGGTCATGACGATGCCGCGCTGCTGGGCCTCGGCGGCCAGATCAGCCATCTTCTGGGCGGCGAACAACTCGGTGAACAGCGGATCCAGCACGTCGGCCTGAATGCTCATCCGACCGAGCAGGCTGTCCCAGTGCTCATCCTGGAGAAACTCCGGCTCGCCCAACCAGGCCCGCATGGCGTGCCACTGCCGGGGGCTGAGGATGACCAGGCGTACGAAACCGTCGGCGCAGGGATACAGCGGATAGACCGGCCCGTGACCGGAGCGGATCTCCCCGTACAGGCCCAGCTTGGCGGTGATGGCACTGAAGTTGGGCAGGGACCAGTCGGTGACCTGAGCGGTGGCTTCCAAGGCGGACAGGTCGATGTACTGGCCCCGCTCGGCGCCGGTTTCCCTCTGCCAGCACGCGGCCACCGCAGCCAGAGCCCCCATGATCCCGGTGACGTCATAGGCCAGTGACCCGGGCACCAGGAGGGGCGGCCGCTCCAGGGTCCCGGAACGGAACAACTCACCGGCCAGCGCCACCACCACATCATCGGTGCCGGCCCAGTCCCGGTAGGGGCCGCTCTGGCCGAAGTCGGTCATCGACACTGCCACCAGCTGCCCGAACCGGGAGGTGACCTCGGCCGGATCCAGGCCCAGTCGGGCCAGCCGGCCCGGGGCGCTGCTCTCCAGCCAGATATCGGCCCCTTCCAGCAGGGTCAGAAGTCGGCTGCGCCCCCCGGCCGAATCGATGTCGATGGTGATCGAGCGCTTGTTGAAGTTGCGCACGGCGAAGTGGAGGCTCGCCCCCTCGTGGAGGGGGTGGTATCCCCGGGACCGGGCCCCCCCGGGCGGCTCGACCAGCACCACATCCGCTCCCAGTTCGGCCAGGATGCGGCCGGCCAGCTGGCCCCGCTCATCGGCCATGTCCAGGACCCGGAGGCCAGCCAGGGGAAGCCCGTCCATCACCGCCCCGGGACTCAGGCCGGGTCGGCGGCCAGGGCGGCACCGATGCGCAGTAACTGCTCGGTGGCGCCGCCCAGCATGAACTCGATCTGCTTGGCCCAGATGAAGTAGCGGTGAATGGTGTGCTCGTTGGCCACGCCCATGCCGCCGTGGAGATGGACGGCGGCGTGGGCGACCCGATGGCCGGCCTCGGCGGCCCAGAATTTGGCCACCTCGATCTCGGTATCGGCCTCCACGCCCTCGGCCAGGCGCCACGCCGCCTGCCAGGTGGTGAGCCGCAGACCCTCGGTGTCGATGTAGCAGTCGGCGCAACGGTGGCCGACGGCCTGGAAGGTCCCGATGGGACGCTCGAACTGGACCCGGGTCTTCACGTACTCGGCCGTGTCGGCCAGAGCCTGCTCGGTCACCCCGAGTTGGAAGGCACACAGTCCTACCGTGGCCCGCCGGAGGATCCACTCGACCATGGCCGTCCCGTCGGCCTGACCACCCAGCCGGTCTTGAGCGGTCACCCTGGTCCCGGACAGCTCCAGGAGGCCGGCCTGGTCCCGGTTGGTGGTGCCTTGTGCGGTCACGCTCACCCCTGGGGCCGAAGGCTCCACCACGAAGAGCGCCACTCCATCGCCCAACCGGGCCGGCACCAGGATGGCGTCGGCCACCGTGCCGGCCGGCACAGCTGTCTTGACCCCTTCCAGCACCCAGCCGTCCCCGGAGGGCGTGGCGGTGGTCCGGGGGGCGGCCCGGTCGGGATTGAGGGGCTCGTTGAGGGCGGCGGTGAGCACCGACTCACCGGCCAGGGCCGGGCCTACCCAGCGCTCGGCCTGCTCCGGAGTGCCGAACTCGGCCAACGGCGCCGCCCCCAGGTGCACCGACGCCCACACGGGCACCGGGGCCAACCGCCGGCCCACCTCCTCCAGCACCAGGTACTGCTCGATGAGCCCGTATCCGCCGCCACCGACGCGCTCCGGTAGTCCAATGCCGAGTAGGCCGGCCCGTCCCAAGGTGGCCCACAACTCGGCGTCGAAGCGGGGTCCACCAGCTTCGACCGCCCGCAGGGAGTCGGGTGTGACCTTGTCCGAAAGGATGCGCGCCGCCAGGGCGGCCACGTCCTGCTGCTCTTCATTGAAGGAGAAGTCCATTGCCCGCCTCCGGTCTAACGCGGGGCCCGGGGCAGGCCCAGGGCGACCATGGAGATGATGTCCCGCTGAATCTCGTTGGTACCTCCACCGAAGGTGAGGATGAGCGCCGAGCGGTAGTTACGCTCGATTCGACCCTTGACCACCGCCCCCGGTGAGTCACCGGTGACGTAGGCGTCCTCCCCCATCACCTCCATGAGAAGGCGGTAGGCCTCGGTGTAGAACTCGGTCCCGAAGACCTTGGTGGCCGAGGCGTCGGCCGGGCTGACCCCCTGCTTCACCCCCCAGGCGATCTTCCAGTTGATGAGCTTCAAGAACTCGGTCTTGGCGTGGACCCGGGCCAGATTGATCTGAACCCATTCCTGATCGATGACCCGCCGGCCGTCAGCCAGCCGGGTGGAGCGGGCCCATCCCACCACGTCGTGGAGGGCGCTCTGGACACCGGCGGCCGAGCAGAGGGCCACCCGTTCCCGGTTGAGCTGGCCGGTTATGAGTCGCCATCCGCCGTTCTCCTCCCCCACCAGGGCGGAGGCCGGAACCCGGACGTCCTCATAGAAGGTCTGGCTGGTGGTGGTCCCGGTGACGGTGGGGACCGGGGACCACTTGAACCCGGGCGTATCGGTCGGCACCAGGAACATGGACAGTCCCTTGTGCCGGGGGGCATCCGGGTCGGTGCGGGCGGCCAGCCAGACGTAGTCGGCGTACTCGATCAGGCTGGTCCACATCTTCTGGCCGTTGATGACGTACTCGTCCCCGTCCCGGACGGCCCGGGTCCTCAGGGCGGCCAGGTCGGTGCCGGCATCGGGCTCGGAGTAGCCGATGGAGAAGTGCATCTCCCCGGCCAGGATCCGGGGCAGGAAGAACTTCTTCTGCTCATCGGTCCCGTACTCCATGATGGTCGGCCCGACGGTGTTGATGGTGAGGAAGGGCACCGGAGCACCGGCCTTGGAGGCCTCATCGGTGAAGATCAGCTGTTCGATCATGGAGCGGCTCTGGCCCCCGTACTCGGCGGGCCAACCGATCCCGAGCCAGCCGTCGCGGCCCATCTGGGCCACCAGCTCCCGATAGAGGCCCCCGCCCCCGTATTCACCACCACTGCCCTGGAGCCGGCGTTGGACGTCCTCGCTCATCAACTCGGCGAAGTAGGCCTGCAGTTCCTGGCGGAGGGTCTCCTGTTCGGGGGTGTAGGCGATGTGCACCGTTCAGTCCTCCAGGGAGATGGCCGCCTTGGGACAGGCCCGGACCGCCTCCTCCAGCCGCGAGCGGAGCGCTTCGGGGGGGTTCTCATCCAGCAGATACAAGAAGTCATCGTCGCGGACTTCGAACACCTCGGGGACGAGCCCCATGCAGACGGCATTGCTCTCGCAGACGTCGTAGTCAACCTTCACCCGCATGCTTGAACCTCCTGTGGCCTTCGGCGGCTGCGGCCGCCCGGCCCCTTTCTACTTCGGCCGGGCACCGTTGGTCTCCCGGGGATCGAGGAGAAGGTGGCAGGCCTGCTCCAGGCTCGAATAGACCTCGGCCACCGTGCTTCGGCCGCTCACCCAACGCAGGAGAGCCGAATACCAGACGTGGTTGAGGACCTCCCGGATGCCGTCGGCCACGGCCGGGTTGAGGGGCGCCATTACCGACAGCAGCATGCGTCCGACCAGTCCGGAGGCCTCCTGCTGGGGTCCGGCGGCGGCCGAGTCGGTGGACATGGCCGCCGTCAGCACGGCCGCGGCCAGGAGCGGCTCCCGCTCGAAGGCCCGGGTGGCCCGGTGCAGGAAGTCCGTTGCCCGCTCGGCCATGGTCGCCCCGCGTAGGGGCCGGCTGGTGATGCGGGGCTCCAGCCGGGCCGCCCAGTGGGCCCACGCCGCCGCCAGCAGGTGGTCCTTGGAACTGAAGTAGCGGTACAGAGTGCCCAGCGCCACCCCGGCCCGGGTGGCCACGTCCCTCATCTGCACCGCTTCGTAGCCACCTTCGGCCGCCAGCTCGATGGCGGTCTCGAGGATCCGCTCCCGCCGCTCGAGCTGACGAAGGGTCAGCGGCAGCGATGGGACAGCCGACTCGGCGGCCAAGGGGGCTCAGTCCCCCCCGTAAATGATGACGCCCCGTACGTTCTTGGCGTCCCGCATGTCCTGGTAGCCCCGGTTGATGTCAGCCAGCGGATAGGTCCGGGTGACCATACCGTCGAGGTCCAACTGGCCCTGGCGATAGAGCTCGCACAATTTGGGGATGTCGGAGCGAATGTTGGCTGACCCGAACAGCGAGCCGACCAACCTCTTCTCGCTGAGGGTGAGGTTGGTCATGCTCATCTTGGCGCTGAACTCCATGGCCGGGTGGATGTTGGTGACCACGACCGTCCCGCGCTTGGCGGCCAGCGCCATTATCCCCGCCATCAGCTCGCCCCGTCCCACCCCCATGGCGCATATGACCTTCTCGGCCATCCGGCCCCAGGTGACCTCCTGGACCAGAGGGAAGGCCTCCTCGATGGAGGCAGCCACATGGGTGGCCCCGAAGCCCTGGGCGGACTCCCGCTTGAACTCAGACGGATCAATGGCGAAGATCCGCTCGGCCCCGGCCAGCCTGGCCCCCTGGATGGCGGCCGCCCCGATCCCGCCGACTCCGATGACAACGACATTCTCACCCGGACGCACGCTGGCGGCGTAGACGGCCGAGCCCCAGCCCGTGGTCACCCCACAGCCGATCAGGCAGGCCTTGTCCAGGGGGATGTCCTTATCGATCTTCACCGCCGAGGCCACGTTCACCACCGAGTAGCGCCCGAAAGTACCCAGGAGAACCATGGTGCGGAGGTCCTGGCCCCGGGCATGGTGGCGTGACGTGCCGTCGGCCTGCAGGCCCCCGAGCAGGGTGGCGCCCACATCACAGAGGTTGGAATGCCCGGTGGCACAGGACGGGCAGTGCCCACAGGCCGGGATGAAGCCCATGACCACATGGTCCCCGGGTTCCAGAGCGGTGCAGCCGGGACCTACCGCTTCGACCACCCCGGCTCCCTCATGGCCGCCGATCAGCGGCCTCTCCACCGGGAGATCCCCGGTGACGGCGTGCTCATCGGAGTGGCACATCCCGGAGGCGGCGTAGCGCACCAGCACCTCATCGGCCGTCTTGGGTGGGTCGAGGTCGATCTCCTCGACGCTCCACTCGGTGGCGTCGGGCCAGAGAATGGCGGCTTCGGTCTTCACGGTGTTCGCTCCCCCGGGCTGATGGAGGCCCGATTGTAGAACCGGTTACAGCGCGGCCGGAGCTGGCGGGCCAGACTTCGGGTCGCCGGCCAGCCCCAGATCGCCCTGACTCCCGGCAGGAGGACGAATTGCCCGCTCCCGATCCGCTCGATGAGTACCCCATCCACCAGGCCGCCGTGTCCATGCGACAGCCCGCCACCAGCGACCGGAACTTCTACGACCGCTGCATCATGCACTGCTTCTCACCCGATGGCTCCGTGCTGCTCATGACCGGGGTCGGTGTCTATCCGAACCTCGGGGTCATGGACGCCTATGCCACCATCCGCCGGGGCATGACCCAGGTGTCGGTAAGGGCCTCGGATCCCATCGGTTCGGATCGCCTGGCCCAGGCGGTGGGGCCCATCCGTATCGAGGTACTGGAACCGTTGCGCCGGCTCCGGGCCATATGTGAGGCGCCGGAGCGGGGGCTGGCCTTCGACCTCACCTACGGGGCCACCGCCGAGGCCCTGGAGGAGCCCCTGCACATCATGCGTTCCGGTAGCCGGGTCATCCTCGAGGGCCGGCGCTTCGTCCAGCTGGGAACCTGGCAGGGTTCGATCACCATGGAAGGAGAGGACATAGCCGTGACCGCCGGAGAGTGGCTGGGCGACCGGGACCGCTCCTGGGGCATCCGACCGGTGGGCGAGGCGGAACCGGCCGGGAGAACTCTCCGCCATCCCGACGCCGGCATCTGGTGGGTGTGGGCGCCGCTGCACCTGCCCAGGTCCGGCCTTATGGTGGTGGCCCAGGAGGAGATGGAGGGACGGCGCAGTCTCAATCAGGCTGTCCGATTCGGATCCCTCGGCGCCGGCGGGTCAGAGGAGCAGCTGGGCTGGCCCCGATTCGAGATCACCTACCGCCCGGGGAGCCGTCACCCGGAGCGGGCACTGGTGCGGATGGCCAGGCCGGACGGTACGCCCGTGGAGGCCGAAATCGTGCCGGTCAACGGAATCAGCCTCAACATCGGCTGCGGGTACGGGGCCGATCCGGAATGGACCCACGGCCAGTGGAAGGGAGAGGGCTGGGTGGACTCCTCCGTGTACGACCTGGCCGACCCGGAGGTGGCGGGCCGGTCGGCCTTCTCCCTGATCGATCACGTGGCCAAGGTCAGGGTCGGTGACGAAGAAGGCATGGGCATCTTCGAGCACGGTTGCCTAGGCCGGCACGATCCGTCCGGGTTCGCGGGCTGGGAGTCGATGGAGGCCGTCCTGTGAAATTCGTGGCCAGCATCGCCATGGTCGAGCCCGACTACTACCTGCCCCTGGCCCGGGCAGCGCAGGAGTCGGGCTTCGATGTCATCACCCTGGCCGACAGCATCTGCTATCCGCGCCAGTCGAGCTCGAAGTACCCCTACAACCGGGACGGCAGCCGAGAGTTCCTGGAGAACAAGCCCTTCATCGAGACCATCGTGGCCATGGCGGCCATGGGCGGGGCCACGGAGCGGATCTCCTTCTGCCCCTTCGTGCTCAAAATGCCCATCCGGCACCCGGTTCTGCTGGCCAAGCAGGTCACCTCGCTGGCCGTGATCACGGGCGGACGCATACAACTGGGGGTCGGCACCAGCCCGTGGCCCGATGACTACGAGGTGACCGGCCTCCCCTGGGCCGGACGGGGACGCCGCTTCGAGGAGTGCATCGCCATCATGCGGGGCCTCACCGCCGGCGGGTACTTCGAGTTTCAGGGGGAGTTCTATGAGTTCCCCGCCATCAAACTGAACCCGGTGCCCGCCACCCCGGTGCCGATCCTCATCGGGGGTCATTCCGAGGTGAACATCGAGCGCACGGGACGGCTGGCCGATGGTTGGATGTCGGCCACCTTCCTCCCCGATGAGGAGTTGACGGCGGTAATCGATCGACTGCACCGCACCCGGCGGGAGCATGGCCGCACCGGGGAGTTCTTCGTATATGCGACCACCCCCGACTCGTTCCGAGCCCAGGGCATAGCCAAACTGGAGGAGATGGGGGTCACGCACACCATGGGTGGGTTCACCGGCTTCGATCCCTACGGGCCGGCCGCCGACACCGAGTCGCTGCAGGAGAAGATCGATGCCCTCCGCCGTTACGGGGACGAGGTCATCGCCAGCCAGCGCTGAGCGGCTCGGCCCCCGGGCTCACAGTCCGGACGGGTTGAGCTTGCGGTGGTCCCACGACACCACCCGATCCACCACCAGGCGCACGGCCACCCGCTTGTGCAGCATGACCTCGACCAGCGGCTTGACTTCTTCGCTGTAGGGCCCGTTGTAGCGCTCCCAGACGCTGACACCGAGGGCCCAGAGCCGCTCGGGGTCATCGACTATCTCGGCCCTGCCCACCAACTCCACGCCCCGAAGCTGGTCATAGCTCTCCCCGTCCTCCAGCATGCAGGTCATGGTCGGATTGCGGCGCAGGTTCTGGACCTTCTGGGACTTGGCCTTGGTCTCGAAGGCCATGGCGCCTTCCAGGAAGCCGTACCACATGGCCACGGCGTGGATGGTGCCGTCGTGGTTGATCGAGCAGAGGGACGCCACCCGGCGGCCACCCAGGAATTCCTCGATCTCCTCGGGCGTCATCCGGATGAGGTGGCGCTGGTTGACTCCGTGGCCCATGGGCGCCGGGGCGTCGCTCATCTCCGCAGTGAACTACTCCTTCGGTCCCGCCGCCAGAGCCCGCCCGGCCCGGCGCCCGAAGAAGGTGCCGTCCCCGAGCGACATGCCACTGCAGTAGCCCCACCCAGGCAGGCCGGAGGTGGCGCGCCCGGCGGCGTAGAGCCCGGGGATGGGCCGGCCGTCCACATCCATGACCCGGGCATCGACATCGGTGCGAAGACCGCCCAGAGTGAAGGAGACAAAGGCACTGTCGGCCAGTTCGATGGCTCCGAGGGGAGGCTCCAGGGGACGCAACCAGCGGGGTGCCTTGTGGAAGAGGGGGTCCTCTCCCCGACCGGCGTGGTGGTTGTAGGTGGCCACCGTCTCCTCCAGGACCCCGGGGGGCATGCCCAGTTCCTGGCCGAGTTCGGCGGCGTCGGCGCCCACCCATCCGGCCGGATAGAACCTCCCGATGTCGGAAAGGCTTTCATTGATGGCGTCGTCGATGATGGCGAAGGCCTTGCCCCCCTGGCGGAACATGACGGCCTGGCCGATGCGGCCGAAATAGGTGTCCTCGTTGATGAACCGCTGGCCCAGGTTGTTGACGAGCACTCCTTCCAGATAGAGCTCGGGCAGCCCGAAAGCGGCCTCGGCCGCCTCCATGTGCAGAGTCTCGGCCCCGAGAGCCTGACCCATGCGGATGCACCGGCCGTCGTCCCCGTCCGTCCCGAGCTTGGACTTTCCGAGGAGGTGCGGAGCGTGGTGAGCCAGCATCTCATCGTTGTAGATGAAACCCCCGCCGGCCAGGACCACACCCCGCCGGGTGCGGATGTGGTGCTCGGCGCCGGCCTGACGGACGATCACCCCGCTGACCAGGCCATCCCGGTGCCGAACCAGACGCTGCACGACGGATTCGATCACGGTCTTGACCCCGGCGGCGCCGGCGGCGGCCGACAGGTGGGCCATGAGGACCACCCCGCTGGTGTGACCCATTGGGCGCTTGTTCTGGGCAATGGGCACATGGCCCCTGGGAGCCGGGCGAGCCATCTGGTTGAAGGGGAAGCCGTTCTCCCCCCCGGTGAACATGAGGCCGTCGTCGGTCAGAGGCTCGGGGAAGGTTCCGGTGTAGAGACTGGCCTTGAACGGGACTCCGCACCCGGTGAGCCAGTGGAAGTGCTCGACCGAGTGCCGGCAGTAGAGATCGATCTTGGCGGTGTCAGCGCCCGGACCGGTGGCAGCCACGATGAAGGCGTACATGTCTTCGGGGGTGTCCTCGAACCCGCACGCCTCCTGGATCGGGGTGCCGCCGCCCAGGTACACGCAGCCTCCCGACATGGCCGAAGCTCCCCCGGCCAGTCCGGCCCGCTCCAACACCATGACCTCGAGGCCTGCACGGGCCGCCTCGATGGCCGCCGACAGCCCGGCGCAACCCGAGCCCACCACCACCACATCCACCTCGGCGTCGGGCCGGCCGGCCTCCTCGGACCACACGGGGGCCACGGGAGATTCCATTTCTTGGCCACCCTAACCAGGCCGGGTGGCCGCCGACCGACCCGAGACGGCCCCACCCTCCCAGTGAGCGGAACGAGACCCGACGGCCTTCCGGCTCAGGCGGGGCGGGAATGCCAGCCTGAAGTGGCTTCCGGAGACATCGGAACTAGCTTCTGCGGGGAGTCGCTCCGGCGACGTCGGGGGGAATGCGAGTGGGATTGCGAGGGTCGAGGAAGGGGCGCCGGCTGACGCCGCTTCTGCTCGTCGTCTGCGTGGTCAGCGCATCCTGCGGGGCCAGGGTCAGTCCCAGCCTGCGCAAGGAGGCGGCCGCCGCCGCCCTGAACGCTGGAGCCGGTGTCGCCTCGGGCCCATCCAACGCCGCGGCCGGAGCCTCGGGAACCTCGGCGGCGTCGTCTGGTGGCAGCCCCAGCGGAGCCGCATCGACCCCATCCGGGACTGTGGCCACCGGCGGCGGTAGCGGGACCGGGGCCGGCACCTCGGGTGGGTCGGCCTCGGCTTCAGGCCCGGCCGTGGGCAGCGCCGCCCCGTCGGGGGGCAATGGAGGCGCGACGGACGTGGGCGTCACGGCCAGTGCCATCCAGGTGGCCAACGTCTCCGACCTGTCCGGCCCGGTCCCTGGACTCTTCCAGGGAGCAGTGGTCGGTACCAGGGCCTATTTCAACTACGTCAACTCCCAGGGCGGCGTATACGGGCGCCAGCTCGACCTTCAGCCCGTCGACTCCCAGACCGATTGCAACCAGACCCAGAACGCCTACAACAGTGAGATCAACAAGGTGTTCGCCTTTGTGGGCGGGTTCGCGCTCTATGACAACTGCGCGGCCCAGGTGCTCTCCCAGCACACCTCCGTTCCCTCCGTGCAGTACATGCTCTCGGCCCCGGCGCTGGCCCTACCCAACAACTTCAGCGTCGATCCCATCCAACCCGGTGAGTACACCAACGGGTATTTCAAGTACTACAACACCAAACTCGGCGCCGATGTCCAGCACGTCGGGACCGTCTACCCGAACATCCCCAGCGCGGTGGCCCAGGAGGAAGGTTTCCAGAACTCGGCGCAGTCGGTGGGTTGGAAGTTCGTCTACACCCGGGCTGCCGACGCCACCGAGACCAACTTCCAGACCGACGTCATCCGCATGCAGAGCGAGGGTGTGAAGATCGTCTTCCTGGCCGCCACCAATGCAGAAAACGCCGCCATTCTGATTTCGGAGATCCGTCAACAGAACTGGAACCCGGTGATCATCGCTCCGGTGGCCTACGCCTCCAACTTCATCCAGCTGGTGGGCGGCCAGCAAGCCGCCGAGGGGATCCTGGGCGCTCAGCTGTTCTCCCTCTTCTTCAATGCCTCGGACGCATCGGGCATACCGGAGGTGGCCCTGTTCCAACACTGGATGCAGAGCACCGCCCCCAGCCAGGCTCTCGATCTGGAGGGGATGTACGGCTGGGCCGAGGCGGCCCTGTTCGTTCAGGCCCTCAAGGCAGCCGGCCCCCGGGCCACCCGGACCTCCCTCGTGACCGCCCTGCACGGGGTCAAACAATTCAGCGACAACGGGATGATCGGCCAGGCCGATCCCGGTGACCGTCAACCCACCAACTGCTATGTGCTGTGGCAGATTCACAACGGGCAGTTCGAGCGGGTGGACTCACCGGCCTCGTCATACCGGTGCGACGGCACCATGGCCCGCTGAGCCTTTGTCCGAGTTCCTGACCTACACCGTCATCGGTCTGGTAACCGGTTGCATCTACGCCTTGACGGCATCGGGCCTGGTGGTGACCTACATGACCACCGGGATCCTCAACTTCGGCCACGGCGCCGTCAGCATGGTGGCCGCTTTCGCCTACTGGCAGCTGACCGTCCAATGGCACGTGCCGGTACTGGTTGCTCTGGTACTAGTCATTCTCATCGGGGCACCGGTCTTCGGTGCCCTCCTGGAGCGCCTGCTGATGAGACCGCTTCAGGGCAAGCCGGTCGAGCTGCAGGTGGTGGTGACAGTCGGCCTCCTCATATTCCTCCTCGGGCTGGCCAATCTGGCGTGGAGCCCGGCGGCCTCGGCCACGCGGACCCTGCCCCGTTTCTTCAGCGGCCACAGCCTCAAGCTGGCCTCGGTCTTCATCGACTACCACTCCATCGTGGTCGTGATCGTGGCCGTGGCCGTGGCTGTAGGGCTGCGTTTCTTCTTCTCCATCTCCCGGACCGGCGTAGCCATGCGGGCTGTCGTCGATAACCCGGGCCTAGCCGCCATGACCGGGGCCAGGCCCTATCGCATCGCCCAGTTCTCGTGGGCGCTCGGGGCCGCCCTGGCTGCCCTGGGCGGAGTTCTCCTGGCGCCGCTGCAGGGTGCCCTCAACATCGACCTGTTGACGCTCACGGTCATCCTCGCCATCGTCCCCGCCGTCATCGGCCGCCTACGGAGCCTGCCCCTGACCGTGGCCGGCGGGCTGGTCATCGGGCTGGCCGTCACCTATGCGGTGGGATATCTGCCCCCCAACAGCTTCGTGGCCAAGGCGCAGACCGCCCTACCCATGGTGATCCTCTTCGTTGCCCTGGTTCTTCTCCGCCAGGAGCGGCTGCGCAGCGGTCGGGTGACCGGCATGAACATCGCCCGGGCTCCGTCTCTGTCCCGGTCCCTGGTGGCGGCGGGGGTATTCATAGCCGCAGCCATCGTCGTATCCGAGCTGCTGTCCGGTGTGAACCTCGGAACCGCCACCCGCGGGGTCGTGTTGGGCATCGCCTTTCTCTCCCTGGTGCTACTGACGGGCTATGCCGGACAGGTGTCTCTCGGCCAGATGACCTTCGTGGGTACCGGCGCCTACGCCATGGCCCACCTGGGTCATCACGGGTCCCCGGTCGGAGCCCTGGCCGCCATGGTCGTCTCGGGGGCACTGGGGGCGGTGGTGGCGATCTTTGCGGTTCGGCTCAGGGGGCTGTACCTGGCTCTGTCCACTCTGGCCTTTGCCTATGCCATGGACTACATCTTCTTCGATCAGCATTTCGGGCCCTACGGCTCCGGGCTGTCGGTCGACCGGCTGCATGTTCCCGGCCTGGGGACCACCTCGGACAAAGGGTTCTTCGTCCTGGGAGCGGTCATCTTCGCGGTGGCGGGCGTCGGCTTGCTGGCTCTCCGCCGGGGCCGTTACGGCCGCCGGCTGGCCGCACTCAACGATTCACCTCAAGCCTGCGCCACCCTCGGAGTGAATATCGCCTACACCAAGTTGGCCGTCTTCACGGCGTCGGCCGCCTTGGCCGGCCTGGCCGGCGCCCTGTACGGCGGCCAGCAACATCTCGTCACGTCGGCCGACTTCCAGACCTTCAACAGCCTGGTTCTGCTGCTGCTGGTGCTGCTCGGAGGCAAGAGCCTGGTGTCCGGGGCGCTGGCCACCGCCGTCCTCTACGCCCTCTTCCCCATACTGCAGCAGCACGTTCCTTCCTTGTCCAACATCCAATACGTGCTGGTCGGACTGGGAGCACTGACCCTCGGCCGCAACCCCGACGGCCTGGGAGGCCAGATCACCCGACTTCGGGACCTGATGGCGGACCGGTCCGGGCGGACAACGCCCTCATTGACATCGGGAGGGGACAGGCTTGTCGGCGCCGACCGCTGACCCGACCGACGGAGCGAAGGTGGCTTCCTCCGGGGACGACGTGGTCCTCACAGTGGCCGACGTGTCAGTCAGCTTCGGTGGTATCCGGGCTCTGGACCAGGTCAGCCTGACAGCCCGCGCCGGCGGGGTGACCGGACTGATCGGGCCCAACGGGGCCGGTAAGACGACCATGTTCAACGTGATCACCGGGCTGGAGAGGCCGACCCACGGCCGGGTCCGCCTGGGCGATGCCGACCTGTCCGGAATGGCCCCGCACCGAAGGGCCCGGCTGGGCATGGCCCGTACCTTCCAGCGCCTTGAGGTCTTCGGCAGCCTGTCAGTGAGGGACAACATCCTCACCGGCGCCGAGTTCCACCGCTCCTGGTCGCGCCACGCCGATGATCCCGCCTCGGTGACCGATGAGATCCTGGACCGGGTCGGACTGCGGGCGGTGGCCGATCTGCGGGTCGACGCCATTCCGACCGGGATGGCCCGCCTGGTCGAGTTGGGACGGGCGCTGGCCACCCGACCCCGCCTCCTCCTACTGGACGAGCCGGGTTCGGGACTGGACGAGAACGAGTCGGAGGAGCTGGGCCGGCTGCTGGTGGAGTTGGGCCACGCCGGCATGGCCGTGCTGCTGGTCGAACACGATGTGGACCTGGTCATGCGCATCTCCCGGCAGGTGTTCGTTCTCGACTTCGGCCGTGTCATCGCATCGGGGTCATCATCGGAGGTGCAGGCCAACCCGGTGGTGCGGGCCGCCTACCTGGGCACCCAGCCCGCCAATGATCTAGATGACCGCACCGTTGCCGACCGCGGTGACGCATGACGTCCGGTACCTCGATCCGGAGCCAGCTACGTCAGTCCTCGGGGAAGAGTTTGCCTCCGCCCGCCCTGGAGCTGGTCCAGCTCCGGGCCGCCTACGGGCGTATCGAGGTCCTCCATGGCGTCAACCTGACCGTGCCCACCGGCAGCGTGGTCGCCCTGCTCGGACCGAACGGCGCCGGAAAGACCACGACTCTCAATGTGATCGGCGGCGCCCTGGAGCCCCTGTCCGGCTGTGTCCATGTGGCCGGGGTCCACGTCAACGGAGCCTCCCCGGATGGGCTGGCCCGGGCCGGGGTGTGCCGCATTCCAGAGGGCCGGGGCATCTTCCCCAACCTGACCGTCACCGACAACCTGCGCATGTGCACCTACAGCGCGGCACTGAGCGCGGCGGAGATTCACGACCGCGCCTTCGAGCGCTTTCCCCGTCTGGGGGAGCGCCGCGGGCAGCTGGCCGGCACCATGTCCGGGGGTGAGCAGCAGATGCTGGCCATGGCCCGAGCTCTGGTCAGCCGGCCCGGCCTGGTGCTCCTGGACGAGATCTCGATGGGACTGGCCCCCCTGATCGTCTCCGAGCTGTATGCCCTGGTGGGCGCCATGGCCCGCGACGGGGTCACCGTGCTTCTGACTGAGCAGTTCGCAGAGATGGCCCTGGAGATCTGCGACTTTGCCGCCATCATGATCCACGGCCGTATCGCTCACGTAGGCCAGCCCCAGGACGTGGCCGGGTTCATGTCCGAGGCTTATCTGGGCGGCGCCGAGTGAGGGCCGAGCGGGCGCAGTCTCGGACCGGACGCGGGCCGGTTCGACCTGGCGTCCTGGCTATGGGCCTCGCCCTGACGGGGGTGGCCGGGCTCGGATTCCTGACCGCACCCCGGGCCGGCGCCGATGCCGGCCTGGGCAGCTACAGCCTCTACGCCAGCGCCCCCGGCGTGGAGTGGACCTACGACTCCCCCACCGCTCCCACCCACCCCGAGCTGGATGCGGAGGTACCCGAGACGGTGGCCCGGCTCCAGCCCGGACCGGTCGGCTACGGCCTGGCCGCGGTGGCCTGGCCCGGCACCCTGATTGCCGACGGCGGTTCGACCGCCGGGTTGGTGGGCCTGACCCTGCCTCAGCCTCTGGCCGCCAACGCCAACGAACCGGTGCGGGCCGAAGCCCGGACCGGTTCCGGTCCTCCCACCGTCACCAATGACAACTACCCGGGGACGACCATGACCGCTACCGCAACCAATGAGGAGGTCTCGGGGGCGGCCACCATGGCGGGCTCCACTGGCCCGGCCCCTTCCTCTTCCACCGGGTCGACCAGTTCCAGCAGTGACGTGAAGCTGGAGGGGACCAACACCGTCATCACCGCCGCCACCAGCACGGTCAAGGACATCAACCTGGGCGGCGTGGTCAAGATCGCCTCGGTCACCTCGAGCGCCACTGCCACCAGCGACGGCACCCACGCCAAAGTCACCGGCTCCACGGTGGTCTCGGGGATGACCGTGGCCGGCCAGCCGGTCAGCGTCGACCAGTCCGGCGTCCACGTCATATCCAGCTCGGCTCCGCTCAACGCCATCGCATCCCAGATCGTCAACACGGCCATCGCCGGGATGGGCATGAAGATCGAGGTCAGCCAGCCCACTCAGAGCACCGATTCGGGTGATGCCAACTACGACGCCGGCTCCATGGTCTTCTACTGGTCCCCACCGGGCAGCGGAGGCCAGACCTTCACCGCCACCATCGGCGGGGCGACCATCGCCCTCCAGGCTGCGCCCGGGTCGGCGGTTTCGTCAACAGGTGTTGGCGCCACCACCGGCGCGGTGGCGACCGGCGGTGGCGGCACGGCCAACAGCGCCCCCGGTTCGGGCCTGACCACGTCGGGGTCGAGCTCTTCGGCACCGGCGGCGGGATCCGCTCCGACCCCGACCAGCGGCGGAGGCGCCGGGACGGCCCCGACCCTGTCGGTGAGCCGAGCTTCCTTCTCACTGCCCGGAGGTGTCTCCCCGGTCTGGCCCATACTGTTCCTGCTCGGGTCGGCGGCCATAGCTGCCGGCCTGCGTCGCCTGCCCGACCGGGTTCTGGAAGAAGGCGGCGCCGCCTGTTCCCTGGAGGGGAGCTCTTGACCACGGTCTCTACTTCGACGGTTCCTGCTTCAACGGGTCCTTCCCGACCGGAACCGGGAGGCTCGGGCTCACCGGCTGAAGCCGGCCCTCCGGCGGATCTGGCCTCGAGGGTCCAGGCCCTGCGCACCCAGGTGGCCGACGGCCGGCTGGATCGGGCCCTGCTGATCGTGGGAGGGCTCCTGCTGCCGCTCGGGCTGCTGCTCATAGTCCTGGCCTGGCTAGGTGCCTCCCACACCGTCCTTCTCTTCGAGCAGGTTCCCTACATGATCTCCGGCGGACTGCTCGGGCTGGCTCTGGTCTTCATCGGCGGATTCGTCTACTTCGCCTACTGGCAGACCCTTCTGGTCAGGGAGGGAAGAGAGCAGTCCCGCCGGCTGGAGTCGGTGCTGCAGCGCATCGAATCCCACCTCTCCACCGCCGCCGATCAGGCCGTCTCGGCCCGGGCCGCCGACCGCGGCCCCTCCACCCAGCCGGCTGCGACCACCTGGTTGGCCACGCCGACGGGCACCATGCTCCACCGGCCGGACTGTCAGGTGGTCAAGGAACGAGGCGACCTGCGTCGGGTGGCAGCCGGTGCCAAGGGCTACGAGCCCTGTCGGATCTGCCGTCCCGATCTCAGCTGACGACCGGGTCGATCAGCCCTGACGGCTCCCGTCCCAGAATGAGCGCAGCGAAGCCAACCGGCCGGCCGGCGAGCGCCGGTAGATGTTGATGAGGTCCATGACCAACGGATCTCCTTCGCCCATCCCGATGGTGAAGGTAACGGCCATGGCCGCCTCATCCCCGCCCAGGTAGCACCGTTCGATCTCGTAACCGAAACTCGTCATGGTCGAGATGACCTGGTCGTAGAAGGCGGCTATCTCATCCCGGCCTCGGCGGCCTCGGCCCTCTCGATCCAACGGTGAGGGACCCACCGGATCCTCGACCACGGCGTCGTCCTCGAACAGCTCCAGCCAGGCGTCCCGGTCACCCTTCCGTACGGCGGCCAGAGAGGCCCGGGCCAGATCAGCGGCCGTGACCCCGGCTTCGGTTGACGGTGCGCTCACGCCTGCAGCTTAAGGTCGTCGGCGCCAGCCGAGATGGGGTCGTCCCATACATCGGAAAGGTCATCGGGGAGATTGCCTCCGTCGTCCAGGGGCAGGTCGAACGGCTCCCCGAGCACCTCCACCCCGTCCCGGGCCTCCTCGGCCAGAGCCGTCGAACAGATGGTGTGGCGCAGGTCAAGGGTGTTCGGGGCCCAGACCAGGCGAGCCTGATCGGGCCGGCGCAGACCGGCCATGGCCAGTGCGACATCCAGGATCTCGGCATCGGTCTCGAAGTCGACCGGCAGCATGGCGCCGGCGGGATCCCCGGCGGTCAGGGCGTTGAGCCGGGTGATGCGGGGGTCCATGGCCTGCAGAACCCGGGAGCGGGCGAACTCGGCCAGGCCCAGACCGATGCTGTTCCCACCCGTCTCCGGGGTCAGACCTCGGATGGCTATGAGGCGGACCGGCACCCCGGGATGATGAGCGGGGGGATGGACGGTGTCCTTGCGGCCGATCACGTTGGTGTCCATACCGGCGCCGCTGATGTTCTTGCCTATCCGGTCCAGCAGCAAGAGATCGACGGCGTCGAAGGGAAGCCGAGACATGAGCCGGCGGGCCAGTTCCAGCAGCTCAGGCTCCTCGGCCAGCCAGCGATCGGGGGCCAGCACGGCCACCCGGGCCGTCTGCTCATCGGCCCGCTCCACCACGGCCACCCCGGCCAGGAGCCGGGACCGGCTGATCAGGGGAGGGGCCAGCTCCTCGACCATGCCCGGCCAGCCCAAGTCCATGACGGCGCGGTGACAGACCGAGGCGCCCTTCTCCTTACCAAGACCGATCATGAGCATCTTGACCAGCCCGCTTTCCACCGCCCCGGTGAACATGGTGTGCGGCTTGATCCGATTGCACAGGATGATGTGGTCGGCGCCGGCCGCGGCCTGGTCCTGCCAGAGCGGAATCCCCCGCCGGGAGGGCCCCAGGTCGACCACCTCCATGCTCGAGCGGATGGGGCAGCCCAGGGCGGATTCGGTGATGCCGTAGGACCCCAGGACATTCCGCTGACCGTCGGCCGTGCCTCCTCCGTGGCTGCCCATGGCCGGAACCACGAACGGGTCGGCCCCGAGTCCCTTCAGATGAGCGACCACCGTCTGGAGTACCTCCAGCATCCCGGTGATGCCCCGGCTTCCCGCGCCCACGCCCACCGTCTCACCGGCTCGGATCCGACGGCCCAGGTCCAACGCTCCGAGCCCCCGCTCGACCTCGCCCGCCACGTCGGCCACCACCGGGCCGCTCACCTCCTGGGTGACGCGGACCACCTTCGGGAAGCGACGTTGAATCTCCATGGCATCAATTCTGGTTCGAGTTCGGGATGAGGGTCCCACAGGTCGGCTTCCCGTCGGCCGGCACCGGATAGAACCGGCTGCCCCGCAACTGCACGTACCACTGGCAGGAGGTCTGCAGGGGCTGGCCGAAGTCAGCCAGGGAGAAGTTGACCGGGCTGGGAAGTAGGCCCTCGGCGTTCCAACTGGTGACCGTCCGCAACTGCGACATGAACCGGGGCCGGGACAGGCTCGCCCCCGCCACCTGCAGACCCTTTATGAGCAGGTCGGCGTCCTGCCAACCCTCGTAGTAGTCATAGCCGGGGATGCCGTGGAAGCCCTCGTACTTGGCCAGGGCGGCGGTGAAGTTCCGGGTGGCAGGCGTATTCAGTTCGATGGGCGCCCCAGCGGTATAGAAGTAGGCGTTCTGGGCGTTCTGAACGGCGGTCGGGTCGTCCAGGAGGCTCTGGTCGTAGCCGGTCAGCAGGAAGGCGACCTTGAGGTTGACTCCGGCCTGTTTGGCGTCAGTAACGGCGGCCAGGTTGGTGTTGTAGTCCATCGCCAGGTACAGGCCATCGATGCCCGCTGACTTCTCGGCCAGTGCTGCGCTGGTCAGATCGACGCTGCCGTAGGGAATGCTCGTGTTCAGGTATCCAGCCTTGAGACCCACGTCCCGGGCCGAAGCCACGAAGCCTTTAGCGGCGTAGGACGAAGAGGGGGAGATCTGGTAGCCGAGAGCTCCGGCGTCGGTAGCCCCGTGAGCCTTGAAGAAGTCGGCCACCGTGGTCGACTGCGGGTAGTGCGGATCGGTCTGCACCGTCGAGAACATGTTGGTATAGGGCTGCTCGCCCCATTCCGGCCCGTCGAACCCGCTACCAATGACCGGGACGGCTTGGGAGTTCAGGTACTTGGCGCTGGCGAAGAACAATGGTGAGCCGGGGATGATGGCGAAGACCCCCTGGCCGACCAACTCCTTCGCGGCAGTGAGATCCTGGGTGAGGCTCCCGCCGTCGTCGGCCGTGGTGATGACTATCCGCCGGCCATCCACACCGCCGGCGGCATTCTGTTGATCGATCCGCGCCTCGACTCCCTTGGGGTAGTTGCTGAACTCCGCCGCCGCCACTCCCACCGTCGAGGTGATCACGCCGATACTCACTTCCCCGGAGGTGACGCCGGGGGCCGACACCGATGGCCCGGAGCCGGTCCCGGCCGAAGACGACCCGGAGCCGGTGTGAGAACTCGAGCCGCCGCAGGCGGCCATCAGACCCGCCAGCGCGCCGACCAGGATGAACCTCCGGATCAGGGACGAACCTATCCTGGACACTGGTCGGCTTCCTCCGATTCTGGCTGCCCCAGCCGACGTCGGTGCCGAACATACCCGGCCGCTGCACCCAAGCGTGTCTACAGCGGCCGAGTTATTCCGGCCCGGCCGCTCCGAAGTACCCCTCCAGCAGATGGGCATGGGCGTCGGAGGACGGCCCGGCCCAAGCTGCCTCTCCCCGCCGGAGCAGGAGGCAGTGGTCCGCCATAGCCAGAGCCCGGTCAACGTACTGCTCGATGATCACCAGCGCCGCGCCCTGCCCTCGGACCCGGTCCAAAGCCGCCAACACGGTCTCGATCATCATCGGCGCCAAGCCGAGTCCGGGCTCATCGGCCACGATGAGGCGGGGCGCTCCGACCGTCAGGCGTGCCAGGGCGAGGAGCTGTTGCTCTCCTCCGGACAGGGTCCCGGCCCGTTGGGCCGACCGAGAGTGCAGTACCGGAAAGAGATCCAATGCTCCATCCAGTGCCGGCCGCCGGTCCGCCCTGGGAGCCAGTCGGGCGAACAGGCGCAGGTTTTCAGCCACGCTGAGCCCCGGGAAGATGCCGCGCTCTTCGGGCAGGTAAGCCACTCCGGCCCGGGCCAGGCGGTGGGGCCCCCACCCGGTCACGTCCCGTCCGTCCAGGAGGAGCCTCCCTGCCGACGGGACCACCATGCCCGCCAGGGCCCGACCCAGGGTCGACTTCCCCGCCCCGTTTGGGCCGAGCACAGCCAGACTCTCCCCAGGCTCGATCCTCAGACTGATACCGAAGAGGACCTGGGCCGGCCCGTAGCTAACTGACAGATTGTCCACGCTCAGCAGGGGGGTAGAAGCGCTCATCGAGGCTGGGCGGCGCTCTGGCCCAAGTAGGCCAACCGGACCGCATCATCGGAGCGGATTCCGGGACCGTCGCCCCGGGCGATGACGACCCCGTGATCGAGGACCATCACCTCAGAGGCCAGGCCCAGCACGAAGTCGACGTCGTGTTCCACGACCACCATGGCGACGCCGGAATCCCGGGCCCGACCCAGCACCTCGGCCAGCCGAGCCGCCTCCTCCCGGTCCAGACCGGACGAGGGTTCGTCCAACAGCAGCACCGTGGGGGCAGTGGCCAGCGCCCGTCCTACCTCGACTCTGCGGGCGACGGCCAGAGGCAGACCGGCTGCCAGGCGGGCTCCGCTCTCCCCCAGGCCCAGCGCGCCGAGCAGCTCGTCGATATGTTCGGACTCCCCGGGGGTCTCACGCCCGCCGGCCAGTCGAATCAGATCACTCCACTGCCGCCCCGGACTGTGACGAGCCCGATAGGCGAGGAGGAGGTGGTCACGGACGGTCAGAGTGGCGAAGAGCTCGGGCAGCTGGAAGGTCCGGGCCAGGCCACGATGAGCCCTGGCCTCGGCGGACAGAGCCGTCACATCCTCGCCCCCCATGTGCACCGCACCGGCGGTGGGGTCCAACAGTCCGGACAGCACACCGAAAAGGGAGGACTTGCCCGCTCCGTTGGGCCCGATCAGGCCAAGAGCTCCACCGGCCGGTACGGAGAGCGTGACGCCGTCGAGGGCGGTGGTGCCGCCGAAACGCATGATGATGCCCGCCGCCTCCAGAACCGCGGGGGCGTCCCCGACGGCCGGTCTGGGCCGGCTGGCCACGGCCCGACGCGACGGTAGGACCACCGCCGGGGCGTCAGCCGGCCCCGGCTTTCTTTCCAACCGGCTGGCGAGGGCGAGTATCCATCCCGAGGGCTGGCGAACCACGCCGATGGCCCCCAGCCCGAACAGGATCGGAGGGACGTTCCCCCAGGCCGTAGGCAGATACTGCTGCACCACCGCCGGCAGGACCGTGAAGGTGATCCCGGCCACCAGCGCCCCGCTGACCGGACGGATCCCGGCCGCCACCACGACCGACAGCCACACCAGTCCCTCGAAAGTCGAGTAGTTGGAGCCGGTGACGGATCCGCCGTAGAGGGCATAGAGAGAACCGCCCAGCCCGGCCAGAGACGAAGCAGCCATGAGACCCAGGAGCTTGGAACGCACCACCCCGACGCCGATGGTGCGGGCACCGGGTTCGCTCCATCGCACGGCGCCGAGGGCAAGTCCTGCACTGGAGGATCGGAATCGGACCACCGCCACGGCAGCCAGGCCGAAGCCGGCCAACATCAGATACGTGTAGGCCCGGTCACCGGAGGCGAAGTCCGGCCGGGCCAGACTCACGCCCTGACCCTGGTTGAAGAAGCGGGGCAGGTTGAACACCACGTTCTCCACCACCAGGCCGATGGTCAGGGTGACCAGGGCCACGTAAAGGTCCCCCAGTCGCAGCGTGAGCAGGCCGATGACGGCCCCGACGGGGACGACCGCCAGCGCCCCGATAGCGCAGGCGAGCAAGACGGGAACGCCGTAGACACTGGCCAGCTGAGCTGCGGCGATGGCGCCCAGCCCGGCCAGGGATATCTGACACAGGGACAGGAAGCCTCCCTCCCCGGTGACCAGCGTGTAGGAGAGGAAGACCACGCCCAAGGCCGCCCCTTGACCGACCAGACCCACCCACAGCCCTCGCAAGACCAGCGGAAGCACGGCAACGCCCAACATCAACAGCGCCGCTCCGGGATTAGCGGCGGCTCTCGTCCGCAAGCCAATCAACCCTCCGCCCGTCCCCTTCCGGGCGGGACGTCTGACCTGACGCTCGGCAAAGAGCATCTTGGCCAGCTCGGCCGGAGGTGTCCGCTCCGGACGGTGCCCGCCTCGAAGCGAGTAGACGACCAGGAACACGATCACGAAGGCGAAGGGAATAGCGGGCAGGATGTTCTGGGTCACCGAACTGGCCGGAGGCAGGTACTTCTGGGCCATGGCTCCGACCCAACCCAGAACCAGGGCGGCCAGCACAGCCACGCCCAGGCTCCGGAACCGGGCCACCACCACTGCGCTGAAGGCGGCGGCGACCAGAAGGACGAAGTTGGCCGACGTCAGGCCGATAATCGGAGCCATCAACACTCCGGCCAGACCGGCCAGGAAGATACTGAGAGCCCACACCGAAGCCGCCACCACCTGAGGGTTGACCCCCACCAGAGCCGCCATGCTGCGGGAGTCGACCACGGCCCGAACCACCAGACCAGCCGGGCTGAAACGCAGGACCAGGAAACCCACTCCGATGAGGAGGGCCGTGACCGCCAGCACCAGCAGCTGGTCAAGGGTGACAGGAACCCCGTCGAAGTGAAAGACGTGCACGGGCTCAGGAGCGAGTCCGGGCGCCCCGGGAATGGCCTGATCACCGAACAGCACGCTGGCCAAGGGCGGGACCGCCACCGACAGTCCGATGGTGACCACCACCTTGGTCAGAGTCGAGCTCTGAGCCAGGTATCGGAACAGCCCGGCCCACAACAGGATCCCCAGAGCCGGTCCGACCACCACGATGGACACCACGCCGGCGGCGGCTATCGACCACCCGTGCTGGGTGTGGAGGAAGTAGTAAAGGCGGGCGATGAAGAAAGCCAGCGAGCCGTAGGCGAAGTTGAGGACCCCAGCGGAGACGTAGGTACTCACCAGTCCTACGGCCGCGATGGCATAGATGCCGCCGACGACCAAGCCGACGATGCTGTACTGGAGCAAGCTGTCAGCCCGACCGACAGCTCACCATGCTCACTTCCGGCATGGTACCCACGCCGGCGCCGCCATCCCGGGATCGGTCCCATAGATCCCATATGCCGATGTCTTCGGCAAATTCAAAGAACATCCTCGGAGCGGTCCTCTAGTTTCGCCGCTCCCCGCCAGACTGGAGAGTTGCGCCTTTGCGATACCGGATAGTCGATGTGTTCAGCGACCGGCCTCTGGCCGGCAACGCCCTTTGCGTGGTCCTGGACGACTGCCCCGACGCGGTCATGCAATCCCTGGCCCGGGAGACGAACCTGAGCGAGACGACCTACCCGGTGGTGACCGGGCCCGGTGCCTATCGGATGCGGATCTTCACACCGTCGGCCGAGCTGCCCTTTGCCGGTCATCCTTCCATCGGAACGGCTTGGGCGCTCGGACCGGGCCGTTGGGAGCAGACCACCAAAGGCGCGGTGGTAGCGGTGACCTCCGATTCCGATGGGGCCGTGATGGGCCAGCCCGATCCGGTCCTGGAGGAAGTGACCGTCGATCGCCTGGCCGACGCCTTGGGAGTAGCCGGAGTCGATTGCGCCTACGTGGCCAGCGTTGGCGGAAACCGTTTCCTCCTGGCTCCCACGGCCTCTCGCTTGGCCGAGGCCCGGCCGGACCACGCCGCCCTGGCCGGTCTGTCCCTGGTCCAGTCGGTCAGCGGCATAGCCGCCGTCGCCCGGATCACCGACCGTGAGCTGCACGTCAGGGTGTTCGTGCCTTCGGCCGGCATCCCGGAGGATCCGGGGACAGGGGGCGTGGCCGGCGCCATCGGCGTTCTGGCCCGGCGCCGGTGGGGTACCGACACCGACGTCACCATCCGACAGGGTGCCGAGGTCGGCCGACCCTGTCACATCCAGGTTCATGCCGAACTGGGCTCGGTCCAGGTGGGAGGACGGGTGGCCGCCTGCGCCGAGGGCCGATTCGAGCTCTGAGCCCCTCGGCCGGGGGCCCGGATGAGCTCGGTTCAGGCGGGCCTATCCGGCCATGAACTGGCTGATCAGGGTGGCCAGTTCGGGTCCTTTGTCCTCCTGGAGGAAGTGGCCACCACCCTCGATGACGCAGTGCGGTTGGCCGGCCGTGCCCGGGACGTGGCCGATGAACTGGCGCTCAGTGCCCCGGGTGATCGGATCCCCGTCGCTGTAGGCACACAGGAACGGACGCTTATAGCGGCGCAGCACTTCCCAGGCCTCGGTGTTGGCCCGGTGAGCCGGGTCATCAGTGGAGGTGGGGACGAGGGATGGGAAGCGTCGGGCCCCTGCCTTGTACCTGTCGTCCGGGAAGGGGGCGTCGTAGGCGGCCACGACCGTCTCGGGCAGGCGGGAGGCGCAGCCGTTGGAGACGATGGACCCGATGGGAAAGGCGGGCGACTCCCGGGAGAATGTCTGCCAGGCCAGGAAGGCCTCGTTGGGCGGTCGGTCACCGGTCGGCAACCCGGTGTTCGCCACCACCACCCGATCGAAGCGGTCGGGAGCCAGAGCCAACAGGCGCAGTCCGATGAGACCGCCCCAGTCCTGAGCGAACAAGGTGATACCGGACAGGCCGAGATGGTCGAAAAGGGCCTCGGCCGTCCAATCGACATGGCGCTGGTAGGTGTAGTCATCCGGCTCCGCCGGTTTATCCGAGCGACCGAAGCCGATCAGGTCCGGCGCCACGCAGCGGTGGCCGGCGGCCACCAGGCCGGGGATCATCTTCCGGTACAGATAGGACCAGGTCGGCTCACCATGCATGAGCAGAACCGGACCGGACCGGCTGGGCCCCTCGTCCAGATAGTGGAGCCGCAGCCCGCCCGTCAGCTCGACATAGTGCGGTTCAAAGGGGAACTCGGGAAGATTCCCGAAGCGCTCCTCCGGGGTCCTAAGGATTTTCACTCTGGGCACATTAGGGTGAGGTGGTGGCCGATTACGAAGCCGCCTGGGACTCGCTGGTCCGGCGGATGAGAGCAATGCACTCGCTGTGGGAGCAGGCCGTGGACACCATGGATGGCGACCAGGTCAACTACGTGGAGAGGGACGGGGTTCTACCCATCGCCTTTTCGCTGTTCCACTTTGTGGAGATCGAGGACGGCTCGGCCACCATGCTGGGGGCAGGGGACATGATCTTCGACCCGGCCTGGTCCGATCGTCTGAAGCTGGCCATCCCCGACCACGGTAAGACCAGGACCGTGGAGGAAATGGTCCATCAGCGCATCGGGGACTACCGCGCCTTCCAGGACTACATGGACCAAGTCTTCGCCAAGACCGAGTCCTGGCTGGTCTCGCTCGATCCGGCCACGCTGGATGACGTGGTGGTGGCGCGACCCTTCCCCGAAGGCATTGCCACCACCTACAGCGCCCGGGTGGCGGCGGAACGAGGGATCACCCGCCTCGACGCCACCGAGTGCTGGATATACCAGCACGGTCTACGGCATATGGGCGAGATCGAGCACGCTCGGGCCCTGGTCGGCCTGGGCGGCATGACCTCGTAGAGCTCAGGGCCCGACCAACAACTGACCGCCCACTTCGTGGGCTCCGACCCCGGGATTCACATCCACCCGGGAACTTCCCACCCGGCCAGCCGGGATCCGACCGACCGGCACAGGCAGGGTCAACGAACCCAGGTGCACGACCACGGTGCCCTCCCAGGCGTAGCGGCTGTTGTTGCGGATGCTCAACTGGATGAAGAGAGCTCCGGTGTGCCCGAAGCCGGCTTGAAGGTTCAGATTGAGCCCGGGGCATCCAGCCGTGACCGGCTGGCCCCACTGCAGGCTTTCCGAGGTGATGATGGTCGGTGCCCCGTGGCTCGGCACCACCAGGGTGAAGCCCACCGCCTCGGTGGCCTTGCACGTCACCAGCTGGGTCAGACCGCCGAGTGAGGAGGTGGCGACAGGAATGAGAAACACGGCGAAGAAACCGATGATGGCGGCAGCCCGCTGAAGGGACGGTTTCACGAGGAGAGGGCCTCGCGCTCCCCGTTGTCGCGGATGTCATCGGCGTGCAGCTGGGCCAGAACCGCCTGGATCCTCTCTTCGTCCTCCGGATAGGTGAGGGGACTCACACTGGGGCCTACCGCGGACTGGCCAAGATAGAGCTGCCCTGAGAGGCTGCGCTCGAGCCGGGCAGCAAAGATGGCCGCTCCCTCGGCGGCTGTGTCCGGAAGGAGGACGACCACCCGGTGAACCACTCCGTCAGTCGAATGGGCAGCCGCATCCACCTGGCGGATGGTGGCCTTGACGGCCCGACCGAGCTCGGCCATCTGGGAGCGGACACGCCGGCGGCTGCCGGTCAGGACGACGCCGTCGATCTCGGTGGTTGCCATAGAGAACAGACTTCCGTAGCGCCGGGCGCGCTCGAACTGACGATGGACCTCGATGCCGAACTGGCGGGCATTGAGCAGCCCGGTGGCATCATCCACGGTGTCGAACAGGTTCAACTTGAGTATGGAACCCTGTATCAGGCTGGCTGCCCACCCTCCGATCCCCCCAAAGGCGAGATAACCCAGAGCCCGACCGGCCAGGAGGCTGGCCAGGTCCCGGCCCCGGATGGCATTCAGGGACGGATAACGGATGGCTACATAGGCGGCCGCGGCAGCGGCTCCGGCCACCAGGCCACCCGGGATCCCCCTGGTCATGAAGGCCACGAATACGGGTAGATAGAACAGGACGGCCACCACCTCGATGGTGTCGACCCGGGTCAGGTAGAGCACGGCCGCCAGCAGGGCCAGGATCAGCAGGCCGGTGGCCAGGGTCAAACGGCGGGCGGCCGTGTAGCTAATGCGCCGGGCCCGCCCGGGCAGAGGGCCAGTACTCATCGTCGTCTCCCGTTGGTGGCTGGCCCCAGCCTTGCCGATTTGGCCGGGGGAATGGGCCATGGTCCGGGTCGGGCCCCGGGCCGGCGGTCAGATTGTGCCGGCCGACCTCTTGCGTCGGGCGGCGGTCAAGATCAAGCCGAAACCGATCAAGATGCTGATGCTGCTCAAACAGACCGGCGTGCTCGACCTACCACTTCCTCGCGCCTCACGTGTGCCTCACGCCGAGGGTAGACCCCTAGCTGAGTCGGGCTGACCTCCCGGGAAAGGCCTGAGGGGGGATCCGCGGCGGCGTATGAAGGGGTTATCCACAGGCCCGACCCGGCAACGCCGCTCGTCCTCCGCGGCATGCTTGAGGAACGCTCAGGGCGGAGCGTCGCGCAAATGATGCATCTCGCCCTGCCAGGGGCCGGATAGCGCGATCGCTTCAGGTATCAAGTAGGACCTTTGCCTCTGGTGACCCAGGAGAAAAGAGCCGATGCTCGCTTGGTGAGACGTCCACGCTCGGTACTTTCTCACCTCCTGTTGATGGTGGCCCTGCCGGTGTGCCTACTTGCCGTGGCGGCTGGCGCCGAGGGAAAGGCGCTCATCGGCGCTTCGACTACCGCACAGTCGGCGGTGCGTGGCGCTGACCAAAGCTCCCAGCTGCTCGGGTTGTACAACGCCCTGATGACCGAACGGACCCTTGCCAGCTCACTGGCGGCAGCGGGTGAGTTCGGACTCTCTCCCGCGGCAGCTAGCCGACTCTGGGGCTCCAACCTGGTGGCCCAACTCCACTCCGCCCGGGTCTCGCTCGACTCGCTCATCGCCTCGGACGGATGGGCCATCCACATCGATACTGTGAAGCTAGCCACAATCCGCGCTCGAGTCGATGCGGGAAGGGCAACGGCGCGGGACGTGCTGACCTACTTCGACGGCCAGGCCGCAGCCGTGCGAAAGCTATGGGGGTCGGTCGCGGCGGGGATCAGCGACCCGGGAGCGGTGCAAAGATCCCCCGAACTCGAGCGAGCCCTCACTGCTCTGGTGGACGCCAGTGACGCCACAGCACTTGGGTGGGACCGCGCCTCCGCGATCTCAAGCGTCGTCGTGCCGCAGTTTTCCGCCTCCGATGAGACGAGACAGGATCTGGCCGCCGCGGCCGCCCTCTACGCCGAGGTGGTGGCGCGACTGCCATCCGAGCTCAGTGGTTCCGCTCTGCGCGAGTGGCAAGTTGCCGTCGTGAACAACCCCGCCGCTCAGTCCTTCGATCACCTCATCGCCTCAACACTCGCCGGGACCGTGGTCACACCGGTGGCGAATCTCGCCACCGTGACCGAGCAGCTCCGCACCGGGATAACCCTGGAATCCAGCCTCGCCCAGGTCACAGCCCTCGCGGATCAGAACGTTCAGAGCGTCGCGATCGGTATTCATCGCAACGCAGCGCGAGACTTGTGGCTGTTTCTACTTGCCGCCATCGGTATGATCGCCTTGACAATTGGGGGCAGTATCTGGCTAAGCCGCCGCATCACCCAACCGCTCGAGCGACTTGCCCGGCGTGCCCAGTATCTGAGCGACGGTCAGCTCGATGGCACACCCCTCCCAGTGGGTGGACCACGCGAGATTGCCATCTCGACTCAGGCGTTCAACGACGCGACGGCCGCGCTCGGCAGCCTTCATGCCGTTGTCGTGGCGATGGCCACCGAGCAGCCCGAAGCAGCAAACCTCGCACTTCCACTCCGCGGTGAACTTGGGCAAATCATGACCGGGGCACTTTCCCGCCTAACGGCATCCATCAAAGACAATCGCCTGCTCCAGGATGAACTTCGTGCTCAGGCCATTCGCGACGAACTGACCGGCCTCCCGAACCGTCGGCTCATTATGGAGCAGCTTGAGACTATGGTCCAGCAGTCTTTGCGCTCGGGCGCGCCACTGACACTTCTATTCATCGACCTTGATCACTTCAAGGAGGTCAACGATGAGTTCGGCCACGCCACCGGGGACTTCGTTCTGCAGGAGACAGCCTCCCGGCTTGCACGGACGTGTCGAGCGGCGGACGTAGTCGGCCGCCTCGGCGGCGACGAATTTGTCGTAATCACCCAGTCCTCGGTGCCCAGGTCGGTGTCTTTGCTTCAGCGGATCGAAAAGACCCTTTCCGCACCCATTCAGATCTGCCCTGACGTAGCCGTGGTGTGCCCGGCGAGCGTCGGTATGGCCGATATCTCGAGGCAGCAAACGGCAGAAGCAATGCTCGATGCAGCTGATGCCGCCATGTACGCTGCAAAGTCGCTCCGGCACAGCAGAGCCAGTGACACCCAGCCGGTGGTGGCCTCAGCCTGACCTGCTGCGCAACTCTGGCCGCGATCTACGTGGCTTCAGCGCACGAGCTCCAGTTCCCACTCGAGCGCACCGAGCTGAAGCTCGCTGTCCCGACTGACCCGGGCGATGCGACCGCCCAGATGACGGGAGAAAGCTTCCCGGCTCGGGGCGAGGTGCGGTCATCGATGTGAAGGCAACGCTGGCGTGACCAGCCCTCCGGGGCGATCTCGGAAGGGTCCACTCCGGCCGCGGCCAGGAAGGCCACCCGGTGTGTTTTAGGTCATGGGCTCTCAAGGGTTCGAGCCCAGCAGCGGCCACGGCCGGGCGCCAGAACAGCCGGCGCCACTCCTCAGCCCGCAGCCACCGCCGTCGTGATAGGCCCGGCGTGGCGCCCGAGGTGGCTCTCCAGCTCCCTGGCCCCGGACGGTGCCAATTGAGGCCGCCTTCCAGGTCCACAGCACGCAGCGTAAGACAGCCGTCCGACGACCGGGATCCCTGGGCTCACAGCCCCGCCGAAGGCGACGCAGGAGCTACCGATCCTCATCCGAGATCCACTTCTACGTGTACACCAACTCTGTCGAAGCCAGCAGGTTCAGGGCCGCGTCGGGGGCGCCTGCCCTCTGGATGATCTCTCGGTTCGCTGGCTTCAACAGCCCGACGCTCACCATCCGGTCGAGCTGGTCGACCAATGGTTGCCAGAACTCGGCGACGTCCAGGAGAACGACTGGCTTCCTATGCAGCCCCAGCTGGGACCAGGTCGCAACCTCGGCCGTCTCCTCGAGCGTGCCCAGGCCTCCTGGCAGAGCGATGAAGCCGTCCGCCGCGACTCAGGGCGGCGTCGGCGAGTTCCCCCATCAAGCCCACCCTGCCGCCCCCGTAGACCAACTCGATCCCCCGGTCCGCCACGATTGTCCCTAGCAACCTGGCGGCCTCTGTGTAGGCCGGGTCAGCAGGCGTCGAGGATCCGCAGAAGACGCACACGGCTCGAAGCTCGGCCACTCTCGGAAGCTAGACGAGTGCGGCAGGGAACCCAGCGGAGTCGGTATCCCGAATCGCGGCCGAATCCCTAGGGCCAACCTATTAT